>Ga0208717_1000210_pt1 | contig 23714 bp, 22 predicted proteins | sample NGESurF53shallow_FD_184489 | JGI IMG/M metagenome (GOLD analysis project Ga0208717, IMG submission 184489) | Arctic peat soil microbial communities from Barrow, Alaska - NGEE Surface sample F53-3 shallow (SPAdes) | ecosystem: Environmental > Terrestrial > Soil > Wetlands > Peat ... | reverse complement strand
GCGGTGCCACGTAACTTGCCGCGCGGCGAGGTACCCGACGCCGCCCGGCCGCCGCTTGGTTGTTCGTTCCATCCGCGCTGCCCGGCTGCGTTCGCACCGTGCGGCTGGGAGGCCCGCGACGTCAACTCCCTGCTGGAACAAAGATGGACGACGGTTGCCGAGGACGAGTACGAGCGCGAGCGTGTCGTTGTCGGTAATCCGGTCGAACTCGAGGCGGGTCTTGCGGCGCGGTTGCCCGACGCTCGAGCGGGATCGGGCGCGGCGGTGGCGTTGCTCGACGAGATCAAGCGGGCCGACCCGGACGAGCCGTTCTGGCGCGGCGTGCGATCAGTCGAACCGGAGCCAGCCGGCGTCCGGGTTGATTTCAACGAGCCCGCCGACCCGGCGTTGCGCGACGTCGGGCCGGTCCGGGTGGCGTGCCATCTGCACGACCCGCGCTTCGCCCCTCTTGCGACGCCGCTGGAAACGCCTTAGCTTGCGTCACGCAACCGCAAAGAGCTCGCTTCCGTAGCGATGAAAAGTGGGAGAACATCAATGCACGTCACGCTGTTCGGCTTCGTTCTTTTCCTCCACATCTTGACCGCGATCGTGGCGTTCATGATGGCGGCGATCGTGCATGCCGGATTACCAGCGATGGCACGTGCCCGTGACGTGCGCGAGATGCGTTCGTGGGCCGCGATCCTGCACCGGCTCGAACCCCTGTTTCCCATCGCAGCGCTGATCCTGCTCCTCCTCGGCGCGTGGCTGGTACATCTGTCAAACGGTGAGATTCACTGGGGCGACGGCTGGCTTCTCACGAGCTTGATCGCCCTCATCGTTGTCGAGGGGGTTGCCGGTGCGAAGCTCGCACCTAAGGCGAAGGCGGCGGTGAAGGCCGTCGAAGAAGCCGCCGACGGGCCGGTTCCCGACTCACTGCGGCGGACTGCCGGTCTTGAGCCCTGGATCTGGTACCCCTCACACGTGGCGACGTTCGGATTCGCGGCCGTGGTGTTCTTGATGGCAGCCAAGCCAGCGGCAGCGTGGGCGGTCGTCGTCGTGATCGTCGGTGCGTTGATCGGGGTCGCGGTGGCGAGGTTGCAGCTGCGCGCGCTGTCGGCTCCGATCGCGGTTACGGAGGCATCGCGTCCAGCCGAGGCGGTCCAGTAGCGCGAGGGTGGCCCGTGGCGCACCTGGGCCGATCAACGCTCGTCGTCGGATGCGCGGGGCTGTGCTTAGTCACGGGCGTGCTCGCCGGTTGCACCACCGCGCGAGTGTCGAAGCCCGTCGTCGGGCCTTCGGTTGCCGCGACACCTTCACCAACAGAGACAGCGACGCCGTCTGCGCCGACATCAACTGCAGCGACGGCGCCAGCGTCGTCGATGGTGTCCGTCCCGGCGATGCCGGCCAGCTCAGCGGCGGGGGCAGGTGAGGGCAACGCTGATCCAACCGGCCGCCTGGTGCCGCTGCCCATCTCGTTGGTGCCCGAACCCGCGTCGTCCTTCGTCATCGGAGCGCACGCCGCGATCGCGGTGAGCGGCGGTTCTGCGCAACAGATCGGGGTCGACCTCGCTGACATGCTGCGCCCTGCGACGGGATTCGCCTTGCCCGTGGTGACCCGCTCGGGCAGCGCGGGCGACATCACACTTGGGTTGGCTGCGAACGATCCGACTCTGGGTGCCGAGGGCTACACCCTCGTCGTTTCTCATACCGGCGTGAGAATCGAAGCCAACCAGCCCGCCGGCCTGTTCGATGGGATCCAGACGCTGCGGCAACTCCTGTCATCGCAGATACAGGCATCGTCGGCGCAGGCAGGCCCGTGGGTCGTACCCGGGGTGCGCATCAGCGACTATCCGCGTTACGCCTACCGCGGCGCGATGCTCGACCTGGCGCGGCACTTCTTCCCGGTTGCGACCGTGGAGAAATACATCGATGAGCTGGCGATGTACAAGATCAATGTCTTGCATCTGCATCTATCCGACGACCAGGGATGGCGGCTCGCGGTCGACGGTTGGCCCGCGCTTACCACGGTGGGTTCGAAGACCGCGGTAGGCGGCGGCTCCGGCGGGTTTTACACGACGAGCGACTACACCGCGATCGTGAAATATGCCCAGGCGCATTTCATTGCGGTGGTGCCGGAGATCGACATGCCCGGCCATGTCGGAGCCGCGCTGTCGTCGTATGCATCGCTGAATTGCGATGGCGTTGCGCCGCCGATCAACACGACGGAAACGGTCGGTCATACGTCGTTGTGCGTCGGAAAGCCAGCTGTAGATCAGTTTTTGACCGCCGTCGTGGGTGAACTGGCGAGGCTGACTCCCGGGCCATACATCCACATCGGCGGCGACGAGGCGGCCAGCACATCGGCGTCCGATTACGCGTTTTTCATGACCCAGGCCGCGCAGGTCGTCAAGGCAGACGGCAAGACCCCGATGGGGTGGGAAGACTTCGCGACCGCGGCTCTCCCGACCGGATCGATCGCCCAGTACTGGGATTTCCGCAATGGCGGCGCGTTGGCGCGACAAGCCGTTGCTCAGGGCGCGCAGCTGGTGATGTCGCCTGCCGACCACACGTACCTCGACCAGAAGTACACCCCGGCCACCTCTTTGGGTCTGCAGTGGGCGGGCACTCACGAGGTGCAAGACGCATACAACTGGGACCCGGCAACGGAAGTGCCGGGTCTCGCCGCAGATGTGATCGGCGTGGAGGGTCCGTTGTGGACCGAGACGCTCACATCCCTGAAGGACCTGCAATACATGGCGTGGCCGCGGATGGCCGAACTCGCCGAAGTGGGGTGGACGCCGCAAGTGCAGCGGAACTGGTCAACGTTCGCACCTCGACTCGCAGCGCAAGGCCCGGCATGGAAGCTGCTCGGCATCAACTACTACGCGTCGCCACTCGTGCCGTGGCCCGAGAACGCCGTGGGCTAGCGGCTACCCGGGCAGGCGGCCGACGAGCCCAGGGAACGGCACTGGCGTCGTCCGCCATTGCGCTTCACGGACCGCCGCAGCTTGCAACAAAAGAGCGGCGTCGTGCTGCAGTTGTCCAGTAGCGACGGCGACGACGTCGGCGTACGCCGCTGCAGTCGACTCCTCGATGGCGGCGAGCAGGGCACGCGCGGTCGGGTTGTCGACGACGGGGTTCGGCAGTCGGTAGATCGGCGCGGCTGGCGCTGGCGTGGCGCCGAGGCCGCCCAGCCATTGCGTCACTGTCTGCACCTGCCCGCGGTGCGCGTCGTATGCCGTGCGCGCCGCATTCTTGGCCTGGCCTGTTGCGAGTCTCGCGCCCGCAACGGAATAGCCATACACCGCAGCGTCTTCTGCCGCCGCTGCCGCCAGCAGGGCGGTGACGACGGGGCTGTCGCTCACGTGGCCACCGAGAGCAACGCGGCGTGCGCCGCTTCACACCCGCCGATCGAGGCGATCAACCGGGCGAGCGAACCGCTCGTCGCCGCGACGTCGCGAAGCCTTGTCGCTGCTGCAGTTCGTTCGAGGTCGGCCAGGTTATGCAGGATCGCGGTGGATACTGGCGGGCTCAACAGTGGCGGGCTTGCAACAGCAGTGCTGGACGGCGTGCTGCTCGCGAGGGCTGTATTCGACGGGGCTGCGTTCGGGGCAGTCGACGGCGTCGCTCCGGGCACGAGGCCCTGCAGATGTGCCGCATGGTCGGCCCGAAACGGCGCGAGCCGGCCAGCCAGCTCAGGATGAGCGACCGCGACCGCGTCGTACGCCGCGAGCAGCGCCTGCTCGGCAGCAGCTACCCGCTGCGCGACGAGCTGATCGGGAGACAGCACCGAGATGGTCGGCTTGGGGGAGGCCGCGGCGCTGGGCGGTGTCGACGTGGCCACCGGCTGCGGTGACCGGCCGGGTGGTGTCGTGGATGCCTGCGGGCTGGTCGGTGCGGTCCGCTGCTTGCCGGAGCGGCAGCCGGCCACGAGCCCGAGGGCGGCGACGCCGAGGAGCCGCAACATAGTGCGCCGCCCGAGCAGCGGCTGGCCTCGTAGCGGCGGTTCGTACACCACGCGACTCCTCGGGCTTACCCTTCGCGGCGACAGATCCAGAACGCTGCGACAGCTTACGGACGCGCCATTGCGGCTACGCTGGACCGAGCACCACAGCTTCGGATGGCGTTGGCCCTTCACTGCGTCAGCAGCGTGACAAGTGCCTTGAGTGTCTGACAACAGCAGAGCAACGAGGAGGTCGGCGATGACGAGCGCCTCCGCAGGCCGTGAGTTGGCCGCGTTGCTCAGCCGTGTGGTCGAAGGGACCGGGCTCGAGCTCGAAGACGTCGCTGTGACCCGAGTCGGTCACCGCGCCGAAGTCCGGGTGCTGGTCGACAAGGACGGCGGCGTCAGCCTCGATGACGTGGCGGTCGCAAGCCAAGCGATTTCCACCGTGCTCGAGCTGCCCGCGGCTGACGCGATCCTGGGCGAGCAGCCCTACGTCCTGGAGGTCAGCTCGCCTGGCGTCGACCGGCCCCTCGTCGATCCGCGCCAGTGGCGGCGGGCGGCCGGGCGCCTCGTGCGGGTGCGCCTTGCCGCAGGCACCGAGATCACCGCCCGCATCGTGACCGCCGACACTGACGGCGTCCGGCTCGCTGTTGTGGGCGCAAAGCCCGGTGCACCCGCGCGGGAACAGGCCTATGGTTTCGACGAGCTAGGCCCCGGTCGGGTGCAGGTGGAGTTCAACCGGCCGTCACTGATCGATGACATCGATGAGCTCGAACCGGAACCCGACGTGTCCACCCCCGACGGAGAGGGTGAAGACGCACGATGAACATCGACATGGCCGCATTGCGCAGCCTCGAGCGCGAGAAGGACATCTCGTTCGACCTGCTCGTTGAGGCGATCGAATCGGCGTTGCTGATCGCCTACCAGCGCACCGAGGGCGCGAACCCGCACGCGCGAGCAAGCGTCGATCGCAGTACCGGCGAAGTGACCGTGATCGCCATCGAGATGGACGACGACGGCAACCCGATTCGCGAGTTCGAAGACACCCCCCACGACTTCAACCGCATTGCGGCAAGCACCGCTAAGCAGATCATCTTGCAGCGCCTACGCGATGCCGAACACGAGCTGACGTTCGGCGAGTACGCCGGCCGCGAGGGAGACATCGTGGGCGGCGTGATCCAGCAACAGCACGACTCGCGCAACGTGTTCGTCGATCTCGGCAAGGTCGAGGCCGTGCTGCCTGCGGGCGAGCAGGTGCCGGGCGAGCGCTACGAACACGGCTCGCGGATTCGCTGCTACGTCGTGCAGGTTCACAAGGGCGTTCGCGGTCCGCAGATCACGCTGTCGCGGACACATCCGGGCCTGGTGCGCAAGCTGTTCGCCCTCGAGGTGCCAGAGATCGCCGACGGCTCCGTCGAGATCGCCGCGCTTGCGCGGGAGGCGGGTCATCGCTCGAAAATCGCGGTGCGCTCCAACGTGGCGGGGCTAAACGCCAAGGGTGCTTGCATCGGGCCGCTGGGGCAGCGGGTGCGGGCAGTGATGGCCGAACTGCACGGCGAGAAGATCGACATCGTCGACTGGTCCGATGATCCGGCAGAGTTCGTCGGGCATGCGCTGTCGCCGGCCCGGGTCAGTGCGGTTGAGGTCGTTGATCTGGCCAACCGGTCGGCCCGGGTCACGGTCCCTGACTACCAACTCTCGTTGGCGATCGGCCGCGAAGGGCAGAACGCTCGGCTGGCTGCTCGGCTGACCGGCTGGCGCATCGACATCCGCTCCGACAACCCGTCGGCGCCGGAGACGGTCATCGCTCTCGATCCGGACTCCTCTGCCGGTAACGCTGTGCTGGATCCGGGTTCTGACGGCGAGCGCGGGACTGACGCAGCTCAGCGGGCCAGCGCCGACTCCGCCTACCGGGCGGGCGCCGCGAGGTCCACGCATGGCGAATCAAGCGCGCCGAGGGGGTAGACTCGGCGTGGCCGAACGCGTCGGGCCTATGCGATCCTGCGTGGGATGTAAGAAGCGGGCGGCCAAGTCCGACCTTCTGCGTCTCGCAGTGGTCCGGGTCGATGAGGAGTTTCGCGTCGTGCCCGATCCACGCGGGCAGCGTTCGGGCCGGGGAGCGTCGTTGCATCCCGATCCGCACTGCCTCGATCTCGCCGAGCGACGTCGGGCGTTCCCTAGGGCGTTTCGCCTCTCGGGCCCGCTCGATTCCACCGCTGTGCGAGAGCACTTGGAAGGCTCGGCAAGGCAGCAGTAGTCGTTGAACAGGAAGCAGGTCGAGCGAGTCGATGAGCCGTCAATGAGTACGCAGCGATGAGTAAGTAACAACGGCCCGGGTTCGACCAGATCGAACACCCGGGCCAGGAGACGGGAGTCACGTGGCCAAGGTTCGGGTGTATGAGCTCGCCAAAGAGCTCAATGTTGAAAGCAAGGCCGTTATGGCCAAGCTTCAGGAATTCGGGGAGTTCGTTCGTTCGGCCTCCTCAACAATCGAGGCGCCAGTTGTCCGCAAGCTCAGGGAGTCTTTCCCCGCGCCTGCGGTAGTAGCCGCGCCTCCTGCCGCCCCTAAAGCAGCTGCTACCGCGCGCACGGCCGATAAGCCACGCGCTGCCGAGGCAGCCCCAGCTGCGGTCGCACCGGTGGCAGCGCCACCGGCCCCTGCCGCACCGGCAGCAGACCGGGTGAGCCCGTCGACGGAAGTCTTCCGCTCGCCCGTGGCGCCGGCTGCCCAAGCGGCTCCCCCCGCCGCGAAGCCCACCGTCAGTCGTCCTGGCGACGGAGGCGCAGCGCGTCCGGCGGCCGGGCCGCGACCTGGTCCCGCCGTCCCGCGTGCGACCTCAGGTCCGCCGCGTATGGGCAACAATCCCTTCACCTCGCAGGCGTCAACCGCGCCACGTCCGCCGCTCGCGCCCGGCGCAGTTCCGGGCGTGCCGCGCCCGGTCGGCCCCGGTGCGGGTGCGCCGCGACCCGCAGGGATGCCACCGCGACCCGGTGGTGCCGGTGGCATCGGTGCGGGTCGCCCGTCACCCGCGGGCATGCCTCCACGCCCCGCAGCCGGTGGTCCCGGTAGCTACGGCGCACGCGGCCCCGCAACTGGTGGCCCCGGAGCCGGCCGCCCGGCCGGTCCCGGCGGTGCCCGCGGCGGATTTCCCTCGTCGCGACCTGGTGGTCCCGGCGTCGGTCGCGGCGGTCCCGGCGGGGGCCCGGGCGGCCCCGGCGGTCCAGGTGCTGGTCCCGGGGGTCCCCCCGGAGCTGGCGGCGGTCGTCCCGGTCCTGGCGGTCGCGGTCGTGGCGGCGGTACAGCCGGCGCCTTCGGTCGTGGCCCAGGCGGTCGGCCGACCCGTGGCCGCAAGTCAAAGAAGCAGCGGCGTCAAGAGTTCGACAACATGCAAGCCCCGTCGATCGGCGGCGTGCAGGTTCCCCGTGGCAATGGTCAGGTGCTCCGACTGCCGCGTGGCTCGTCGCTGTCTGACTTCGCCGACCGCATCGGCGCGAACCCGGCGTCGCTCGTCCAGGTGATGTTCCACCTCGGCGAGATGGTCACCGCGACCCAATCCGTCAACGAAGAGACGCTGCAACTTCTCGGTGCTGAGCTCGGCTATGACGTTCAGGTCGTCAGCCCCGAGGACGAAGACCGCGAGTTGTTGGAGAGCTTCGACCTCGAGTTCGGTGAGGACGAGGGCGGCGAGGGCGACCTCACGGCTCGTCCGCCGGTGGTGACCGTCATGGGTCACGTCGACCACGGCAAGACCAAGCTGCTCGATGCGATCCGCAACACCAACGTGGTTGCGCGCGAGCACGGTGGCATCACGCAGCACATCGGTGCGTACCAGGTCATCGCTGACTCGATCGCCGGCAAGCGGGCGATCACCTTCATCGACACCCCGGGTCACGAAGCGTTCACCGCCATGCGTGCCCGTGGTGCGCAGGTGACCGACATCGCGGTGCTCGTGGTGGCGGCCGACGACGGCGTCATGCCGCAGACCATCGAGGCGCTCAACCACGCCCAGGCGGCCGGCGTCCCGATCGTGGTTGCCGTCAACAAGATCGACAAGGAAGACGCCGACCCGACGAAGGTGCGCGGGCAGCTGACCGAATACGGGTTGGTCGCCGAGGAGTACGGCGGCGACACGATGTTCGTCGACGTCTCGGCGAAGTCGAACCTGAACATCGACAAGCTGCTCGAGGCGATCCTGCTGACCGCAGACGCAGCGCTCGACATGCGGGCGAACGCCGACCAAGACGCGCAAGGGGTCGCCATCGAGGCGCACCTCGACCGCGGCCGCGGTCCGGTCGCGACCGTCCTTGTGCAACGCGGAACGTTGCGCGTCGGCGACTCGATCGTTGCCGGCGAGGCGTTCGGCCGAGTGCGCGCCATGCTCGACGAGTTTGGCGAGACCGTCGCCGAGGCCGGGCCTTCACGGCCGGTTCAGGTGCTCGGGTTCACCAGCGTTCCGGACGCCGGCGACAACTTCCTCGTCGTCCCCGAAGATCGGGTGGCGCGCCAGATCGCCGAGCGACGTTCGGCCCGCGAGCGAAACGCCCAGCTCGCCGACAGCCGTGGCCGGCGCAGCCTCGAAGACATCCTCGCCCGCATGGAGAAGGGCGAAGTCGAAGAGCTGCGCCTCATCCTCAAGGGCGACGTCTCCGGTTCGGTCGAGGCTCTCGAGGACGCGTTGCTCAACCTCGATGTCGGTGAGGACGTCGACCTGCGGGTGATCGACCGTGGCGTCGGTGCCATCACGCAAAACGACGTCAACCTCGCGGTTGCCTCCGACGCGGTCATCATCGGATTCAACGTCCGGCCGGCCGAGCGGGTCAGCGAACTCATCGATCGCGAAGGCGTCGACGTCCGCTACTACTCGGTCATCTACCAGGCGATCGATGAGGTCGAGGCGGCACTCAAGGGTCTGCTGAAGCCCGAGTTCGAAGAGGCGCGACTTGGTACCGCCGAGATTCGCGACGTCTTCCGCTCGAGCAAGTTCGGCAACATCGCCGGTTGTCTCGTGCGCTCCGGCGTGATCACCCGAAACTCCAAGGCTCGCTTGATCCGCGACGGTGTGGTGATCAACGACCACCTCGCGATCGAGTCGCTCAAGCGGTTCAAGGACGACGCCACTGAGGTCCGCGAGGGGTACGAGTGCGGTATCGGGCTCGGGTCGTTCAATGACATAAAAGTGGACGACGTGATCGAGACGTTCGAAATGAAGGAGAAGCCTCGGGCTTAGTGCTGTGGGTGGCCTTCGTGCCACTGCCCCTTCTCGGACTGCTTCGCTTTATGTCCTTCGAAGGGGCATTGGCACTTCGGCCCCGCTCCGTTCGGGCCCGAGCCTTCGCTGGTCGAACGCGCACAATCACTAACTAGGCGGAAGAGCATGTTTGCTGGGGTCCTGCAGATCGATCTCCTTCTTGGGGATGTGCATTCGCTCAAGGAGAAGCGCGGGCTTGTTCGGCCCATCGTTGCTGAGGTTCGACGCAAGTTTGAGGTTTCCGCGGCGGAGACGGGGCATCTTGAGTTGCACCGGCGGGCCTTGATCGGGGTTGCTGTCGTTGCGGCAGAGGCCGCGCATTGTGTTGAGGTCTTGGAGGGTTGCGAGCGACTTGTCGCTTCGCGGCCGGAAGTTGAGGTGCTGTCGACTCGGCAGCGGCTCTTTGGCGCGGAAGACTGACTGATGAGGATGAGTGATGACTGACCACGCGCGTGCACGGAAGTTGGCTGACCGCATTCGGGTTGTCGTGGCCGAGACGCTTGAGCGGCAAGTGAAGGACCCGCGTCTGGGATTCATCACGATCACTGATGCTCGGGTGACCGGTGACCTGCACGACGCGACCGTGTTCTACACGGTGCTCGGCGACGACAATGCGCGCGCCGAGACTGCTGCCGCACTCGAGAGTGCACGTGGGGTGTTGCGTTCCGAGGTCGGCAAGCAAACGCAGGTGCGGTTCACGCCGACACTTACTTTCGTGCTCGATGGAGTGCTCGACAACGTGCAACACATCGACGATCTGCTCGCGAGAGCGCGGGAGGCCGACGCGAAAGTGCACGAAGTCGCGACGCACGCGGTGCCGGCGGGCGACGCCGACCCATACCGGATCACGCCGGGCGCGGCGGAGTAGGTGCCGACCGGCTCGGGGGAGCCCGCGCAGCGAGGCGCGGTTGTCGCGCCGCCGCAGCGTGGGGGTGTAGTGGTTGTCGACAAGCCAACCGGGCTCACGTCACACGACGTCGTCGCCCGAGTGCGTCGGCTGGCCGGTACCCGCCGCGTTGGGCATGCGGGCACGCTCGACCCGATGGCCACCGGAGTGTTGCTGGTCGGTGTCGGGCGGGCGACCCGGCTTCTCGGCCATCTCGCCCTGCGCGACAAGGACTACCTAGCGACGATGCGCCTTGGCGTACTGACATCGACCGACGACGCCCAGGGCGAACCGCTCACGCACACTCCCGCCGATCAGCTAGTCGCCGCCGATGTCGTTGCTGCGATGAAGATCTTCACCGGCGAGATCGAGCAACGGCCTCCGGCCGTCAGCGCGATCAAGATCGACGGCGTCCGCGCGTACACCCGAGCTCGCTCGGGAGAAGACGTCGTCCTCGCGCTACGGAGCGTCACGGTCAGCAGGTTCGAGGCGACCGACTTCCGCCCCGACGCCGAGCTCGGCGTGCTCGATGTCGACGTCGAAGTCACTTGTTCGTCGGGGACATACATCCGCGCTATCGCCCGCGACCTAGGGACGGCCCTGCGCGTCGGCGGGCATCTCGCGGCATTGCGCCGGACGAGAATCGGCGCATTTGATCTGAGCGCCGCGCGCACGCTGCCTGAGCTCGAGGCCGAGTTCACGCTGACCCCGCTCGACCTCGTTGCAGCCAGCGCGTTTGTGCGGCGCGACCTTGACGCCGACCAGGCGCTCGCGCTGTCGCACGGGGCCAAGCTTTCGGCGTCCGGTATAGACGGCGAACCTGTTGCCGCGTTCGGGCCGGGCGGCGCACTGGTTGCGCTCTTGGAGGACCGTGGCGACGTCGCGCGCGCACTCGCGGTCTTCGTCGGCTGACAAGATGAGGCTCTACATCTAGAGGATGTAGAGGACCTAAAGGGAGGTGCGGTCTTCGGTGCAGGTTTGGCGAGACGACACCGGTGGCGTGCCTGCCGATGCGGGCCGCACGGTCGTCACCATCGGCGTGTTCGACGGCGTGCACCGCGGCCATCAGCGCATCGTCTACCGCGCACTGGCCCGTGCGGCCGAGCTGCGGCTGCCGGGGGTGGCGGTCACGTTCGAGCCGATGCCGGAATCCGTCGTGCGCCCCCATGACAAGCCCGCGCTGCTGACGACCCTGCCCCGCCGCCTCGAGTTGCTCGGCGAGCTCGGGCTCGACGCTACTTACGTCATTGACTTCACGAAGGAGTTCTCGGAGCGCTCGCCCGAGGAATTTGTGCGGACGGTCCTGGTCGACAAGCTGCGCGCCGTTGACATCGTGCTCGGTGCTAACTTTCGATTCGGACGCGAAGCAGCGGGCGATGTCGCGACGCTTGCCGAAATCGGGAACACCGCCGGGTTCATGGTCGACCCGATCCAGCTCGCGGGGCCGATCTCTGAACCCGACAGTGATGCGGCCTCCAAAGTGTATTCGTCGAGCTGGATTCGCGAGCGGATTGCTGCGGGAGACGTCGAGGCCGCGGCCGATGCGCTCGGCCGCCCGTACCGGTTGGAGGGCACCGTCATCCATGGCGACCATCGGGGACGCGAGCTCGGCTACCCGACCGCCAATCTCGAGGTGGCGCCCGACCTTGCGATCCCTTCAGACGGGGTTTACGCCGGCCGGCTGAACGACATGCCGGCGGCGATCTCGATCGGAACCAACCCCACGTTTGGGGGGACCAGTCGGCGAGTCGAGGCTTACGTCATCGACCAGGTCGGGCTCGACCTCTATGGGGCAAGCGTCGCGTTGGACTTCGTCGCCCGGGTGCGGCCGATGGTGACCTTCGACAGCGTCGACGCGCTGGTGGCTCAGATGGCGCAGGACGTCGAGGAGTCGCGGCGGCGCCTGGCCTAGAGGTGGGCGGCGGCTGGGAGATTCGTGGCGCTGAGCGCTGCGGTGATAGCGTGGCCTGGATACCGGTCGCGTACCGGTGTGTGTTTTCCTGCCCTCGTGACTCGGACCGAGGGCGCACACAAAGCACTGAAAAGGAGTCCCGTGGCGCTCGACACCGCGACAAAGAACTCGATTCTGGCCGAATACGGCACCAGCGAGGGCGACACTGGATCTCCCGAGGCGCAGGTGGCGATGCTTTCCAAGCGAATCGCCGACCTGACCGAACACCTCAAGGTGCACAAGCACGACCACCACAGCCGCCGCGGCCTCTTGCTGCTCGTGGGCCGTCGTCGTCGCCTGCTGAAGTACCTCGCTGCCAAGGACATCACCCGCTACCGCACGCTCATCGAGCGTCTGGGTCTGCGTCGATAGTGGGAATGAAGCGATCGGGCCTCCACCGGCCGGTCGCTTCTTCGTAGTACCGCGCCAGCTGGAACCCCAGCTGCGCGCACGCTCTCACCGATATGGGAGCCCGAACGAGCGCCGCCTGGCCGGTCCTCGGTAGTGGTTTCCGGGCGTGAGCCGCACGGCGAAAGTGGCCGGAGCGTGCAGCCCCGGGAACTTCGATCGAAGACCGGCAAAGAATGCCGGGCTCGGCGGGTTCCACGACAACCCTTTGGAGGGTTCGTGGCTGACCACGAGATCACCGCCGCTGACGCTGTTATCGACAACGGCAAGTTCGGCACCCGCACGATTCGCTTTGAAACCGGCAAGCTGGCTCGCCAGGCCGCCGGATCCGCTGTTGCCTACTTCGGCGACAGCATGTTGCTGTCGGCTACCACCGCCAGCAAAGCACCGAAAGACCAGTTCGACTTCTTCCCCTTGACGGTCGACGTCGAGGAGCGGATGTACGCCGTGGGTCGCATCCCGGGCTCGTTCTTCCGTCGTGAAGGCCGGCCCAGCGAGGACGCAATCCTGACCTGTCGGCTTACCGACCGCCCGCTGCGCCCGAGCTTCGTCAAGGGCCTACGCAACGAGGTCCAGGTCGTCATCACCGTCATGGCGCTCGACCCCGACCACCTCTACGACGTCATCGCGATCAACGCGGCATCGATGTCGACCCAGCTCGCCGGGCTGCCGTTCAGCGGTCCGATCGGCGCCGTGCGGGTCGCCCACATCGACGGCCAGTGGGTCGCCTTCCCTTACCACTCCGAGCTCGAGCGGGCGACCTTCGACATGGTCGTCGCCGGCCGGGTCCTGCCTGACGGTGACGTCGCGATCATGATGGTCGAAGCCGAGGCAACCGCGAACACGTTCGGCCTGGTGCGCGACGGCGCGACCGCGCCCACGGAGGAGGTCGTGGCCCAAGGCCTCGAGGCCTCGAAGGCGTTCATCAAGATCCTCTGCGAGGCGCAGCTCAAGGTTGCGGCCGGCGCGGCGAAGGCGACCGCCGACTTCCCGGTGTTCCTTGAGTACCAGGACGACGTCTATGCGGCAGTATCGGCGGCAGTCAGCACCGAGCTCGCACAGGCCATGACCATCGTGAGCAAGGCCGACCGCGAGGCCGAACTCGACCGCGTCAAGGCGCTGGCGACTGAGAAGGTGGCCGGCCAGTTCGAGGGCCGCGAGAAGGAGATCGGCGGCGCGTTCCGGTCGCTGACCAAGAAGGTCGTACGCGAGCGGGTCATCCGCGACAAGGTGCGCATCGACGGCCGTGGGCTCACGGACATCCGGCCGCTGTCGGCCGAGATCGACGTGCTGCCGCGGGTGCACGGGTCGGCGCTGTTCGAGCGCGGCGAGACGCAGATCCTTGGCGTCACCACGCTGAACATGCTGCGGATGGAGCAGCAGCTCGACACGCTCGCTCCGGAGACTCGCAAGCGCTACATGCATAACTACAACTTCCCGCCGTACTCGACAGGTGAGACCGGTCGCGTCGGTTCACCGAAGCGTCGCGAGATCGGGCACGGCGCACTCGCCGAGCGCGCCCTCGTCCCCGTGTTGCCGTCGCGTGAAGACTTCCCTTACGCGATCCGGCAGGTGTCTGAGGCGCTGGGCTCCAACGGCTCCACGTCGATGGGTTCTGTCTGTGCTTCGACCATGGCGTTGTTCGCCTCCGGTGTGCCATTGCGCGCGCCGGTCGCCGGCATTGCGATGGGGCTCATCTCCGACACCGTCGACGGTCAGACGCAGTACGTCACCCTGACCGACATCCTCGGTGCCGAGGACGCCTACGGTGACATGGACTTCAAGGTGGCCGGTACTCGTGAGTTCGTGACGGCGCTGCAGCTCGACACCAAGCTCGACGGCATCCCGGCGTCCGTTCTTGCGGGCGCTTTGACCCAGGCCCGCGAGGCTCGGTTCACCATCCTCGACGTGATGGCGAAGGCCATCAGCGGTCCTGCTGAGATGTCGAAGTATGCGCCGCGGATCATCACGATCAAGATCCCGGTCGACCAGATCGGTGCGGTCATCGGGCCCAAGGGCAAGATGATCAACCAGATCCAGGACGAAACCGGCGCTGAGATCACCATCGAAGACGACGGCACGATCTACATCGGCGCGACTGACGGACCGAAGGCTGAAGCGGCTCGCGCGCAGATCAATGCGATCGCGAACCCGACGATGCCCGAGGTCGGTGAGCGCTACCTCGGCACCGTGGTGAAGACCACGGCGTTCGGCGCGTTCATCTCCCTCGTGCCCGGCAAGGACGGTTTGCTGCACATCTCCGAGCTCCGCAAGATCTCCGGCGGCAAGCGGGTCGAGAACGTCGACGACGTGGTCAAGGTCGGCGACAAGATCCAGGTCGAGATCAAGGAGATCGACCCGAGAGGCAAGCTGTCACTCGTGCCGGTCGTCGAAGGCGATGCCGGTGCTGCTGGTCAGGGTTCGGTCGACGCTGCGGTGGGCGCACACGAGTGAGTCCACGTCAGCTGACCGAACAGAAGCCCGGTAGTACCAAGACGCTCATTCCTGGCCTGGACGGCGCGGTGGTCCGCCGCACCGTTCTGCCAGGTGGTCTTCGGGTCATCACCGAGGCAATGCCAACCGTGCGTTCCGTCTCGTTCGGTGTGTGGGTCGGCGTGGGCTCGCGCGACGAGACACCCGCGCTCGCCGGGAGCTCGCACTACCTCGAGCACGTGCTTTTCAAGGGCACCAAGCGCCGCGACGCGTTGGAGATCTCGGCGGCGCTCGACGCGGTCGGTGGAGAGATGAACGCGTTCACGTCGAAGGAATACACCTGCTTCTACGCACGTGTCCTCGACAACGATCTGTTGCTCGCCGTCGACGTCATCTCCGACATGATGACGTCGTCGGTCGTGCGCTCATCGGACGTCGACTCCGAACGCGGCGTCATCCTCGAAGAGATCGCGATGCACGAGGACGACCCCGGGGACGTCGTGCACGATGCGTTCGCCGAGGCCCTGTTCGGTGACACCCCGCTCGGTCGCCCGATCCTCGGCACCGTCGAATCGATCAACGCGCTACAGCGCAACGCCATTCACGGTTACTACCGGCGCAGGTACCGGCCCGAGAACATGGTGATCGCCGCCGCCGGCAACCTCGACCACGCCAAGGTCGTGCGGTTGGTCGCGAAGGCATTCGGCGAGATGCTCAACGACGACGCGCAGATTGACCGCCGGCCGTCGCCGCCGCGCGTGGGTGGTCGGCCGCCGGTGTCGCGTTCTGGTGTGTCGGTGGTGCCGCGGCCGACCGAACAGGCACACCTGGTTCTCGGTGTCCCCGCGCTGTCACGCGTCGACGAACGGCGCTTCGCCCTCGGGGTGCTCAACGGTGCGCTCGGTGGCGGCATGAGTTCGCGCTTGTTCCAAGAGGTCCGCGAGAACCGCGGGCTCGCATACTCCGTGTACAGCTACGCCGCACATCACGCCGAGACCGGCATGTTCGGCGTCTACGCCGGTTGCCAGCCTGCGAAGGCAGCAGAAGTGCTCGACATCTGCCGTAACCAGCTTGATCTCGTCGCCCGCGGCGGCATCACCGCCGAGGAGCTTTCGCGCGGCAAAGGGCAGCTCGCGGGCGCGCTCGTACTCGGACTTGAAGACACCGGCTCGCGCATGAGCCGGCTCGGGAAGGCCGAACTCGTCTATGGCGAGTTGCTCACGGTCGACGAGTTGCTCGCGCGTATCGATGCGGTAACGCTCGAGCAGGTCCGCGACGTTGCGGCGACCGTGCTGTCGGCAAAGCAGACCCTTGCCGTGATCGGTCCGTTCGATGATGATGCGTTCGCGGACGCCGTCGCGTGAGCGACAGTAGGGGCGGAGTTGCATGAATACCCCGGTCGCAGTTCTTGGCGCTGACGGAAAGATGGGCGCGACGGTCTGCGACGCCGTCCGCGCTGCTAGTGACCTAGAGCTCGTTGGCTCGTTCGACGTCGGCTACTCGGTGGACGACCTTGCCGCCTCGGGTGCGCAGGTTGTGGTCGACTTCACGACGCCTGGTGCAGTGATGGGCAACATCGAGGCGTGCGTTGGTCAGGGCAAGCACGTCGTTGTCGGCACTACGGGCTTCGACGCCGACCGCCTAGCGACGGTTGCGGCGTGGCTGAAGGCGGCTCCGAACGTCGGTGTCGTCATCGCACCGAACTTCGGTATCGGTGCAGTGCTCATGATGGCGTTCGCCGAGAAGGCCGCCCGCTACTTCGAGTCGGCCGAGGTCGTCGAACTGCATCATCCGTTCAAGGCTGATGCGCCATCCGGAACGTCGCGACAGACCGCGGAGCGCATCGCCGCTGCATGGCGCGACGCCGGCGTGACGCCGATCCCCGACCCCACGACGTCCGGCCTTGATGGAGCTCGTGGGGCTGACGTCGACGGCGTGCACGTTCATTCGGTGCGGCTGGGAGGGCTTGTTGCTCATCAGGAAGTCCTGTTCGGTGGGCACGGTGAGACGTTGACGCTTCGCCACGATTCGCTCGACCGGTTCTCGTTCATGCCGGGGGTGCTGCTCGCGGTAAGAGGTGTCGCTGTGCGTCCAGGTCTGACCGTCGGTCTGGAAAGTCTGCTCGACTTGGAGGGCAAGCGATGACAGAAGACTACGAGCATGTCGACGGCGAGAGCGCGCACCCGGATCCGGTGGCGTCCTTACAGCTCGACGCCGTCGTACTGCCGATTTACGACCTCCAAGCATTCAACGACGCCGACCTGCGCAGAGTCGAGAGTTTCGTCACCACGTACGGATCGTGGAAGCTGCCAGCCGAGGTAGCAACCGCCCTCGCGACGCCCGACGGCACGAGCGTGCTGCTGTGGATTCATGACACCGGGGAGCTCGTGCTGATCGGCGGGACGCCAAAGGAGGGGGAGCTCGCAGTCGAGGTGACGGGCGCCCTTGCCGCGGAGGCCGAGTTCACCCCTGCGTGGCTTGGCGGACAGGCCGCCGACGTACACCACGATGACGAGACCGGCATGACCAGCGAATCGTTCAAGGCAGAGCTCCTTCCGCCTGGCTCTCGCGTCGCGGTACTGGCGCACGTCGAGCACAGCGTCGCCGTCCATGAATTGCTCTGGGGCTGGCGCCGCGAGCAGCGCAACGAGAACGGCTGGGCCTGGCTGGTCGAGCGCCTGGCTCGCCTCGAAGACCAGACCGGCAATTCGCACCTCGCCTGACGTGAACGCCCTGCCCTCGCGGGCCGACGTCGTTGTCGTCGGCGCCGGCCACAACGGTCTTGTGGCAGCAACCTTCCTTGCGCGTGATGGGCTCGCCGTTGTCGTCGTCGAGGCGGCTGACACGGTTGGTGGTGCAGCGAAAACCGAGCAGCCGTTCGCGCGGGTGCCGGGACTTTCGCAGTCGACCGGTGCGTACCTGCTCGGGTTGATGCCGCCCGAGCTACCGTGCAAACTCGGCGTCGACTTCCCTGTTCTGCGTCGCGATCCGCACTATTTCTTGCCGACAACCGGCGATCGGTATTTGCTGTTCGGCTCCGACCGCGAATCGACGCGGCGACAGTACGAAGACTTCTTCTCCGCTGCCGACTGGAAAGCCGACGAAGCGCTGCAGGCCGAACTCGATCTGTTGCGCGCCGACCTCGCACCCGCGTGGCTGACTGAGCCATTGACGCTCGACGAGACTGCCGAGCGCTATATCCGTCCGGAGCTTCGCTCGACGTTCGTCGACTTGTGCCGGGGGAGCGTTGGCGATTACCTCGACCGTTTCGGCTTCACCAGTGACTTGGTCAAGGCGATGTACGCCGTCACCGACGGGCTTTCGGGTCTCGACGCGACGTGGGACACGCCTGGCTCCGGCCACAATTTCCTCGTGCACAACATGTGCCGGCTGCCGGGCTCAGACGGCACCTGGATGGTGGTGCGTGGTGGCATGGGCACCGTTACGTCGACGATTGCACGTCTTGCTCGGGAAGCTGGCGCGACGATCGTGACTGGTCGAGCCGTCACAAGCATCGAGATGTCGGACGGCGTGGTGCGGGGCGTCGTGCTTGACGATGACGAGTCGATCGCTAGCGAGAACGTCGTCGTTGCCACCGACCCGTTCCGATTGCGCCAGCTTGTTGGCTCTTCGAACTTGCCCGCGGGCGTCAACGACAAGCTCGACAGCTGGAAGCATTTCGGCACCACGATGAAGGTCAACCTCGCACTTACTGATCTGCCGACTTTTAGTTGCCTGCCCGAGCGTCGGGGGCAGCACGGAGCGACGATCCATCTGCTGCCGCAGGACGACGTGCTCGGCTCCTTGAAGAGCACCTATGCCGGGGTGAAGGCGGGCAAGCTCGCCGACTTCCCGACGATCGAGTGGTACATCCACACCACCATCGACCCGAGCTTGCAGGATGCGGGGGGCCATCACTCGTCGGCGCTCTTTGTCGAATGGGTGCCGTATGAGATTGCCGGCTCGAGTTGGGACGCCGAGCGAGCGGGTTACGTCGAGAGGCTGCTCGGCATCTGCGACCAGTTCGCGCCGGGAACCTCCGATCTGGTTGCCGACACCTTCGCGCTGGCGCCACCCGACATCGAGGCGCACTTCGGGATGAGCCGCGGGCACATCCATCACGTCGACAATGCGGTCGCGTTCGCCGACAGAATGCCTTATTTCACAGGAGTTTCCGGGCTCTATGCCGGCGGAGCGGGCTGCCACCCGGCCGGTTCGGTCGTCGGCGCGGCCGGCCACAACGTCGCGATGCGAGTACTGACCGACCTCGGCCGCACGCTGCCGCTGACGTCGGGCAATATGAACGCATGACGGCTTATTGGATCAGCATCTACTCCGACGACATCGACCAGGAAAAGTTCGCGGCGTACGCGAAGTTGTCCAAACCTGCGCTCGAGGCGGCCGGCGGTACGTTCATCGCGCGCGGGCTTCCTGAGTTGGTGTACGAAGACGGCAAGATGAGCCGTGTTGTGCTGATCGAATTCGCCTCCGTCGAGGCGGCGCGGGCCGCGCATGAGAGCGCCGCTTACCAGGAAGCCCTCGCTGCACTCGACGGTGGCGCAGTTCGCGACCTGCGCATCGTCCCCGGGGTCTAGCCGGGTACCCGCGCGCCTGCCAGGACGACAGGTTCGTGGCCTGCCCAGTTCCCGGTCAGGGTGTGAGGAGCTTCGACGGCTGCGCCCACCACGCGAGCGACCACCATCTCCAAGGCGCCTGCACGTACTACGGTCGTCGCGCCCTGGTCGAAGCAGGCCACGGCGACGATCTCAGGAACCGACGTGCCGGATGCGCCGCTGCCTCTGACGGTTGCTAACGGAGAGCGCGGCTCGAGACGGTCGCCCCGGTCAATGAACTCCTCGGCCTGTGTGCCGCCGGTGAGTATTGCTGTCGCAACGGTCGAAGCCCATACGGGGTCAGCGCACCCGTCGTAGACCCATCGCGTACCAAGGACTGAATGTTCAGTCGTGCCCAGGAGGAAATCGTGTTTGCCCGGCAGCGCCGCGTTCCGGTAGGTCAACGGCACGTGAAACACCGTGTCGCCGTCGGCTGAAACAAGGAATGTTTCGACGCCGACTTCTCCTGCCGGATCGTCGAAACGGTAGGCACCTACCCGCTGGATTGCTGCGCCGCCGGTAAACCAACTTCGGGCCGGCAGCCATGCAGTCAGCAGTTCGAGCTTCGACGGAACCAGCGTCGCGTCATACAGCAGAGCCATCTCTTCATTCTAGGCGGGACCATCGCTGCCACATGAGTGCGTCAGCTTGAGCCATGTACGTGACGTGTCAGGACGATGGCGGTGCGCTGGACGACACCACGGCGTCGGTCGCCGGCGGGGCCGACGCATAGGAGCCGGTGGGGCCAGCTGTACTCCTGACACCGCGCACGGCTCGGCCGGTTTCGTTGCCGCTGGCGTCGAACAACACCAGCGTCGAGCCGTCAAACGCGGCGCGGGATGCCTGCACGAACCAGCTGTTGACGGCCGCACATGCCTCTGGCGCACAGCCCATGGCCGTCGACGCACCAGCGGCGACCACTAGTTGTCCGTCCGGTGCCGCCGACCAACGGCCACCCGCACCGTTCGCACCATCCGTGCCCTGCCACGAGCCATCGGCTGCAAGATCGGCGTCGCCGCGCAGGTTCGGATCTGCCGCGGACACCCAATATCCGACGAGCTGGCTTGGCCGGGCCGCTACCAAACCTGCGGGCAGCGGGGCCGCTGGGGCCAACCTCGCCAGCAGCTGGTCGGTGACCGTCGGCGGATCCGCCAAACTCGGCAGCAGGTTCGGCCCAGCCGTCGGGTGGCCGCCTGGATGCAAGGTTGCCGCCGCCGCACCCGAGGAGTCCAACAACACCGCCCCCGCGCCGTCGATCCTGAATGCGACGACCTTCGTCAGCCACGCCGGTGTCGGTCCTTGGCTGGACACGCCCGTCATGCACGCAGGGTCGCCACCGTCGAGTACACCGACGAACAGGCCGGCGTGATCAGCCGCCCACGATCCATCCAGATACCCGCAGCTACTCCACAGCGACAGGTCATCGCCGAGTCGCAACACCGTGCCGGGCGCGACCCCCGGCGCATCCAGCAACCACGAACCCACCAAACGCAGCGGATCAGCCGGCGACGGCACAAAGAACGCCGACGTCCCGGCGGGACTGCTCGGCGGGCTGCCTGCGATCCGGGAACTGCTTGCGCAACCAGCGACCAGCACCGCGACGACGACCGCGGCAACCAGCCCAGACAACCGTTGGATCACGTCGAACTTCCCAACCTTCTTAGGTGCTGGTCGTTCGACGCTGACCACGGTCGCCCGGTTCCTGCGCCCATACGCGATCAAGCCCAACGCCGATGGTCTCAGCGGCAGATCTGTTTGTTCCGCTCAGCGCACTTGGCGCCGCGCGCGGGCCTCTGTTTCGATGACGGCTACCAGTAGTGTCGGCGACCGCCAACGGCACGTCCCGCTGAACCGAGTAGAAACAACACCACCCCGACAACCAGTACCACGAGGCCAATCGTCCACAGGATCGGGATCCCGGCGACAAAGCCGATAAGCAGCAGAACGACACCGAGAACTATCACGAGCGTGCTCCCTTAGCTGTGGGGCACTCCCGCGGGTTCAGGGGGAGGTTGAAGTGGTTGTGCCCGCAGGCAGTCCGGTTCAATCGTTGCCTGCGGTGGCGTCGGCCAACCTTGGCAGCTACCCGTCCTGGCTACGGCAAAGTGGGCGGTCGCCGCCTCTGCAGGACACCCACGGTTTGCGATTTGCGAGGCCGTCGGATCGACGTCCGTTCACCTTCTCCTAAGCAGGTTTGGGCAGCTGAAGCGCGGCGAGTTGAGCGACGATTCCGGATGACGGCATGGGGTGGGCGTAGAAGTAGCCTTGGGCGCATTCGCAGCCGATGGACCGCACTGCGTCACGTTGATCGTCGGTTTCGACGCCTTCTGCTGTCACGCTGAGCCCGAGTATGTGTGCGAGGTTCGTGACGGCGGCGGTGATGGTCGCGCTGAAGGGTGGGTTCATGTTCGCGATGAAGCTGCGGTCGATTTTCACGATGTCGATCGGCAGCCGCTGGAGATAGCTCAGCGATGAGAATCCTGTCCCGAAGTCGTCGAGTGCGAGCTTGACACCGAGGTTCTTCAGATCTGCGAGCGCGATCATTGCGCGGTCGCTGTCGTTGATGAGGATGTTCTCGGTGACTTCGAGGATCAACGCGGTCGGTTGCATGCCTGTCCGTAAGAGCACGCTGGAGACTGTGGACGCGAACTCGTCGCTCATGAGTTGGCGCGCGGATACGTTCACCGCTAGCTCCAGGGGGGAGTCCGGGTAGGTCGCTGCCCATCCCCGGCGGTCGCGGCACGCCTGCTCCAGCACCCACGCTCCGATCTTGACGATAAGGCCACTTTCCTCTGCGGCCTCGACCATCGCGAGTGCGCCAACCGTGCCGCGTTTGGGGTGCTCCCAGCGCAGCAGCGCCTCCACGCCGGTGATGGCCCCATCGGCAGCACGTACGATCGGTTGGTACGCAACGCTGAGGTCATGGCGAGCAAAAGCCACGCGCAGATCGCCTTCGAGGCTGTTGCGGGCAACGGTTTCCGACGCCTCGCGCAAGTCAATGATTTGATGGCCTGCGCCTCCTTTGCGTTTGGCCTGATACATCGCAATGTCCGCGTTTCTCACGAGCAGGCCGGATACCGTCTCACCGGCCCCCGCGAACGCCAATCCCACACTCGCCGTCACTGCCAACTCCACGCCGGTCAACACGAATGGTTCGGCGAACGCGCCGTCGATCCGTACGGCAAGTAGCTCGCCGTCGCTGGCGCTTTCCATGTCCTCGCACAAGAACACGAACTCGTCGCCGGAAAAGCGAGCCAGCGTGTCACCAGGCCGGACCAGCGCGGAGAGGCGACGCCCGACCGCGACTAGAAGCTCATCGCCGACCTGATGGCCGTAGGTGTCGTTGACGCGCTTGAAGCGGTCGAGATCGACGAACAGCACAGCAGCATGCGTGTGGGAACGGCGGCCACGTAGCGCCGCATGCTGGATCCGCTGCAGCAGCAGCGCCCGGTTGGGCAATCCTGTGAGCGGGTCATGTGAGGCACTGTGCCGGTAACTGTCGGAGGTCGCGCGAGCATCTTCACGGCTCTGCGCATTCACCAGGTATGCCGCGGCGACGTCGGCCAAGGTCTGGGCCGCGGCCATGTCGTCCTCATCGAGCGGTCCCGGCGTTGCCCGATACAGGTCCAGGGCGCCGAGCCGCCCGTCGCTGTGTCGTAGCGGGAACGCGAAAACCGCCACGAGGCCGGCAGCGAGGGCTACCGGACGGAACTGAGGGAAGCGATCGTCGGTGCTCAAGTCCGCGATCGCCACCGCAGTACCCGAGTGATAGGCCTCCAGGCACGGTCCCTGCCCGACCTCGGTCTGCAGCCTCTCGAACCGCAGCGCAGACTCATCCGATGCCGCAATGTAGTGAGGCGGGTTGCCGTCCGAGATCAACGTCACACCAGCCGCGGTGACCGGCAGCACCTCGACGATGCGCTCCACGAGATGATCCAAGATGGCCTGAATGGGGAAGTCGGTCGCCATCGTGTGCGCGAAATCGGTCAGCACCGACGAGAGCTTTTCTTCCTCAACCACGACGACCGCCCAAGGAGTGGACAAACAAGGGCCGCGGGGGTCAGGGCGGACGAACTTCTATCACAAGAGTGTACATCACGCAACAAATCAGCTTGATATGGTCCTAAATAGGTCTTAGACGAGTGCGGGGAACACACCACCTTCCGCACCGCCAGTACCGCATCGTTGCCCAGTCCGGCTCGGCTACAGTGACGCTGGCACCATGCGAGCCCCGGACCCAGGTAGCGCA
>Ga0208717_1000209_pt1 | contig 23816 bp, 13 predicted proteins | sample NGESurF53shallow_FD_184489 | JGI IMG/M metagenome (GOLD analysis project Ga0208717, IMG submission 184489) | Arctic peat soil microbial communities from Barrow, Alaska - NGEE Surface sample F53-3 shallow (SPAdes) | ecosystem: Environmental > Terrestrial > Soil > Wetlands > Peat ... | reverse complement strand
CTGGGTGCTCAACGCGTACGCGATCGTGTTCGCCGCCCTGCTGGTGCCGGCGGGCCGGCTGGGGGACCGGACCGGGCAGCGCCGGGTGTTCCTGGCCGGGATCGCGATCTTCACGCTCGCGTCGGCGGCCTGTGCCGCCGCCCCGGATCTCGCCGTCCTGGTCGCGGCCCGGGTCGTGCAGGCTGCGGGCGCGGCGGCGTTGATCCCCACCTCACTGGCGCTGCTGCTGGCGGCCACCGCGCCGGACAAGCGGCCCGGGCGGGTCCGGGCCTGGGCGGCGGTAGGCGGGATCTCGGCCGCCCTGGGCCCGGTGGCCGGCGGGCTGCTGGTCCAGCTGAACTGGCGGTGGGTGTTCCTGGTCAACCTGCCGATCGGGGCTGTGGCCCTGCTGGCCGGGAGCCGGGTGCTGCCGCACCCGCCGCCCCGGGACAGCGAGCCGCTGCCCGACCTGCTCGGTGTGGTGCTGCTCACCGCCGGGGTGGCCGGGCTGACCGGCGGGCTGGTGGAGGGCCCGTCCTGGGGCTGGTCCTCAGCCGGCGTCCTTGCCCTGCTGGGCGGCGCGGCGGCGGCGATCACCTGGTTCCTGTGGCGCTGCTCGCACCACGAGCGGCCACTGGTCGAGCTGCATCTGCTGCGTATCCCGGCGTTCCGCTCGGCCAGCGCCGCGGTCTTCGTGTTCAGCATCGGGTTCGCCGCCATGCTGCTGTCCAACGTGCTGTGGTGCCAGACCGTCTGGCACTACTCGGCCCTGCGCACCGGCCTGGCCATCGCTCCCGGGCCCGCCATGGTGCCGGCCCTCGCGGTGGGGGCGGGCCCGCTGGCCCGGCGGATCGGCTCCGCGCCGGTGGCTGCGGCCGGCAATCTGCTGTTCGCGGCGGGCCTGCTGTGGCGGGTATTCGCGATCAGCGTCACCCCGCACTACGCCTCGGAGATGCTGCCCAGCATGCTGCTGACCGGGATGGGGGTCGGCCTCACGCTGCCCACGCTGATGAGCGCGAGCACCACCGCGTTGCCGGCCGCCCGGTTCGGCACCGGGTCCGCGCTGGTGAACATGGCCCGCCAGGTCGCCTCCGCGCTCGGCGTGGCCGTGCTGGTCACCCTCATCGGGGTTCCGGCGACGGCCGCCGCCGCGGAGACGGCCTTCCGGCGCCTGTGGCTGATCATGGCCGGGGCGGCCGTGCTGGCCGCCACCGCCGCCGCCTTCGTGCGCCGCCCGCCCGCCGCCCTCACCCCCACAGCAACACCCACGGCAGCCACACCAGCATCATCGACCCCGTCCGCTCACCCGGCCACCCCATGAATGAAGGATTGGTGTCGTCCCAACGACACCAATCCTTCAGCCACGTTTGACCGGCCCACCCGGGGAGGGCTGGGGCTCGGATCGTCCCGGGCCTGGGCGGGTGGCTGGGTTGGCCCGCGGGTGGCGCGGCTGGGGCGCTGGCGCTGGCGAGGCGGGTGGGGCTGGGCATCGAGGCTGGCGGGCGAGGCGTGGGTGGGGCTGGCCCCGGCGGGGATCGGCCTGGGCGCAGGGAATGGGCGGACAGGCCGTTAGGGGAGCGTTAAGGTCCTGCGCTGCCGTGTTAAGGCGGCGTGAAGATCCGATTCGGGTCCGGTGCGCGCGGCGAGACTGGACCCAATGGACCGCAACCGTTCCCCGCGCGGGCTGGCAGCGCATTTCGCGCTGCCTGCCGGCTTCACCGCGCTGCTGGTGACCGGCGCGCTCGCCGCCGGGCTGGGGGGCCGCCTGCCGGCCACCGGGGTGCTCATCCTGGCCGCGGCGGTCGTCTTCAGCGTCTCCGCGGTGGCTGAGCCAATGGCCGCCCCGGTTCTCGGGGTGATCGGCTGGCTGACCGTGGCGGGCTTCTCGCACCCGCCGTACGCCCAGCTGCGGATGACCGGCCCGGTCGCGGTGCGCGCCGCGGTGACCATGGCCGCGTGCGTCGTGGCCGGCGCGGGCCTCGGCCTGATAGTGCGCTGGCTGGCATCGTCGTTCAGACTGGGGGTTGTGCACCTGCATGGCGAGCGGCCCGAGGGCGGCGGCGCGGGCCCGACCGGGGTCACCGCCCCGCCGGTCCGGACCATGCGCACGGGCCTGCGGGGCCGGCGGCAGGTGGCCGGCATCGTCCTGCTGGTGGCCGGGCTGCCGCTGCTCACCGTGGTGCTGGCGGCGCTGCGCCCGCAGCTGGACCTGGCCAACGACCTGCTGCTCTACCTGGTCGCCGTGGTGGCGGTAGCGATCGTCGGCGGCTTCTGGCCCGCCGTGCTCGCCGCGATCACGGCCAGCCTGCTGCTCAACTGGTACTTCACCCGCCCGCTGCACACCCTGACCATCGCCGAGCCCCGCAACATGCTGGCCCTGCTGCTGTTCGTCACCGTGGCGGTGACGGTCAGCAGCGTGGTGCACCTGGCCGCCCGGCGGCAGGTGCAGGCGGCCCGCAGCGCCGACGACGCCGCGTCCCTGCTGGAGCTGGCCCAGACCGTGCTCGGCGGGGCTGACACGCCCACCGCCGTGCTCGATCACCTGACCGGCGCCTGGGGCGGCCGGGCCGAGCTGGCCGAGCGGGCCGGTGACCACTGGGTGAGCGTCGCGGTCAGCGGGACCGCGCCGCCGGAGACGGTACCCACCCGGGTCCCGGTCAGCGACACAGTGGCCTTGCTCGTGGCCGGGCAGTCGCGCCCGATCACGGCCCGGCTGCTGGACGGGTTCGCCGCCCAGGCCGGCGCGGCGCTGGACCGGGACCGGCTGCGGACCCAGGCGGCCCAGGCCGAGGCGCTGGCTGAGGGAAACCGGATGCGGACCGCGCTGCTCGCCGCGGTCAGCCACGACCTGCGCACCCCGCTGGCCTCGATCAAGGCCAGCGTCAGCACGCTGCGGCAGACCGATGTGGAGTGGAGTCCCGCCGACGAGGCGGCGCTGCTCGCGACCATCGAGGACGGCGCCGACCGGCTGGACGCGCTGATCGGCAACCTGCTCGACATGAGCCGGCTGGCCACCGGGTCGCTGCAGCCGTTCCTGCGGCCCACCTCGGTCGAGGAGGTCGCGCCGGCCGCCCTGCTCGGGCTCGCCCCGGCCAGCAGCGTCCGGATCGCGGTGCCGGACGACCTGCCGCTGGTGCGCACCGACCCGGTGCTGCTGGAACGGGTGCTGGCCAACCTGTTCTCGAACGCGCTGGCCCATTCCCCGGAGGGGCAGCCGCCGGAGCTGCGCGCCTGCCCGGCCGGCGGGAGCGTGCGGCTGGAGGTCTGCGACCACGGCCCGGGCGTGCCCGATGAGTTCAAGCTGCGCATGTTCGAGCCGTTCGAGCGGCTCGGCGACCGCGCCACGGGCAACGGCGTCGGCCTCGGGCTCGCGGTGGCCAAGGGCTTCCTGGAGGCGATGGGCGGCACGATCCACGCCGCCGACACGCTGGGCGGCGGGCTGACGGTCCAGGTGAGCCTGCCGGTGGCGGGCGCCCCGGCCACGTCGGCCGCGCCGGCCGAGCAGTGACCCCGTGCTAGGACCCGTGCTAGGACCCGTGCTAGAACCCCCGAGCTATGACCTCGTGCGATGACACCGAGCAGTGACCGGGCCGTGACCAGGGTCCTGGTCATCGACGACGAGGAACCGATCCTGCGCGCCCTGCGGATCAACCTGACGGCCCGGAAATACGAGGTCACCACCGCGGCGGATGGCACGTCCGGGCTGGCGGCGATGGCCCGGGACCGCCCGGACGTGCTCATCCTCGACCTCGGCCTGCCCGACATGGACGGCACCGACGTGATCAGGGGGGTGCGTGGCTGGACGTCCACCCCGATCATCGTGCTCTCGGCGTGGGGCCAGGAGGTGCAGAAGGTGGCCGCCCTGGACGCGGGCGCGGACGACTACGTCACCAAGCCGTTCGGGATGAACGAGCTGCTGGCCAGGCTCCGCGCTGCGGTCCGCCGGGCGACACCCGCCCCCGACGAGCCGGTCCTGGTGACCCCGGACTTCACCGTGGACCTGGCGGCGAAACGCGTGATCCGGGGGGATGGCGACGTCCGGCTGACCCCGACCGAGTGGTCGCTGCTGGAAATACTGGTCCGCAACGAAAACCGGCTGGTCACCCAGAAGCAGCTCCTGCAGGAGGTGTGGGGGCCGCAGTACCAGACCGAGGCGAACTACCTTCGGGTCCACGTGGCTCACCTGCGGCGCAAGCTGGAACCCGACCCTTCCCGCCCGCGCTACCTGCTCACCGAGCCGGGCATGGGGTACCGGTTCCAGGGCCCGTCCTGAGCGGGCCTGGCCGGTTCACTCCGGGCCGGGCTGGAGCTGGTAGCTGGGGTTGTAGATGGTCCGCTCGTCCTTGACCTGGGCGACCCGCCCGTGCACCGTGATCCGCCGCCCGGGCCGGATACCCGGGATGTCCCGGCGGCCCAGCCAGATCAGGGTCACGCTGCCGGTGCCGTCCCACAGGTCCGCCTCCATCGTGAGGCTGGTGCCCCGCGGGCGGAGGGTCACGGTACGCAGTGTGCCTGCCACGTCCACGTACTCGTGGACGGCGGTGTTGGCGATCAGGGTGGCGCCTTCCTCAAGGCACTCGGCCTGCAGGTCGGCGGCGTGCAGCGCGTCCCGGTCGGCGGTCAGCTTGACCAGCGGCGGCATCGCGTCCGCCCCGCCCGCCGGCGTGATGTCCACCGCGGTTGGCAACGGGACGCCGGCCGGGTGGCGGTGCGCGGCGGACCTCAGCTGGTAGGGCACGCTGGCCACCACCACGCCAGGAAGCAGCAGGAGCCGGGACTTCAGCCGCAGCGCGCTGTGATTGTGCAGCAACTGCTCCCACCAGTGCCCGAGCACGTACTCGGGGATGTACACGGTGACGATGTCGCGGGGGCTCTCCCGGCGCAGCCGCTTGACGTACCCCATCACGGGCCGGGTGATCTCCCGGTAGGGCGACGCGACCACGGTCAGCGGCACCGGGATGTTCGCCCGTTCCCATTCCTCCTTCAGCCGGAGGGTCTCCGCCTCATCCACGTCCACCGTGACCGCTTCGAGGTGGCTCGGCTGGGTGGCCCGGGCGTAGGCCAGCGCCCGCAGGGTCGGCAGGTGCAGCTTGGACACCAGGACGATTGAGCGGTTGCGGGCGGGCAGGGTGAGGGTGAGTTCCTCCGGCGGGGTGAGCTCGACCGCGACCTTGTCGTAGTGCCGGTGGATGCCGCGCATGGTGAACCAGATGATCGGCATGGCCACCACGACGATCCAGGCCCCGCTGGCGAACTTGCTGATCAGCACGATCACCAGGACCACCGCCGTGAAGCAGGCGCCGATCGTGTTGATCGTCCGGGACCGGACCATGCGCCGCCGGGCGGTCTTGTCCGTCTCGTCGCGCAGCAGCCGGTTCCAGTGCCGGATCATCCCGGTCTGGCTGCACACGAACGACACGAACACGCCGATGATGTAGAGCTGGATCAGCCGGGTGGGGGAGGCCTGGAACACCACGATCAGCAGGATGGCGAACCCGGCCAGCAGCAGGATGCCGTTGCTGTAGGCGAGCCGGTCGCCGCGATTGTGCAGCTGGCGGGGCATGTTCCCGTCCCGGGACAGGATCGAGGCCAGCACCGGGAAGCCGTTGAACGCGGTGTTCGCGGCGAGGACCAGGATCAGTGCCGTGAACAGCTGCAGCACGTAGAACAGCGGGGAGCTGTCGCCGAACACCGCGCGGCCGACCTGGGCGATGACCGTGCGCTGGGTAGCGCCGCGCGGCATGCCGATCAGGTCCTGCGCGGGGGCGTAGTGCACGTGGCTGGCCAGGGCCAGCGCCGTGACCCCGGCGAACATCGACACCGCGATCACGCCGAGCAGGAGCAGCGTGGTGGCGGCGTTCTTGCTCTTGGGCTTGCGGAAGGCGGGCACCCCGTTGCTGATCGCCTCGACCCCGGTCAGCGCGGTGCAGCCGGAGGAGAACGCGCGAAGCAGCAGGAAGATCAGGGCCACCCCGGTGAACTCGCGGCTGGTCTTGATCCGGTAGGACGCGCTGTCGGACTGCAGATGATGGCCGAGCCCCAGCCGGGTGAGACCCCAGATGATCAGCAGCGTGATCACGGCGATGAAACAGTAGGTCGGGATGGCGAACGCGGTGCCTGACTCGCGGACCCCGCGCAGGTTCATTAGCGCGATGATGGCCACCACCAGCACGGCGATGAGTGTGACGCGGGAGTCCAGGACCGGGAAGGCCGACGCCAGGTTGGCCACCCCGGCTGAGATCGACACCGCGACGGTCAGCGTGTAGTCGACCATCAGCGCGCTGGCCACCACCAGGCCCACCGGGGGCCCGAGGTTGGTGGTAGCCACCTCGTAGTCCCCGCCGCCGGACGGGTAGGCGTGCACGTTCTGCCGGTACGACGCGACCACGACCAGCATCAGCACGCCCACCGCGAGCGCGATGTACGGGGTGTAGTGGAAGAACGCGATGCCGCCGACCGACAAGACGATCAGGATCTCCTCGGTCGCGTAGGCGACCGAGGACAGCGCGTCGCTGGCGAACACCGGCAGCGCGATCCGCTTGGGCAGCAGGGTATGACCGAGCCGGTCACTGCGTACCGGGCGGCCCAGCAGCAGGCGCTTGACGACCCCAAACATCATGGCCACGACCGCGATGGTAAGCCGGCGTTCGGGTGTGCGCTACCCAGCGGGGTACCGCTGGATCCCTGCGGGCTAGTTTCCGAAGGCGATGTTCTGCCCGGTGATGTGCACCAGGGCACCCTGGGACGTGAGCGTGATGCTCTGCAGCGTCATGCCCATCGGCAGGTTGGGCAGCGGGATCGTGAAGTCGCCGAGGCCGCCCAGCAGCGAAGTCGGGATCCCGCCGGCCGAGATGAGCTTGACGTGGATCTTGTCGCCCGACTGGGTCACCCGCGCTACCCCGCTGCCGGAGAAGATGCCGGCCACGTTCGCCGTGATCTTCGCCTCGTCATCGCTGATCCGGGCGATTTTCAGGTCGGCCACGCCAGCAGCGCTGCTCCCGGCCTTGGCCAGGCTGCCGAAAGTGATCAGGCCGGTGCCGTTGATGCTCGACACGGTGCCGCTGTTGAAGCCGGAGTTGAGTTTGATGTTCTTGAGCGTCGCGTTGATGTCGTCGATCGTCACCGGCCCGGTCTTCTCGCCGGTGGCGGTGATGTGGACGTCCTTGAAGTCCCGGGCGGCCAGCTGGGTGAGGAACGGGAAGCCCTGGATCGTCACATCCGGCTTGGAGCTGAAGCCCTGCTTCTGGATCTGGGTGGCGAACTCGTTGTCCGCGTAGCGGACCGCCACCCGGTCGGCGACCACGAACAGTCCGGCCAGCACCACCAGCACGATGATCAGGACGAGCGGCCAGCGGCGCCGCCGCCGCCCGGTGCGCCGCTGGCGGTCCTCCGGGTCGTCGAAGAAACCACTGCGCCCGCCGTCGTTTCCGTGCTGGATCGGCAGGCGTTGCGTCGGGTAATCGCTCACGGAAGCCGCCAGGTGATTGTGTCCCGGCCGGGTGCCAGGCAGGGTTGCGCAAATGTTATGACATGACCGCCCGGGGCGCAGGGGCTGGCGACGGCACGGTACCCCGGCGAAGGCCCGCCATGGACAGTATCTGCCCTGCTCACCGCCGCGTCATCCAGGTTTCTGGGAATCGGATTATCCCAGCTGGGACACATTTACGGCCTCCAGTTGGTGTGAGGCGGAATTCGTGATCAGCGCGGTCCGGCCGCCAGGCTCCACGGCGAACTCACGGGGCAGGACTCCTGCCCCGATCACGCCGACGAAGGCCTGGCGCCCCGCCAGGGCCGCGGCCACGTCGATCACCCCGAGGCAGGCCGGGTGGCCCTGGTGCATGCCGGAGTTGGCGACCAGTATCCGGCGGCCGCCGGGCAGCTCGGTGAGCCCGATCGGCGCCTGGCCGACCCGGACCTTTGCGATCAGGGCCCGGTCCGGGTCGCTGCGCAGCCGGGCGGCCGAGAAGGCCAGCAGCGTGTTGCTGGCCCGCGCCGTCACCCACACCGTCGAGCCGTCGGCCGTGGTGATCACCCGGCCGGGGTCACACCCCGCCAGCGCCGTGCTCTGAACGGATCCGGCCGGGCCAGTCTCGGCCCGGGCGACATTGATGACGCTCAGCGTGCCCTGGCTGGCCTTCTGGTCCCGCTTCTGGGTGGTCACGTAGAGCCACCGGCCGTCGCGGGTCATGGCCAGCCCGATCGGGTTCACCCCGAGCCGCAGGTCCCCGACGAAGCCGGAGTCGCGCAGCCCGCTGGCCAGCGCGGCGGCCAGGTTGAACACCGCCAGGGTGCCGCTGCCCTGCAGGGTGACGAAGGCGAACCGGCCGTCCCGGGACACCGCCACCTCGACCGCCCCGGCACCCCCCGGGCTGGTGAGGGTGCCCAGCACGCTGTCCGGCCGGCCATGCTCCGCGCGGTGCACCCTGACCACGACGGCCCCGCTGCCGGAGGCAGCCAGCAGGTAGCGCCCGTCCGGGGTGATGGCCTCACCGTGGACCGGGGCGGCCACCATGATCTGGTGGGCCAGCACCGGGGTCAGCCCCGCGTCGGCCCGCAGCACATCGATCGATCGGCCCACCCCGGTGGACACGAACGACCAGCGCCCGTTGCCGGTCACCGTGACGGCGAACGGCATCCCGGTCAGCGTGACGAACCGCGGATGAGCGCTCCCCAGCCGGGGCGCGGTGGAGGACGCCGTGGCACAGCCGGGCGGGGTCAGCGCCGCGGCCGCCGGGCTCGCCCGGTGGCTGATGGCGAGCGCGGTGCCGGCCAGGCCCAGGATGAGCAGGGCGACGAGAGCCACCATCATCCTGGAGTTCCACCAGGTCCGGGAGTCGCCGGGGGCGGGAGCGGCAGGGCGGGTACCGCCTGCCGGGGACGGCCCGGGGGCTGTCGGGGGCCCGCCGGCCGGGGACGGCCCGGGGGCTGTCGGGGGCCCGCCGGCCGGGGACGACCCGGGGGCTGTCGGCGGCCCGTCGGCTGAGGATGGCCCGGTGGCTGCGGACGGCCCGGTGGCTGTGGGCGGGACGGCCGGCGGCCCGTCCAGAGGGTCGAACACGGGACCGGTGGGTGCGGGCGAAGCCCCGGGGTAGGGCGGCCCGGCCGGGTAGGGCATGTCCGTGGCTGGGCCGGAGGACGCGCCGGGGGCTGCTAACGGCTCGATCCAGCCAGACCCGGCGGGATCGGTAGGCGGCCCGCCGCGTCCCTCGCTGTACGAGGCGCCGTAGACGAGCGCGGTGCCCGCCTCGTCCCCCGGGTCCGGGTCCGGGAGGCGGCGATCTGCGGGTCCGGGGTCTCCCGCACGCGGCAGGCAGGCGGCCCGCAGCGCTTCCGCGAAATCCAGGCACCGCGGGTAGCGGTCGCCGGGCGACTTCGCCAGGGCTTTCGCCATGACCTGGTCCACTGCGGGCCGGAGATCGGGACGCAATCTGGTGAGCCGCGGCGGCTCCTCGGACAGCTGCGCCCACAACAGCGCCAGGTGCGCATCGCGGCGGAACGGGGGGACACCGGACAGCATCTCGAAAGCGGTGCAGGCCAGCGAGTACTGGTCGCCCCGGCCGTCGGCTGGCCGGTTCTCGATCTGCTCCGGGGCGATGTAGTCAAGCGTGCCGACCAGCTGGCCGGTCGCGGTGAGGCCCAGGCCGGCCACAGCCTGCTTGCTCAGCCCGAAATCGGACAGGTACACGTGGCCGGCCCGGCCGCCGCCGGGCGCCGGGTCGAGCAGCATGTTGGCGGGTTTCACGTCGCGGTGCACCAGGCCCTGCCCGTGCGCGGCGTCCAGCGCGGCAGCCACCTGGGAGACGATGTCCACGGCACGCCAGGCGGCCAGCGGCCCCCCCGAGTCGATCAGGGTCCGGACATCGGGGCCGGACACGTACCGCATGGCGATGAACAGCACACCGTCGGCCTCACCCGCGGCGAAGACCGGGATGATGTTGGGGTGATCCACGGCGGCGGCGGCCCTGGACTCGCGGATGAACCGCTGCTGGAACCCTTCGTCCCCGGCCAGCACCGGGTCGAGGAGCTTGAGGGCGACCTGCCGGTCCAGCTGGAGGTCATACGCGCGGTAGACGACGGCCATCCCGCCCCGGCCGATCTGCTCGTCGAGCCGGTACCCGGCGACCCGCGCCCCCGCTGGGACCGAGCTATCTGGCCAAGGGGCCTCGTCACTCACCACGCCTCCAGCGCTCGCCCGCCCGCTCCTGTACCGATCGCGCTACCTCCTGGAGCGCGCCTTGCATTCTCTCGGCTACCGGGCATTCCCGCTGAACGTTTCAGTTTCGGGCATTCCAGACATGCGCACCCTCGTCCAGAACTGGGCAAAGTTCGTGAAACTTCCGCAAACTGGATGCCAGGAACACGTATATTACTGGGCCTTGAATCGCCATAGACTAGGCAAATGAACGAGCGTCTTGTGTCGCCGCCGGCTGCCCCGGTGCTTGTGGTGAAGACCCAGGGATCGGACCAGACGCTGCGTGCCGGCTCGCAGTACCGGGTTGGCCGCGATCCCCACTCCGACATTGTGGTCAATGACTCGCGTGTCTCCTGGCGGCACGCCGTGCTACAGGTCGACGGCAACGCGTGGGTCCTGGAGGACGCCGGGAGCACCAACGGGACCTTCCTGGGAACCCGGCGCATCGGCAAGGTGGAGATCGCCCAGAACTGCGTCCTGCGGCTCGGTCATCCCGACGACGGGCCGGTGATGATGTGCACCGTGGACCGGGGGGGCAGCGGGAATACCGCGATGAGCACCGGGATGAGCAGCGTGGACCGCCGGCCCACCTCGGTGATGCGCGCGCCCACCCGGCTGCTGCGCATCGGCCGGGATCCCTCAAATGATCTGGTGGTTCCCGACCTCAGCGTGTCCCGGCAGCATGCGGAACTGCGCAATCTCGGTGACGGCCGCTACGAGATCGTCGACCTGGGCAGCCACAACGGCACGTTCCTGAATGGCCGCCAGATCCCCACCAGGGCGACGGTGACCGAGCAGGACCTGATCGGTATCGGCCGGGCTACCTTCCGCCTGTTCGGTGACGAGCTTCGCGAATTCATCGACGAGGGCGATGTCTCGCTCGTCGCGCAGGACCTCACGGTGCGCCTGTCCAGTGGCAAGATCCTGCTCGACCACGTGAGCTTCCCGATTCCCGAACGATCCCTGGTCGGGGTGATCGGGCCGAGTGGCGCCGGCAAGTCGACCCTGCTCGGCGCGCTGACCGGCATGCGCCCCGCGACCGAGGGCACCGTCCTGTACGACAACCGCGACCTGTACACCCATTACGCGGAGCTGCGGCACCGGATCGGCCTGGTGCCTCAGGACAACATCCTGCACGACCAGCTCAAGCCGAAGCGGGCCCTCCGCTACGCGGCCGAGCTGCGTTTTCCCGGCGACACCTCCCGGGCCGAGCGCGACCGCCGGGTAGATGAGGTCATTGACGAGCTCGCGCTCACGGCACACTGCGGGACCCGGACCGGGGCCATGTCGGGCGGCCAGCAGAAGCGGGTCAACGTGGCGCTTGAGCTGCTCACCAAGCCATCCCTGCTGTTCCTGGACGAGCCCACCTCCGGCCTGGACCCCGGGCTCGACAAGTCAGTGATGGAACTCATGAGCGGCCTGGCCAAGGACGGCCGGACCGTCATCATCGTCACGCACAGCGTGGCCAACCTGGGTGTGTGCGACCGCCTGCTTGTCCTGGTCCCGGGTGGCCGGGTGGCCTTCTACGGGCCGCCCGCCGAGGGCCTGCGCTACTTCGGGAAGACGGAGTGGGCCGAGGTCTTCCAGGCCTTCGACGCCGAGCCGGACCGGGACTGGGCCGGGGACTTCCAGCGGTCGCCGTACTACGCCGAGCACGTGGCCAGCGGGCTCGCCCAGCAGGTCCCCAAGGGTGAGCGCGAGTCGCCGGGCCGCCCGCCCGCGCCGCGCGGCGCGGTCAAGCAGATCTCCACCCTGTGCCGGCGCTACCTGGCCGTCATCGCCTCCGATCGCAGCTACCTGGCGGTACTGGCGATCATGCCGATCGTGATCGGGCTGCTGTTGCGGGCGGTCCCATCCCCGGAGGGCCTGGCCGGACGACCGGGAACCAATGGCGACGCGGAATCCCTCCTCCTGGTCCTGATCATCGGGGCCTGTTTCATCGGGGCGGCTAACTCGGTCCGCGAACTCGTCAAGGAACGGTCCATCTACGCCCGAGAACGGGCCGCCGGGCTGTCGTCCGGCACATACCTGTTCTCCAAAATCATCGTGCTGGGGGTCATCAGCGGGATCCAGGCGCTGCTGCTGGTGGTCCTGGGCCTGACCGGGCGGCAGATGCCCGCCCACGGCTCGCTGCTGAAGTCGCTGCCGCTGGTCGAGATAGTCATCGCGATCGTGGTGCTGTCGCTGGCCTCGATGGCCCTGGGGCTGCTGGTCTCCTCCCTCGTGAGCACGTCCGAGAAGGCCATGCCGCTGCTGGTCATGCTGGCCATCGCCCAGGTCATCCTGTCCGGCGGGGTGCTGCCGCTGAACGGCAAGATCGGGCTCAACCAGCTGTCCTGGATCGCCCCATCCCGGTGGGGGTTCGCGGCCACCGCCTCCACCGTGAAGCTGAACGTGATCTCGCCCCCGGTCAGCGGGCTCCCCGACCCGGTCTGGGAGCACAAGCCGGCTGTCTGGCTGATGGACATGGGGCTGACGGTGCTGCTCGCTGTGGTGTTCACTCTTATCGCCTGGCGTCGCCTGGTCGGCCTCAGCCCGGGCCGAAAGCGGCGCTGATCAGGTCCCGCGCCGCTGCGGCTCCCGGTCCGGGTGAAACGATCGTGAGGTGACGACACCCAAGCGGACGCCGCCGCCACCGGGTCCGCCCGCCCGCGGCGAGTCAGCCCGGGTACAGGCGCCCCCCGGTGGCCCGGGGCCCGGTGGCTCGGGGCCGCCCGGCGCTGGGCCTCCGGGCGCTCTGCCGGATTCCGCCTCAAGGGTCGTGGTCGAGGACGAGCAGGCGCGCCGGATCCGCCGTCCCGTCGACCTGCTGCGCTGTGCCGCCGCGTGCCTCGGGATCGCGCTGCTGGTCGCGGCCGGCCTGGCGGCCAAGGCCACCACGACCGGCGTGGAGACCGACGTCGTGGGGGCGAGCCGGCGGCTGCCGGCCGAGGTCGTGTCCACGCTTCGTGTCCTGGCCATCCTGATCCTGGTGGCGCTGCCGGTGGCCCTGGCCATCCGGCAGCTCGTCCGCCGGCAGGCCCGGCGGCTGGCCGAAGCGGTGGCCACCGGCGTGGCCACCGCCGCCGTCGTCGGCCTCGCCGGCATCGTGCTGCGCAGCGGCGTCGGCGACCAGCTCTACCGTGCGATCGCCATGTCCTCACCGAGTGCGCGCCACTTCGCGCTGCTGGACGGGTACCTGGCCGGGCTGGTGGCCTACACCACGATCATTGACCTGAGCGGACGGCCCCGCTGGCGCAATGCGTTGTGGCTGACCCTGGGGGTATACGCGGTGGCCAGCCTGGCCAGCCTGCGGACCACCGTGCTCTCGGTGCTCATCACGCTCCTGCTCGGCCGGGCAATCGGGCTGGCGGTGCGGTACGCCGCGGGTTCCATGTCGCAGCGGCCCACCGGCGAGGCCATCGCGGCCGCGCTCGGCTCGGCCAGGCAGCCCGTGACCGAGCTGCGCCGGGTGAGCGCGGCCGGTGGGGCCTCGCGGCGGTACGCCGCCGTCACCCGCGGCGGCGGACGGCTCGACGTGCGGGTGTTCGACCGTGATCAGCAGGCGGCTGGTGCGCTCTACCGCGTGTACCGGCTGGTCCGGCTGCGCGGACCAGTTTCCCGGCGGGCGCCGCTGACTACCGACCGGGCCGCCGAGCGCACGGCGCTGCTCACGTATGCGGTGGAGGACGCCGGGGTGCTGACCCCCCGGCTGCGGGCCCTGCTGCGGGCCGGCCCGGAAGCCCTTGTCCTGGCCACTGAGGAACCCCACGGCACGCCCCTGGCCGACCTCGCCGGGACGCTGACCGACGCCCATCTGGAGCTGGTGTGGGACGCCGTGCTCCGGCTGCACCGGCACCGGGTCGCGCACCGGTCGCTGACCGCGGACCGCATCCTCATCGACGACGCTGGCCAGGTCATCCTGCTTGACCCGGGCAGCGGGGACGTGGCGGCCAGCGATCTGCAGCTCCGGCTGGACCTGACCCAGCTGCTGGCCGAGTTCGCTGCGCTGGTCGGGCCGGACCGGGCCGCGGATCTGGCGCTGCGCAGAATCGCGCCGGCTGAGCTGGTGACCCTGGTCCCGCTCCTGCAGCCCGTGGTGCTCGCCCGGTCCACCCGGTCCACACTGCGCCGGGACAAGGACGTGCTGCCCGCGCTCCGCAAGCGGCTCCTGGCTACCGCCCCCGATGACGCGCCTGAGGTCCCGCCCGTTCAGCTGGAGCGCATCCGGCTCCGCACCCTGGTCACGCTGGTGGCCACCATCCTCGCGGGCTACCTGCTGATCGTCCAGCTCGGGCGGGTGAACTTCGCGACCCTGCTCAGGCAGACCGCCCCGCTGTGGATGCTGGTGGCCCTGGGCCTGTCGGCACTGACCTACGTGGCCGCGGCATTGTCGCTGTCCGGGTTCGTGCCGGAGCGGCTGAACTTCATCCGGACCATGCTGGCCCAGCTGGCCGGGTCGTTCGTCACCCTCGTGACGCCCGCTGCGGTCGGCGGCGCCGCGCTCAACGTCCGCTACTTGCAGCGCAACAAGGTACCCCCGGCCGTGGCGGCAGCCAGTGTCGGCGTCGCCCAGGTGGTGGCGTTCGTCCTGCACATTTTGCTGCTGGTCGTATTCGTGGCCATCACCGGCGCGCGGAGCCATTCGCTGCGGCCCCCCACCTGGGTCTATTTCGTGATCGCCGGGCTCGTGGTGGCGGCGCTCGTAGTCGCCGCGGTGCCGAGCGGCCGACGGCTGCTCCGGGCCCGGCTCGCGCCGGCGCTGGGCCAGGTTCTGCCCCGCCTGCTCGAGGTGCTCCAGCAGCCGCGGAAACTGGCCGAGGGCATCGGCGGCGCGCTCATGCTCACCGCCTGCTACATCCTCTGCCTGGACGCCTGCGTGCGCGCGCTCGGCGGGTCGCTCTCGCTCACCGGCACCGCTGTCGTGTACCTGACCGGGAGCGCCCTGGGCTCGGTGGTGCCCACACCCGGCGGGCTCGGCGCGGTCGAGGCGGCGCTGGCGGCCGGGCTCACGGCGACCGGGATGGCGGCGGCCACGGCGGTCAGCGCGGTCCTGCTGTTCCGGCTGCTTACGTTCTGGCTGCCCGTTCCGGTCGGCTGGGGCGCCTTCAGTTACCTTCGCCGGCGGCAGGCCCTGTAAGGCCGCTGGGTGCCCTTCGGCGGCCAGCCAGGTGACCTTAGTCCCTCGCGCCGGGCCGCTTCCGGTGGCTCACTTAGGTCATGTTCGCGAGCCACCAGGTCGTGCTGGACATGACCTTTGACCGGGCCCGGGCGCGGCTAGCCATGCTCGGCAACGGGGAAGGGCTGCGCGGGCTCTCGGAGCGTGCCTACGCGGTGGGGCTGGACGGGCTGATCCGGGTGGGCCCGTTCGGCCCGCTGCTTGGCGCGTCCAAGCTGGTCCGGGTGCAGCTGCTGGAACCAGTGCCACGGGATGACACCGTCGTGCTCCCGCTGCGCTGGGAGGCTACCGGGGCGACCGGGCGGCTGTTCCCGGTGCTCGACGCGGACCTGGTGCTGACCGGCGACGGTGACGCACGCAGCACGCTGGCCCTGACCGGGGCCTACCGGCCGCCGCTGGGCGGTGTGGGTGCTGTCCTCGACCGGGCCCTGCTCAACCGGGCGGCGGCCGCGACCATCCGGTCGCTGCTGTCCCAGATCGCGGACTCAATGGTCGCGGGGGAGAGCTTGGCCGGCCTCGGGCCTGCGGAAGAGCAGGCCATGCCGCCGCCCATCGGGTGGCAGGCGGAACCAGAGGTCTCCTGAGACTGGCCTGACCGGGGCGCCCCCGGCCTGACCTGCGCCAGACCCTGCACGGCCGGTGAGTGCTGCGCGGGTGGTCCGGGTTGCCTAAGATCGCTCATCATGACCGGGCTCCTTGCCGCACTGCGCGGATTGCTGCATCGCGGCGGGATCTCCCTGAACATCCTCCTGGTGGCGGTGATTGCGGTCGCCGCCGTGAGCATCGGCCCGGCCTACTATGCCGCGGCTCAGTCCTCCGTCCTCCAGGACGTCGTGAGCCAGGCACCCGCCGCGGGCCGAGGCCTGGAGGTGTCCCAGTCCGGCTCCGTCGACGCGGTGGCCGGGGTGGCCGAGCAAGCCCAGGGGCTGCTGGCCGGCTACCTCGGCGGCCCGGCCACGCTGACCCGCCTGTTCGGGCCGCCGGTCACGGCCGCGGAGACTACGGTGCAGGCCGGCGGCCAGACAGTTCCCCTGGTCTACCGTTCTGGCGTCTGCGCCCATCTGCGCTTCACCTCCGGCCATTGCCCCCGCGCCGCACGCCAGGTGGCGGTGAGCCGGTCGCTGGCCTTCCTGCTGGACTGGCACACCGGGCAGCGCATCGCCGCGTCGACTTGGGGTCATCTGGTCATCACCGGTGAGTACCAGGTCACGGTGGCCACGGCAGGAACCCGGTACTGGTTCGACGCGGGCAGCCGCTACTTCCCTTACGAGACGGCGTACGGCCCCAACCGGCCCGGGAACCCGTACGACGCGATGTTCACCCCGCTTGCCACGATGGGCGTCGTCCCTGCCACCGTCCAGGGCACCGACTACGCTGACCTCTCGCTGCTCCCCGCGCATCTCACTGGCCCCGATGTGGCACTGGTGCAGACCGCAGTCACCGGGCTGACGCTGAACAAGGTACTGACCGGCCAGGGCGCGACGACGACCACATCCCTGCCGGCCACCCTCGGCACGGTCCGGGCCAGCTGGCGCGCGATCGAAGTGCCGGTGGTGCTGATCACCGCGCAGCTCCTGCTGCTGGCCTGGCTGCTGCTGTTCCTGATCGTCGCGGATGCCGCCGAGGCCCGGGGCCCCGAGGTGGCACTGGCCAAGATGCGCGGCCGCGGCCGGTGGCGCACCCTCACGTTCGGGCTGGCGGAGCCGGTGATCCTGCTCGGCGTGGCGTTGCCGGTGGGCGTGCTGGCCGGCTGGGCGATCACGACCGGTCTCGGGCACATCCTCTTCCGCCCCGGTACCCCGGTCGGGCTGCCCCAGACGTCCTGGCTGGCCGCCGCGGTGGCGACAGCCGGGGGCCTGGCCGCGGTGGCGGCCACGGCGCGGCGGACTCTGAGCCGGTCGGTGGTGGGGCAGTGGCAGCGGGCCAACCGCGGTGCGGCGCAACGGGGCTGGGTGCTGGATTCCATCCTCATCACCGCGGCCGTGGCCGGGCTCATCGAGCTGCGGGTCAGCGGCCAGATCGGCTCGGCCCACCGGGGGGTCCTCGGCCTGCTGCTGCCCGGGCTGCTTGGCGTCGCGGTCGCGGTGGCCGCGTCCCGACTGCTGATCATCGCCTGCCGGGCCGGATTCCGGGCTACCGGGAGCAGTGGACGGATTGGGCCCTTCCTCGCCCTCCGGCACGTTGCCCGCAGGCCCGGCGGGATGCGTACCACGATCGTGCTCGCCACCGCGTTCGCCCTGGCCGGTTTCGCCGCCGGGATCTGGGCGGTCAGCGTGGCCAACATCAGGGCCGTCGCGGACGCGCGAGTCGGCGCGGCCACGGTGCTTTCGGTCGTGCCGCCCGCCGGCCACAATCTGGCCGCGATCGTGGACCGCATCGATCCCGGCGGCCGGCAGGCCATGGCCGTGGATGAGTACACCAGCCTGTCCGGCAGCAGCGCCGGGCAGGTCCTGATGGCGGTCGACCCGCAGCGGTTCGCGCACATCGCCGCCTGGCGGCCGGACTGGGCGGCGGGACGGCCGCTCGGCTCCCTGACCGCCGCCCTGGACCCGCCCGCCCCGCTGCCGGTCGTGCTGCGCGGCAGCCAGGTACGCGTCAGCTTTGACGCCGGGGACGTCAAGCCCGCGCACAGCAGCCTGGTCCTCGACCTCTACGAGCAGGGGGTGGGCGCGATCGGGCAGACCCCGGTGTATCTCGGCCCGGCGAACGGCTCGCGCACGGCCACCGCCCAGCTGACCGGTTGCCCGTGCCTGGTGGCCGACCTGACGATTTCCGCCCCCCCGCCCACGGGCGCGGTGATCAGCGCGAGGCCGGTGACTGGATCGGTCACCATCGCCAGCATCGACGTCCGGGCCGGCCACGGCCGGTGGGTCCCCGCCGACGCCGGACTGAGCACGCCCGGCCGGTGGCGGCCAGGCGGGAACAACGCCCGCGGCTTCCTGCGTCCAGGCCCGGCGGGGCTGGCCTGGTCCTTCAAATCTGAGCCCGGGGTGGACCCCAGTGTGATCGCCGTGGACCGGCCGTACCCGCTGCCCGGCCTGGTGGCGCGCCGGGTGTGGCCCAGCGGCGCCCGCGTGGCGCAGGTCGCCGGCCTGGACGGCAGCCCGCTGGCGGTCCGTGCGGTGGCCATCGCCGCGGCCATCCCAGGCGCGCCGGCCAACGGGGTGGTCGTCGACCGCACCTACGCGGAACGGGCCGCAGGCGGCACGCCCGCCTACGCCAGCCAGCAGGTGTGGCTGGCCCCGGGGGCGCTGGCCCGGGTGCGTCCCGCGCTGAGCGCAGCCGGGGTGCGGATCATCGGGGTGACCAGCGCGGCCTCGGCGCGGGCCCAGCTGATCCGCCAGGGGCCCGCGCTGGCCACCGTGCTCTTCCTGGCCGATGCGGCGGCCGCCGCCGCGCTGGCCGCGGGCGCCGCCATCACCGGCCTGTACGCGTCGGGCCGCAGGCGCAGGCACGAGTACGCGGCCCTCCTGGCCAGCCGCGTCCCGCGCCGTTCTATCCGCGCGTCGCTGCTGGCCGAGCAGGCGATCGTGCTCGGCTTCGGCGTCGTCGTCGGGCTGGTGGCCGGCCTGGCGGCCACGCTGCTGGCGGTCCGCAGCGTTCCTGAGTTCATCAGCCAGCCGCAGGCGCCGCCGCTGGACTACCTGCCGCCAATCGCCGACCTGGCCCTGCTGGTCGGGGCGGCGCTGGTCGTGCTGGTGCTGGCGGCGGTGACGGCCAGCATGCTGCTGGTCCGCTCGGTCCAGCCGGATCTGCTGCGGGAGGCTGAGCCGTGACCCAGCCCGCACCCGGCGGCCCTCCGCAGCCGGCCGCCCGCGCCCCGGCAGGCCTGTCTCCAGCAGGCCCGGCGGGCGCGGCCCGGCCGCCCGCGGTCCGCTGTGACAACCTGGTGCACGTCTACGGGACCCCGGGCTCCGAGGTGGCCGCGCTGCGCGGGGTCGACCTGACCGTGCGGCCGGGGGAGATGGTCGCGCTTCTCGGCCCATCCGGCGCGGGCAAGACCACCCTGCTGTGGCACCTGGCGGGCCTGCTGCGGCCGACCGCGGGCCGGGTGGAGATCAACGGCCGGCGGCTCACCGACCTCGGCACCGGGGCGCTGGCCCGGTTCCGGCTGGCTGAGGTAGGACTGCTGCTGCAGAACCCGGCGCGCAACCTGCTGCCCTACCAGACCGCCCTCGGCAACCTGATGTTCACCCAGGCACCGGCCCGCCGCAGCCCGGCGGCCCGCCGCACGCGGGCCACCGAACTGCTGGACCGGGTCGGGCTGGGTGGCGCGGCCCACCGGCGGGCTGGCCGGCTGTCCGGAGGTGAGCAGCAGCGGCTCGCCCTGGCGATCGCGCTGGCGAATGAGCCCGGACTCCTGCTGGCCGACGAGCCGACGACGCAGCTCGACCCGGTTTCGGCCGCCGCCGTGATCGAGCTGATCCGGGACGCGAACACCAGCCAGGGCACGACGGTGGTCGCGGTGACCCACGACCCGGCCGTGGCGGCCGCCCTGGGCCGGACCATCACGATCCGGGACGGCCGGGTCGGCGCCGAGGGCCTGGCCGGGCAGGAGTACGTAGTGGTGGGACGGGACGGCACGCTGCAGCTGCCGGCTGAGCTCAGTGACCTCTTCCCGGCCGGATCGCTGGCCCGGGCGGAGCGGCACGAACACGGCGTGTTCCTGCACCGGGTGGATCCCCTCGGCTCCGGTGACTCCGGCCCCCACCCCGGCGCCGACGCTCACCTGCAGCCCGGCGGGCAGGGTGATCCCCAGGGTCCGGAGGCGGGCCGGTGAGCGTGCTCGAGGCCCGGGGCCTGCGCTACGCGATCGGCGGCCGGCTGCTCCTGAGTGACTTCGATCTCACCGTCGGTCCGGGGGAGCGGGTAGCCGTGGTCGGGCCGTCCGGCTCGGGCAAGACCAGCCTGCTCGCGCTGCTGGCCGGCCTGGCCGCGCCCGAAGCCGGCCAGGTGCTGATGGACGGGGTCCCGGTCGTCCCGGGACAGGTGCCGGCGGGCCTGGCGACCGTGCTGCAGGGCCACGGCCTGGTGTCGCTGCTCACCGCCGCGGAGAACATCGAGATCACGCTGTTCGCCACCGGCACGCCGCCCGGCGAAGCCCCGGCGGTGGCCCGGGCGGCGCTGGCGTCGCTGGGCCTGGCCGAGCATGCCGAGCAGCTGGCGGACGAGCTGTCCGGCGGCCAGCAGCAGCGGGTGGCGGTCGCGCGGGCGCTGGCCACCGGGCCCGCCGTGCTCATCGCCGACGAGCCGACCGCCGAGCAGGACAGTGCCTCACGGGAGCTCGTCCTCAGCCAGATGCTCGGACTCGCGGACGCCGGGAAGGCGCTGGTGCTGGCCACTCACGACCCGGAGGTCGCGCAGCGCTGCGACCGCATCGTGGACCTCGCTGACCTGCGCCCGGACCCCGCCGGCCGCTCCGGCTTGGCCACGGGGTAACGATTTCATTACTATAGCTTTACCATTCAATGGTTTCTTGTTTACCAAGACGCATCGTACGTTCTCGGCGACCCCAGCAGAGGTGCTGAGTCCCGGTAATGACATTGCCCGCCCAGCATCCCCGCGCCCGAGCTACCGCAGGAGGAGCTACATGTTACGGAGATGGTGCATTCCGCTCGCTGGTCTGGGCATCGTCCTCGGATCGGTGGCGGCGGCCGGAACGGCCTCCGCAGCACCCGCCACGCAGCACGCTACCCACCTGATCAGGCCCGCCGTGAAGCTCATCCGCCCGGTCGGCCACGGCACTAGACCCCTAGTCGCGCACGGCGGCCCGGCGAACGCGGCTTCGAGCACCAACTGGTCCGGCTACGCGGCCGCCAGCGGCACCTACAAGAGCGTGTCCGCGACGTGGAACGAGCCGACCGGCACCTGCAGCGGCTCCGCCAAGTACTCGAGCTTCTGGGTTGGCCTCGACGGCTACAACAGCAGCACCGTCGAGCAGACCGGCAGCGAGGTGGACTGCTCCGGCAGCACACCCCAGTACTACTCCTGGTACGAGATGTACCCGGCGTACCCGGTCAACTTCAGCAACCCGGTGAGTCCCGGGGACAAGTTCTACGGCTCGGTCACGTTCAACGGCGGCAGCAGCTACACGCTGGTCCTCAAGGACACCACCAAGGGCTGGAGCCACACCATCAACGCGTCGCTCTCCGGCGCGGCCAACTCCTCTGCCGAGGTGATCGCGGAAGCGCCGTGCTGCACGGCCAGCGGCGGGATCCTGCCCCTGGCCCACTTCAGCCCGGTTACCTTCAGCAGTGCCACGGTGAACGGCTCGGCGATCGGGAATTTCAGCCCGACGCAGGTCATCATGGTGGACAGTTCCGGCCGGGCCAAGGACTCGGTCTCCTCGCTCAGCGGGGGCAACAGCTTCAAGGTCACCTGGCTGAGAAGCAACTGACCGCCTGACCGGAGCGGCCCCGGCGACGATGGCGTCGCCGGGGCTGATCCATATCCGTGCTGCCCTGCCCCGCCCTGCCCTGCCCTGGCCCGGCTGGTCCGCCCCCGCCACCCGGCGCCGCCGCGCCCGGGACCACAATTCATTCAGGTGCAGGGGAAGGGGAAACCGTGATTGCTGGGGTCCGCCGGATCGTGCTGCTCACCCTGGGCTGGGGGGATGTGGCTAAGTCCGTGTCCGTGGAGGGGGCGTCCGATCAGCAGATGCTGCGCGAGCCCGTGCCGGGCGTGCTGCTCCTGTGCGACGGCGGCTGGCTTCTGCTGGACACCGGCTACAACACCGCGCTGATCACCGACCGGGCGCTGCGCGCCCGGTTCCACGAGGACCCGCTGGAAGTGCCGATTCTGCCCGGCCCGGGGGAGCCGCTGGCCGAGGCGCTGGACGGGGCCGGCGTCGGCCTGGCCGACATCCACGCGGTCGCCGTCAGCCACCTGCACTACGACCACGCCGGGGGCCTCAAGCACTTCGCCGGCCGGGTGCCCGTGCACATCCAGCGGGCCGAACTCGACTACGGCATGTCCAGCCCGCCCGGGCCGGAGGAGAACGGCATCTTCCGGGTGGACTTCGACGACCCGCGGATCGACTGGCGGACGGCCGAGGGGGACGTGGAGATAGCGCCCGGGGTGACCGCGGTGCTGACCGCCGGGCACACACCCGGTCACCAGAGCTTCGTGGTCGACATGGACAGGTCGGCCGGCGGCGGGGGCTTCGTGTTCGCCTTCGACGCGGCCGACCTGACCGAGAACATCGACCGGGAGGTCGCCGTCGGCGGGCGGATCGGGGCCTCGGCGGACCAGAGCGTGGCCCAGATCCGCAAGCTCAAGCGGATCGCCGCGGGGCGCGGCTACCGGCTGGTGCCCGGGCACGACCCGGACGCCTGGCCAGCGCTCACCGCCGAACTGGCCGCAGGGCGGCATTTCCCGGGCCCCGGGCCGGCTCAGGCGGGACCTGAGCCGGCCCGGATGCAACGGGCACGCCAGAAGCCGTGACCGGCGCGGCCGTATCAGCCCTCGGGGTCGATACCGTTCACGGCTGGCACCCGCACCGTCCGGTGGCCCGCCTTCCCGCCGAGAATGACCTGACGGAGCGAGACGTCGTTGCTGGTGTCGCTCTCGTGCAGCACCTTCAGCGGGTTCGCCACCACCTCGATGTAATAGGTGCCGTTAGGCACCTTGCTGATGTCGAACGACTGCCCGGCGATCTGCTGGAAATACGTGTCTCCCCAGCCGACCGGCATCAACTCCTGCACCCAGAGGGCGGTCGGCGAGCCGCACTGGCCGCCTAGTCCTAGGTAGGACGGCTGCCATACCGCTCCCGGCTGCACCAGGTCGACCGGGTCGGTGGGAGCGATGCAGAAGCCCACCTTGTGGCTGCTCACGGCCACTTGCTTACCGGAATTGAGCAGCTTGTACTGGGCGAACTGCTCGAAGTGCCAATGGTTATGGCCTTTCTTCGAGTCGAATCCCATGGTGCCGGCGCGAACCCGGCCGATGATGTGCCCGTTCTGCCAGAAGTACTGGAATGCCTTCATGGTCGGCGAGCCGTGGGACCGGAAGCCCTCGACGTCCAGCGGGGCGTGGCCGACCGACACAGTGGCGCCGAAGTCGAGCTGGTCGGACGCGGCCTGTGTCCTCGTCTTCTTCATGTGGACGACCGAGATCCCCCAGGAGGGGAGCGGGACCAGATCGGGCAACGTGCTGGCCGGGGGGTTGGCCAGAGCCGGGACGGCCGGCGCGGACTTCAGAGGCCGGCTCTTCGGCTGGCCCTGGGGGTGGTTCGCGGCATGGGCGCCCAGGCCGCCGCCCGCCGACGCTTTGATGACCGTCATCTTCACCGTCGCCGCGGCGTCGGCGGCCGAGATGTTCAGCAGCTGCGCGTAGGTGGGCGTGATGTTCTCGGTGACCGTGTAGTGGCCGAGGGCGAGTCGCATCCCGTGGAAGGTCTGCTCGGCAGGGTCGACGGCCCAGCCGCGCGCCACGCCCCAGACCAGCGACTTCGGGAACGGATCGCCGACGCACTCCTGCGGGTACGGC
>Ga0208717_1000208_pt1 | contig 23823 bp, 24 predicted proteins | sample NGESurF53shallow_FD_184489 | JGI IMG/M metagenome (GOLD analysis project Ga0208717, IMG submission 184489) | Arctic peat soil microbial communities from Barrow, Alaska - NGEE Surface sample F53-3 shallow (SPAdes) | ecosystem: Environmental > Terrestrial > Soil > Wetlands > Peat ... | reverse complement strand
TCATCAACGAGAAGAGCGACACCCGGACCGGAGTGCTCGTCGAGTACGACCGGACCGCCAAGATCTTCCAGGACCCGAACGACAGCCGCACCAGGGCCTACGTCACCGGCCGGATGGGCTGAACAGAGCCCACCCGGGAGCCGGCGGGGCAGCTGCCGGATAGCCCCGCCGTCGTCTCCGGCCCGCTGGGGCCGGGGTCTACCTAGCGGCCGGGATGACCACCACCGGGCAGGCTGCATGGTGCACGACCTGGCTGCTCACCGAGCCCAGCAGCAGCCTGGTGAACCCCCCGGTGCCCCGGGAACCCACGACGAGCATGTCAGCGTCCCGGGACGCCAGCACGAGTTCTTCCGTCGGCTGCCCCGTCGCTACACTCACGGTGACCTCAGGTGCGGTCTCGCCGATTTCGCTCGCGGCCTTGCCCACGGCTTCCTGGACCACCCGCCGCGCGTGTTCGGCGTTAAACCCACCTTCGGGGAGGGTGGGCAAACCCCAGAAAGTCGCGGTGGCCGGGCGGGCCTGGGAAGGGCAAACGGTCATGACGGTCAGCGGCGCATGGCGCAGCACGGCCTCCTGCATCGCCCAGCGAAGAGCATGGCCTGAATGGTCCGAGCCATCCACCCCGACAATGATTCCAGGCATTTCTGCTCCCGAATCTTCCGTTCTAATTTACTAAATACCAGCGTACGCTTGCACGCCAGCCAGGAAGACAGGGCCGAAGGACCTGGGTAACCGGGACGCAAGACCTGGCCTGCGCGAACGGCCCGATGTCGAGTGTGCTCCCCCTCTGGATTCCTTTCCATTCCAGGTCGCAGATCTTTCCCGGGTATTCCCCAGCCGCCGTTCGCCCGGACATTGTTGCGATGCCTGGACACGAGATGGCGGGGACTGGGAACCTTGACCCGAGATGCCTGCCTTAGCAACGACTGCGGCGCAGCGCGACCCGCGGCGAGTCCGCTCCCACATCCCGGGGGATACCCCACGGCGAGGTGAGCTGGCTGCCGCGCTCGTCCTGGCCGGACTCCTCGCGCACTTATTCCTGGCTCAGCTGACCCTCCTGCTGGCTGTCGCCCTGGACCTGGTCAGCCGGGTCGCCCGCTGGCGACCGCACTGGCTGGCCGCGCTGGCAGTGGCCGGGTTCCTCTGGGTGCTGGCTATCGGCCCCGGGCGGGCCCTGGCCGGCTTCACCGCCGGCCCGCAGCAGGTGCTGGCCTACCTTTCCGGGGTGGTCGGGCAGCCGGCCCGGGTGCTGCACCCTGGCCGGGCCTTCGCGGGGATCGGACAGTGGCTGCCCCGGCAGGTTCCGCTGGCGCTGATCCTGGCGCCCGCCGAGGCGGCCATGGCGTGGTGGCTGCGCGTGCGGCGCGCGGGCGGTGAGTGCTTACCACCGGCCCGGGCCGGACTGATCGTGGCGGCCCGGCGGCAGTTCACCGTGTCCCGGGTCAGGGCCGGGGGAGTGGTCAGCCGGACCGGGGCCTGCCTGGGCGTGGACTGGCCGACCGGGCGGCCCGCCGGGATCAGCTGGCGCGCCGCGGAAGGCGGGGTCCTGGTGACGGGCCCGGAGACCGCCGGCGTGTCCGCGGCCAGCTTCCAGCTCGCCCATGCGGCGATCCGGCGCCGTAAGCCGGTCCTGATCGTGGACCTCCGCGGGCTCGGGGGGCTGCCCGCGGCGCTCGCCGCGGTCTGCGCCGACGCCGGAGCGCCCTTGCACGTGTTCGGGCCAGCCGCCCAGGGCTGCTACGAGCCGCTGCGCGGCGGCGGCCCGGCCCGCAAAGCCGCGCTGGTCATGGGGATGATCGACTGGGACCCGGTCGCTGACCACGCCCGGCGGACGTCCGGCGGGTACCTCAACGACCTGTTCGCGGTGGCGGCCGCGGCCCCGGGTGATCCGCGCGTGCCGGTGCTCGACGATGTCGCCGCGCTGCTCGCCCCGGACGCGTTGCGGGCCCGGATGAGGCAGGTGCCTTCGTATCACCCCCGGCGGGTCCCGCTGGGCGAGCGGGTCAGGGTCTCCGCGAGCCTGCTGGAGGCCGATCCGGCCACAGCCTCCTTCCTGGCCGGGGAGCTGACCGGGCTCCGGGCCTCGGCCCTGGGCCGCTGGCTGCGCCCCGCCGGCCCGGTGCGCCCGGGCGCTGGTCCTGGTCCGGAGCAGATCAGCGTCAGTGCCGTGGTCCGCGACCGCGCGGTTGCGTTCTTCCCGCTGGACCAGTCCCGGTACGGTCGCGCGGCGCGGATGATCGCAAATCTCGTGGCCCTCGATGTCACCGCGGTGTTCGCCGAAGCGCGGCGGCTGGGCACCGGCGGTGACGGTCTCGCCTGGTTCGGCGACGGCGAGGCGATCGGGCGGGCGGCCCTGGCCCAGCTGATCAGCACCGGCTCCCAGGCCGGGCTGGCCACCGTGGTCAGCACCGTCGTCAGCCCCGGGGCGAGCCCCGCGGCCAGCCCGGTGGCCAGTCCCGGGCCGGCGCAGGCCACCGGGCAGATTGCGGCACTGGCCAATGTCCTGGTGATCAGCGGCCCAGGGGATCCGGTGCTATCCGGGCTCCCCCTGGCCGAGAGCGCCCTGGCTGGCGCCGCCCGGACCGGCACCGCCCTGGCGGACGGGGAGTTCGCCCTGGTGGTCAGGGGGCCCGGGCGGCAGGTGCTGCCGCGGGGCCGGTTCGTGCCGGGCAGGATGGCATGACAGCCCCGCCGGCTGACCGGGTGTACCTCGGCTGGGAGTACGCGCTGACGCAGCCTGATCCTGGCCCGCCGCCGCGGCGGCCCCTCCCGCCTGGCCAGGAGCGGCTGGATCCCGGCTGGGTGCTGGCCCAGCAGCGGGAGGAACGCCGGCTCAGCTGGCCGCTGAAGGCGGGCGCCGCGGCGGCTGCCGCGGCGGCCGGGCTGGCCGGGGCGCTGGGCGCGGCTGGCTTGCTGAATCCGGCGCTCACCACCACCGGGCTGGTGGTCTTCCTGGTCCTCACGGTGCCGTGCGTGCGGGGCGTCTGGCGTGGCGCCCGGCAGCTCCGCGCGCAGCTGGCCGCGGAGGAACGACGCGTTGCCCGGGCCCGGGCGGCCGGCGCAAGCCGGCTGTCCGGCTGGCAGGAAGAGCACGCCCGGCGGTTCCGCGAGTGGGAGGCCCGCCGCCGGGCCTTCCAGGCACAGCGGCAGTGGTACGGGGTGGCCCTGCCTGCCGGGATCGACCGGGTCGACGTCGCGGGCGGCACGCTGGGCGGGTGGTCCGCGCTGACGGCCATGCTGGCCGGCCTGCGGCTGGCGGCTGGCGGCCAGGTCACCGTGCTGGACCTGTCCGAGGGGGCGGTCGCGCAGGACCTGGTGGCCATGGCCGGCCAGGCCGGCGTGGATCCGCTGGTCTGGGTACTGCCCGCGGACCTGCCCCGGCTGGACCTCGGGGCCGGGCTGCCGGGCGAGGCGCTCGCCGACGTGCTGGCCATGGCCGCCACGGCCGGCGGTGACCTGGCCAGCCCCGCGGACCCGGTCCTGGACCGCGCAATCCTGGAGCGTGTCGTCCGGGTCCTGGGCGGTCGGCCGAGCCCCGGGAAGGTGACCGCGGGCCTGCGAGTCCTGGCCCAGATCGGTGATCCGCGGGACGACACGCGCCGCGGCCTGATCAGCGCGGCCCAGGCCGAGGCGATCGCCGGGCAGTACGGGCCGGCGGCCAGCGACCGGGTCATCACCGAACGGGCCTTCGGGCTCGAAGCCAGGCTCCGCACGCTGGAGACGCTGGCCTCAGCGCCCGTCCCGCTGGCGGCGAGCCGGCTGCGCGTGGTGGCCCTGGACCGCGCGGCGCAGATGGCGGGTACCCAGGTCCTCGGCGCGTACCTCACCGCGGCGCTCACCCATCTGCTCCGCCAGCAGCCGCGGGGCCCGGCCTGGCAGCACACGCTGCTGGTGGCCGGGGGCGAGAAGCTCCGCGGCGACATGCTGGACCGGCTGTCGGACGCCTGCGAGGCCAGCGGGACCGGGCTGGTGCTGGCGTACCGGTCGCTCCCGGCTCATGTCCGGGAGCGGCTGGGCCGCGGCAACGCCGCGGTTGCGTTCATGCGGCTCGGCAACGCCGACGACGCGAAGGCCGCCAGCGAGCAGATCGGCACTGCGCACCGCTTCGTGGTGTCCCAGCTCACCGACACCGTAGGTGACTCGGTGAGCGACACGGCCAGTTACTCCTATACGAGCACCGTGGGCACGGCGGATTCCGTGGCCGAGTCCACCTCGGCCAGCCAGGCCAGCGGGCGCGGCGGCGGGCAGGGGCAGAGCTGGTCCGGGTTCGCGGCCTTCGCGCCGCGTACCGCGTCCGGGCACCGGGAACGCAACTGGTCAGAGGGCATCAGCGAGTCGCGCTCGTGGACGGGCAGCCAGAACGCGAGCACCGCGTGGGGGGCGCAGACCGCGCGGGCCGTCGCGGCGAGCACGTCGGCCGCCCGGACCAGCCAGCGCTCCCGGGAGTTCCTCGTCGAGCAGCACGAGCTGCAGCAGCTGCCGCCGAGCGGGATGATCGTCAGCTACGCCTCACCGGCCGGCCGCCGGGTCGTGTTCGCGGACGCCAATCCCGGCATCCTGGCGCTGCCCACGGCCACGCTGAGCAGTCTGGAGGAGGTCCGGCGCACGGCGGGCGGCCAGACCGGGGCCCTGATCTCAGGGCCGGTCGCGCCGGGTCCCGTCACGCCGGGTCCCGTCACGCCAGATCCCGCCGCGCCGGAGCCGGGGGTCCCGGAGCCTGTGACGCCGGAGCCGGTGGCGCCGGGCGCCCGCCCCCCGTCACGGCTGCCCCGCCCCGCCCCGGCCGCCTGGGCCGGCCCGGTCCCGCCGCCGGCCCGCGATCCGGCCCAGGCCCCTCTCAGCTGGCGGGACGGCGACGGGCCGCCGCCGAACCTGGGACCGCCGCCTGAGCCACTCGACTGGCGCCGTCCGGACCGGGGGACTGAGTAGCGCATAGGGCTTCGCGCCCACCGCGGATCGGGCCCAGACGTGCGACGCGGCGAGAACCGGGCTGGTTCTCGCCGCGTCGCGGGTGAGCTGGGCGGGGCCGTGCCTCATCGGAGGCCCGCACGGGTCACTAGGGCACCATCGTCAGGCGGCCACGTGGTCGCGGCGAGCGGCGGCGCGGCCGCGCACGGAGCCGGCCGGGACCAGACGCGCCGGGACGGTGCGAGCCTGCGCGGGCCGCGCCGGGACCATACGCGCCGGGACGGCGTGCAGGCGGGCGGCAGACACCTGGGGTGCGCGGTCAGGACGCTTGAAGGTGAGCCACAGCGGGATGCCGACCGCGGCCGCGAAAATCAGGAAAGCGATCGGGAAGTTAGCCAGGACTAGGGCGCTCATGGGGTGGGTCTCCTTTATCTCCGCGCCGGTGGCGGGCCCGCCGGCGCCTGTGTCGTCCTCGTATGTCTTCACTGTGTCGCCCGGCCCTCTCTCCGCCGTGTGCCCACCTTCCGAGCCTCCTCTGAACCGCCACAGGCGGCAGAGGTGGACACAGGGGGTGGGCGGGATGTGGCTGGGAGTGAGAACGGCCGGGCGGAGGTGACGGCCGGGTGGCCGGCCCGTGCCCGGCGGCCGCCAGTACTGCTGTCCCCGCCGGGCGCGGGCCGGATAGCATCGTCGGCCATGGGCAAGCTTCCGATGCGGGCGCGCGTCGCGACCACGCTGGGCGGGGCCGCGGGCCGGATGTCCCGTCTCGCGGGCCGCGGCGACGGATCCGTGATCGGCGGGGTCATCGGCCTGCGCGTGGAGCCAGGCCTGCTGTCGCTGCTCGCCGCGGACCGGCAGATTGTTCTGGTCACCGGGACGAACGGCAAGACGACGACCACCCGGCTGATCAGCTCAGCGCTGAGCGCGCTGGGCGAGGAGGTGGCCTCGAACGCGTTCGGCGCGAACATGGAGGCCGGGCTGGCCGCCGCGCTGGGCCAGTCGCCCGAGGCGCCCTACGCGGTGCTGGAGACGGACGAGAAGTACATTCCCGCCGTGCTCCGGGCCACGAACGCCCGGGTGGTGGCGCTGCTCAACCTCAGCCGTGACCAGATGGACCGGGCGGCGGAGATCTGGCTCCTTGCCCGGCGCTGGCGGGAGGCGTTCGAGGCGGCGCCGGACTGCCGGGTGGTGGCCAACGTGGACGATCCGCTGATCGCCTGGGCGGCCAGCGGCGCCCACCAGGTGACCTGGGTCGCGGCGGGTCAGCGCTGGCACGAGGACTCCTGGTGCTGCCCGCGCTGCGGATCACACTTGCGGCGTGACGACCTGGGCTGGCGGTGTCACGAGTGCGAGTTCAGCCGCCCCTCGGCCCGCTGGGTGCTGGACGGTTCCTCGGTCATCGACTCGGCGGGCCGGGTGACCGAGCTGGGACTGGCCCTGCCGGGCCGGGCCAACCGCTCCAACGCGGTGATGGCCCTGGCCGTCGCCGAGGTGTTCGGGGTCGACCCGGCGGCGGCCCTGCAGAAGATGCGCTCGGTCACCTCGGTGGCCGGCCGGTACACCCAGGTGGAGCGGGACGGCCGTCAGGTGCGGCTGCTGCTGGCCAAGAACCCGGCGGGCTGGCTCGAAGCGTTCGATGTGCTCGAACCCGCGCCGGTGCCGGTGCTGCTGTCGGTCAACGCGCAGGTTCCCGATGGCCGGGACACCTCCTGGCTGTGGGACGTGGACTACCGGGTGGTCCGCGACCGGCCGGTGTTCGTGTCCGGGGAACGCGGGCTGGACCTGGCCGTCCGGCTGGAAGCCGACGGAGTCCCGTTCCAGATGGTCAGCGGCATCGACGACGCGGTGAGCCGGGTGAGCCCGGGCGGGACCCTGGACGTGATCGCCAACTACACCGCGTTCCAGCAGATCCGCACGGCCGTCGGCCGGGCGGCGTGACCCGGGGCGGCACCCCGCGACAAAGGGAGAGCGGAATGGGAGCACACGCCCGCGGGCCCGCCAACCTGCGCCTGGTCTGGGTCTACCCGGACCTGCTCAGCACCTACGGGGACCGGGGCAACCTGCTGGTCCTGGAGCGGCGGGCCAGGCTGCGCGGCATCGGGGTCGAGGCTGTCTCGGTGAACTCCGACCAGCCGGTGCCGCGGTACGGCGATATCTACCTGCTGGGCGGCGGTGAGGATCTCCCGCAGGTGCTGGCCGCCCGCCGGCTGCGCGCGGACGGGGGACTGGCCGCCGCCGCGGCTCAGGGCTCGGTGGTCTTCGCGGTCTGCGCCGGGTATCAGCTGATCGGCACGGAATTCGGCGGGGACGAGGGCCAGCCCGTGGCGGGCCTGGAGATGCTGGACATCCGAAGCGGCCGGGGGGAGCGCCGGGGCGTCGGGGAGATCCTGGCCGACGTCGATCCCGCGCTGGGCGTGCCCCGGCTGAGCGGGTTCGAGAACCATCAGGGGGTAACCCAGATCGGCCCAGGGGCCCGGCCGCTGGCCCGGGTGCTGACCGGGGTGGGCAACGGGGACGGGACCGAGGGCGCCTACGCGGACCGGGTGCTGGGCACCTATATGCACGGGCCGGCTCTGGTCCGCAACCCGGCGCTGGCCGACCTGCTGCTGACCTGGGCGGTGGGCGAGCTGCCGCCGCTGGACGGCGAGTACGAGGCCTGGACCACCCGGTTCCGCGAGCAGCGGCTGGCCGCCGTGCCGGTGAGTTAGGCCTTAATAAACCAGGGCCTGGGCCCCGTCGGCCATGATCTCGGCGACGAAGGTGGCCGCGCCCGAGATGCGTACCCCCGTGATCACGTCCTGGGGGGCGATGTCGCGCCTCGCCGCGCACTGCGTGCACAGCGAGACCGTGCCGCTGGACAGGACACTGGCCAGCAGGTCAGTGAGCGGGGGAGCGTGCGGCAGGGTGAAGTCGGCGGCCCGGCCGGGTAGCGCGAACCAGGACGCCTCCCCGGTCAGCCACAACGACACTGGCACGCCGCTGACAACTGCGGCGGCCGCCACGTTGAAGGCCTGGTTGCATCGCTCCGGATCGTCCTTACCCGCAGTGATCTTGATGACGAGGCTCCGCGCGGTCATGGACGCACCTTAACGTGACGTGCCATGGTCGGCATGGCGGACGCCCGCCATTCCGGCGGGTCCGTACACTGCTCTGGTTGGGAGGGTGGTCATGCAGGGAATCGTCAGCGGGATCCTCCTCGTTGCCGCATTCGCGGCGGTGCTGGCAGCGGCGGCGCTGCTGTCGGTGCGGCTGCTGCGGGCCACCCGAGAGGAGAAGCCCGATGTCTAGCGAGGTCGCACCCGCCGGGGGTGTCCTTGAACTGCACCCCGACCTGGCCCCGCTCAGCTTCCTGCTCGGCCGCTGGGAAGGCGCCGGAGTGGGCGGGTACCCGACCATCGAGAGTTTCCGGTTCGGCCAGGAGATTACGTTCACCCACAACGGGAAGCCGTTCCTGATCTACTCCAGCCGGAGCTGGCTGCTGGACGAGGACGGGAACCTGGTCCGGCCGCTGGCGACCGAGACCGGGTACTGGCGGCCGCAGCCCGGCGGCCAGCTCGAGCTGATCCTGGCCCACCCGACCGGGATCGCCGAGATCTACGTGGGCGAGGTCAGCGGCACCAAGATCGAGCTGCGCACCGACGTGGTGGCCCGGACGACCACGGCCAAGGAGGTGACGGCCGGCCACCGGCTCTACGGGCTGGTCGGCGCCGACCTGGACCTGGGCTGGGCTTACGACATGGCGTCCATGGGCCAGCCGCTCCAGCCGCATCTGTCCGCGCAGCTCAAGCGGGCCGGGGCGGTGGGTGCGGGAAGCTGATCAGCTGGCCCGGAACCAGTAGTTGGTGAACGCCCGTCCCTGGAACAGTGCCGTGGGCTGGGCCGCCAGCTCGTGGCTGGAGTCGCCCACCCCGACGATCTGGTAGGTGTTCCAGTACCGCGAATTCAGGCCGCTCTTGTGTCCCGTGGTGGTGGTCAGCGAGATGCCGGAGAAACTGGCCGCCCGGTAATCCGCCAGCGGAAGAATGCCCCCGGAACCGTTCGACGGAGCCTCGCTGATCACCTCGGCCGAGGAGCGCAAACACGCTTTAGCGGAGCATTTCAGGGCTCGGGTGAAATGCCTGCCACTAGTAGTATCGCGCAGCATCAGCGCGAATTTCCGGGTGGACCGCTTATAGGTGACACTGGCCTGGATCGCATTACCGGCACTTACTTGGAAAACGACGGATACCGGCTTGGGGTACATCTCATACCACGCGTAGTACTGGGGCGTTGATCCGGAGCAGTCGGCTTCGACGCCCACCTGCTCCACGCTGGACGAGCCCAGCCCGTCCAGGCCCGCCCAGTGCGAGGAGTAGGACGTGGTGCCGGCCGAGCAGTCCAGGTACGGGACGAAGAAGGTGGCGCTCACCGACCGGAACGCGGTCCCCGCCCGGTTGGCGGCGTACCCGGCCCAGTTCAGCGAGTGGATAACTGCCTGGCCCCGGCGGGCGTTGCTGGCCGGGACGCCCCGCGCGCCCGCGGCGATCATCGGGCCGCCTGGCGACACCGTCACGGTGCTGCGCGTCCCTCCGTCGGTGAATGCGCCGACCGTGAGCACAAGGGCCGCGGCCGCGACAGCGGTGCCGGCGCGATGGAGCTTCCGCATCTATCGGTCCTTTCCTGTGCGTGGACGCCCCGACATTACGCGGAGGCACGCCGGATAGGAAGGAAACGCAGCAGTAACTGCTACTGATCCCGGAAGTTATTTTCGCGCACGCCCGATGAATTTATTTATGTCTGCATTAGGGTGCTTCAAGCGGCCAGGGCGGCGATATAAGCGGTCGCAGCCGACCAGGACTGGAGAAAGGCCCGTACCACGATAAACCGGAAAAAGGGAAATTAAAACCCCCGGGCGGCTCCCGGGCGGCTCGGTGTGAGCCGCCAGGGGACTGGTTGGACAGACCAGTCAGCCCGGGGGTCCGGTGTCTGCCGAATATTCGCCGGCCGCCGCCTTCGCGCGCGGCACGCGGGGCGCGTCACCTCACGGTACGGACCGTGGGGATGAGGCCCTACGCACGGGCCGGTGATCGCACGGCGGGGTTATGCCACAAGGGCTTGGGCCACGCCAGTGCGTCGGCGGGACGGCGGCTAGCGGACAGCCACCTCGCGAGTCCTACTGCTTTGCATGCTGTTGGACCACCTCCTCTCCCGCGTTAAAAAAAGAGGCTATGCCAGCCCCGGCGCGCAGGCAAATGAGTTTGTTCGCAGTCCTGCCAGCGCGGCGTTAGTCTCGGCGCATGAGGCAGGCGTGGGACGAGGAGTTGCGGGCCCGCGGCTATCGCGTGACCCCGCAACGCCAGCTGGTGCTGGAGGCGGTCACCAAGCTGGAGCACGCCACCCCCGAGGACATCTGCGCCTCGGTGCAGCAGACCGCCCGCGGGGTGAACATCTCCACGATCTACCGCAGCCTGGAACTCCTCGAGCAGCTCGGGCTGGTCACCCACACGCACCTGGGGCATGGCGCCCCGCGCTACCACCTGGCCGAAGAGGCCGAGCACGTGCACCTGGTCTGCGCCGGGTGCGGCCGGATCACCCAGATCCCGCCGGATGCGGTACAGCCGCTGGTGGCCGCGCTGGCCGATCACCAGGGCTTCGAGACTGACGTGGGGCACCTGACGGTGTACGGCCGCTGCGCCGACTGCCGGGACACGGGGCCAGGGGGGCACATCACCGGACCTCCCGGCGACACAGCATAGATTTGAATTATGAACAGTCCGCTGCTGAACGCCCCTGGCGCCGTGCGGGGCGATGCCCCCGACGCGGGGGTCGCCGCACACTACGGGAACCCTTACGCCGAGCAGCGGGCGCTGGCCGCCGGCACGGGGATGGCAGACCGCTCACACCGCGGCGTGGTCCGGATCACCGGCCCGGACCGGCTGTCCTGGCTGCACAGCCTGACCACCCAGGATCTTGAGCATCTCGAGCCCGGGCAGTCCGCCGAGGCGCTGATCCTCAGCCCGCAGGGTCACATCGAGCACCACCTGGCCCTCACCGACGACGGCGACGCGCTGTGGGCGCACGTCGAGCCGGGCACGGCCGGGGCGCTGCTGGCCTTCCTGGAGTCGATGCGGTTCATGCTCCGGGTCGAGCCGGCCGACGTGACGGACGACTATGCGGTGCTCACCGTCACCGGGCCGGCCGCGGACGGCGCCCTCCCGGACGCAGTCGCAGCGTCCGTGCGTGGTGCGGTCGGCACCGACCTGCTCGTCGCCCGGGGCGACCTTGAAATCGCCGCAACGAAATTCGCTGACGCCGGGCTCACCCTGGCCGGGATGCAGGCCTACGAGGCGCTCCGGATCGCCGCCCGCCGCCCGCGCTTCGGACTGGACACTGACCACCGGACCATCCCGCACGAGGTCGGCTGGATCGAGTCGGCAGTCCACCTGAACAAGGGCTGCTACCGGGGCCAGGAGACGGTGGCCCGGGTGCACAACCTCGGTCATCCGCCGCGGCGGCTGGTCTTCCTGCACCTGGACGGGAGCGAGGACCGGCTGCCCGGGCACGGTGACCCGGTCCAGCTTGAGGAGGCCACCATCGGCTTTGTAGGCTCGGCCGCACGGCATTACGAGCTGGGCCCCATCGGGCTCGCGCTGGTCAAGCGGACCACCCCGGTGGACGTGACCCTGCAGGCGGACGGCCTGCCGGCGGCGCAGGAGGTCGTCGTGCCGCCGGACGCCGGCGCGAACGTCAAGGTGACGCTGAAGCGCCGCCCCGGGCTGGTCCGTTAGCGGGCTGGTCCCAGGGCAACCCTGGTACGCGAACTATGGAGGTCGTCAGCGGTGCTGCGGCGCACGTTGCTAGCCGCCTCGGGCAGTGACCGAGTGCGGCACCTGATCACCTCGGCTCCCCTCACCCGGGACGTCGTGGCCCGCTACGTCGCCGGGGACGCCGCCGCTCAGGCGGTGCAGGTCACCCGGGAGCTGCTCCAGCGCGGCCTGCTGGTCAGCCTGGACTACCTGGGCGAGGACACCACCGACCCGGAGCAGGCCGCCGCGGTCACCGCCGAGTACGCCGCGCTGCTGGCCCAGCTGGCCGCGGGCGGGCTGACCGGGGGAGGCCGGGCGGAGGTCTCGGTCAAGCCGACCGCGGTCGGCCTGGGCCTGGCCCAGCACGGGGAGAAGACCGCCGCCGAGAATCTCGCCCGGATCTGCTCTGCGGCGCAGGCGGCAGGCACCACGGTGACGGTGGACATGGAAGATCACAGCCGGGTGGACCAAACGTTGCGGATCGTCCGGGAGCTCCGGGCCGACCACCCGGACCTGGGTGTGGTCATCCAGTCCTCGCTGCGCCGCTCGGTGGCCGACTGTGCCGCGCTCGCCCAGGCCGGCTCCCGGGTCCGGCTGTGCAAGGGGGCCTACGACGCACCGGGCGAGGTGGCCTACGCCGCCCGCCATGACGTGGACCGCAGTTACGCCCGCGCGCTGCGGGTGCTGATGGACGGGCCCGGGTACCCGATGATCGCCACGCACGACCCGCGGCTGCTCCGGATCGCCGCGGCCCAGGCGGAGCTGGGCGCCCGGACCCCGGACAGCTACGAGTACCAGATGCTCTACGGGGTCCGCCCGGCCGAGCAGCGGCGGCTGGCCGCCACCGGGGCCCGGCTCCGCGTGTACCTGCCCTACGGCCAGGACTGGTACCGCTACCTGGTCCGCCGGCTGGCCGAGCGGCCGGCGAACGTCGCGTTCTTCGCTCGCTCACTGGTGTCCTCCCGGTGACGGAAAGCGCTGGAAGCGTAGGCTCCGCACCGTGATCGGGATCTTCGGGGCCGGCAAGATGGGCGAGGCGCTGATCTCCGGGCTGCTCCGGGCCGGCCGGGCACCGTCCGGGGTGGTCGCGGTGGTGCGGCGGCCGGAACGCGCCGAGCACCTGCGCGACCGGTACGGGATCGCAATCGCGAGCGCGGCCGAGGCGGCCAAGAGCGCGGACACCCTGATCATCACGGTGAAGCCGCAGGACATGCTGCCGATGCTGGACGAGATCGCGCCGCACGTGCCCGCGGACAAGCTGGTCATCTCGGTCGCGGCCGGCATCACCACCGGGGTGATCGAGCGCCGGCTCGGCGTGGACGCGCCGGTGGTCCGGGTCATGTCGAACACGCCCGTCCTGGTGGACGAGGCGATGAGCGTCATCTCGCCGGGGGCGTTCGCCCGGCCAGAGCACCTGGCCCGGGCGGAGGAGCTGCTGCGCCCGGTCGGCAAGGTGCTGCGCATCCCGGAGTCGCAGCAGGACGCGGCGACCGCGTTGTCGGGCAGCGGCCCCGCCTATGTCTACTTCCTGGTCGAGGCGATGGTGGACGCCGGGATCCTGCTCGGCATGCCGCGCGGCACGGCCATGGAGATGGTCATCCAGACTGTGTTCGGCGCGGCCACCATGCTCCGCGACACCGGTGAGCATCCGGTGCTCCTGCGTGAGGCGGTGACCTCGCCCGGCGGCACCACCATCGCCGCGATCCGCGAGCTGGAGCGGCACGGGGTCCGCGCTGCGGTCCTGTCCGCGATCGAGGCGGCCCGGGACCGGGGACGTGAACTGGGGAGCGAATGACCTGCACACTGCACCTGGCCTGGGACGAGCGGCTGACCAGCTACGACTTCGGGCCCGGGCACCCGCTCGCCCCGGTCCGGGTGGAGCTGACCCTGGCCCTGGCCCGCGCCATGGGGGTGCTCGACGTGGCCGGGGTGAGCCTGGCCGCCCCTGAGCCCGCCACCCAGGAGCAGCTGGAACTGGTGCACGACCCCCAGTACATCGACGCGGTGCGCCGCGCCGCGCCCGATCCGTTGTTCGGCCTGGGCACCGTGGACGACCCGGTCTTCCCGGGCATGCACGAGGCGTCGGCGCTGGTCGCCGGGGCCACGCTGGCCGCGGCCGCCGCCATGTGGTCGGGGCAGGCCGCGCACGGCGCCAACGTGGCCGGCGGCCTGCACCACGCCATGCGGCGCTCGGCCAGCGGCTTCTGCGTCTACAACGACCCGGCCATCGCGATCCGCTGGCTGCTGGACCAGGGCGCGCAGCGGATCGCCTACGTGGACATCGACGTGCACCATGGGGACGGTGTCCAGACCGCCTTCTACGACGACCCGCGGGTGCTGACCATCAGCCTGCACGAGCATCCGATGACCCTGTTCCCCGGAACTGGCCTGCCCGGTGACACCGGCGGACCGAACGCGGACGCCACGGCGGCCAACGTGGCGCTGCCCGCGGGTACCGGGGATGCGGGCTGGCTACGCGCGTTCCACGCGGTGGTGCCGCCGCTGCTGCGCGCGTTCCGCCCGGAGATCCTGGTCAGCCAGCACGGCTGCGACACCCACCAGCTCGACCCGCTCGCGCACCTGGAACTCACTATCGACGGCCAGCGGGCCGCGCACCAGGCCCTGCACGAGCTCGCGCACGAGGTCGCGGGCGGCCGCTGGCTGCTCACCGGGGGCGGCGGGTACGAGCTGGTCCAGGTCGTGCCGCGGACCTGGACGCACCTCCTCGCGGTGGCGGCTGGCCAGCCGCTGGATCCGGGTCTGGACACGCCGACGTCGTGGCAGGAGTACACGCTGGAGCGCACCGGGGTGCCCGCGCCCCAGCAGATGACGGACGGCGGCACACCGGATTTCACCCCGTTCGAGTCCGGATTTGACCCGGGCGACGCCATCGACCGGGCCATCATGGCCACCCGCAGCGCCGTCTTTCCCGCTCACGGGCTTTTCCCGGGCCTGTGACCCAGAGCGCGTCCCGCGCCGGGGTTGCCCTTTTCCGCACAAGACTTACGCTGGGGACGGAGGTGACTGATGCGCTGAATCCGGCCAGGCGCACTCGGCTCCGTGCGGAAGAGGGAAAAGCAGATGGCTGCAGAAGAAACTCCGCTCAGTGATGTGAGGTTCCTGACCGTGGCCGAAGTGGCCTCGATCATGCGCGTCTCGAAGATGACCGTCTACCGGCTTGTGCACTCGGGGGAGCTGGAGGCGATCCGGGTGGGCCGGTCGTTCCGCGTTCCCGAGCAGGCGGTGAACCGGTACCTGAAGGGGTCGTTTGTCACGGCTATCTGAGGCCGTTCCCCGAGGGGGCATCACCGGGATGGGTGCCGGGCAGGTACCCTGGGGCGTTGGCGTGGGCCCAGCCGGCTGGCATCGGGCGAATACGTCGCAAGCCTGTTTGCCTGAATCCCGAGTGAGGGTGGTGTCGTGGGCTCTGTCATCAAGAAGCGCCGTAAGCGAATGGCGAAGAAGAAGCACCGCAAGCTGCTGCGGAAGACCCGCGTGCAGCGGCGCAACAAGAAGTAACGCCGCGCTGGTGCCCCGTGGGCGGCTTGCTGGCGGCTGGCCCGCTGGTAGGCGGCCCGGGCACCGCGGGAGGGCGCGGCGGGAAAGCGCGCGGTAGGAAAGGGAGACGGTGGGCTGGGAGGGAAGCACGGGGGAGCTTCCGCCCGGGGTGCCAGGTAGTTCCCATCCCGAGGGCGGTGACTGGCGCAGCCGGCTCCGGGATGCGTCCCGGTTCGCCCGGCGCCAGGTCACCGGCGAGGGGGAAGTCGACGAGTTCGGCTTCGACCCGGAATTCAACTCCCGGCTGCTGATCCCGCTGGCCCGGCTGCTGTACCAGCAGTGGTTCCGGGTCGAGATGCGCGGGCTCGGGCGGGTCCCAGGCACCGGGGCGGCGCTGCTGGTCGCCAACCATTCCGGCGTGCTGCCGCTGGACGCGATCATGCTCCAGACCGGCCTGCACGACGAGCATCCCCAGCACCGGAACCTGCGCCTGCTCGGTGCGGACCTGGTTTACGAGGTCCCGGGCCTGGGGTTCCTGGCCCGGCGGGCCGGCCACATCTCGGCCTCCCCAGCGAACGCCGACCGGCTGCTGCGGGACGGTGAGCTGGTCGGCGTGTTCCCCGAGGGGTTCAAGGGCATCGGCAAGCCGTTCAGCGAGCGCTACCAGCTGCGCCGTTTCGGCCGCGGCGGGTTCGCGGTCACCGCGCTCCGGGCCCGGGTGCCTATCGTGCCCTGCGCGATCGTCGGCGCCGAGGAGATCTACCCGATGGTCGGCAACGCCAAGCCGCTCGCCCGGCTGCTCCGGCTGCCCTATTTCCCGATCACGCCGCTATTCCCCTGGTTCGGCCCGGTGGGCGCGATTCCGCTGCCGTCCCAATGGATCATTGACTTCGGTGAGCCGGTGCAGACGTCCGGGTACCCCGCGGGTGCCTGGCGGGATCCGGCGGTGGTCGCGGAGCTGACCGCCGCGATCCGCGGCAGTATCCAGGCCAGGCTGGACACCCTGGTGGAAGAGCGCGGCCCCGCGTTCGGCTGAGCGGGCGCTGCTGCCTGGGTCAGCCGCGGGTGTTGCGCAGGTAGCGCCGGTGCAGGGCCAGCCCGGCCGCGATGCCGCCGGCCACCGCGCCGGCCCCGGCCGCGGCCGGCAGCGCGACCAGGGTCGCCTTGCGCCCGGACCGGAAATCATGCACCGGCCAGCCCCGGCGGCGGGCTTCGGTGCGCAGTTCGGCGTCCGGGTTGACCGCGTTCGGGTGCCCGACCATCTGGAGCATGGGCAGGTCGTTGCTGGAGTCGCTGTAGGACGAGCAGCGTCCCAGGTCCAGGCCCTCCCGCTGGGCGAGGGACGCGACCGCCGCGGCCTTGGCCTCGCCGTGCAGCAGGCCGCCGACCAGCCGGCCGGTGTACACGCCGTCGGTCGACTCCGCGACCGTGCCCAGCGCGCCCGTCAGCCCGAGCCGCTGCGAGATGACGGTGGCCAGCTCCACCGGGGTCGCGGTGACCAGCCACACCCGCTGGCCGGCCCGCAGGTGACCCTGGGCGAGCGCGCGGGTGCCTTCCCAGACCCGGTCGGCCATGGTCTCGTCGAAGATCTCCTCGCTCAGGCTCACGATGTCGGCCACCTTGTGACCGGCCACGAAGGCCAGCGCGGCCTCCCGGGCCGCGTCGATGTGCTCGGAGTTCTCCGCGCCCCGGAGCCGGAAGGCGACCTGGCCCCAGGCGATCCGGGCCAGGTCCCGCGGGCCGAACATCTTGCGGGCCGCCAGTCCCCGGGCGAAGTAGTAGATGGACGCGCCGCGAATGAGCGTGTTGTCCACGTCGAAGAAGGCGCCAGCCGTGGGATCGGCCTCAGGTGGGGCCTGGACGACCGTGGCGACCGCCGCGGAAGCGGCCCCGGCCAGCACCGCCTGTTCCCTGCGCAGCCGAGCGGACCTGCGCAGCCGGAGGGATCTGGTGCCGTCGGGAAGCTGTTCCTGCAGCTGCCTCATGCCTGCCGAGTGTACAAAGCTGGCCAGGAGCCGGCCGGGCTGGTCATCGATCTGGTCCGCATCATCGCCGCCGGTCGTGCACCATAGGCAGCAATGTCTATTTCGTTCGTCGCTGCGCTGGCCGGGACCGTGCTCGCCGCGGTCGGTACCGGGCTGGCCATCCGGCTGTGCGTGCGAAGCCCCAGGACGGACATGGTGGCCTGGGTCATCGCCCTGGCCGGCCTGACCGTCGGGCTGGCCGCGCAGGCCGCCGGCTACCGGCGTGGTTTCGTGCCCACCACGTTCCGCGCCGCCCAGCTCGGCGCGGCGCTGGTCGCGCCGCTGGCGCTGGCCTGGGGCATGGCGGAGCTGGCCGCCAAGGGCCTGGTCGCGCGGTTCGCTGCGCGGCTCGGCCTGGCCGGGCTGTTCGTCGTGGCCAGTGTGATCCTGGCCACGGACGTGCTGAGCTCGCAGCCCTTCACCCAGAAGTGGCCGGCCGCCCGGGACCACTTCGAGTTCCTCCCGCTCGGCCTGCTGGGGCTGGTCGCCGTGGCGGTGGCGGCGACCGTGCTCCTGGCGCTGCTGTGTACCGGGCTGCGCAGCCGCAACGACCCGGCCTGGCGGGGCGCGTTGGCCACGGTGGCCCTGGCCAGCGTGGCCGCGCTGGCTACCCAGGGCCTGCTGGCCTCGCTGCCCGCGGACACCGCCTACCCGGCCCTGACCGCGATCTCGGCGGTGGCGGCCTGGCTGGCCGCCAGCCGGGCGGCCGGGGTGAACGTGGGCCGGCTCCGCGGCGGGACCGGCGGCCCGCCGGCCCGGGCCGCTGATCCCGGGTACGGGGGTCCCGGGTACGGGGGCGACGACTCACTGGACCTGTACCGCGGTGGCTACCGCCAGTTCGAGGACAGCGCGGCCTTCGCGGCCTACGCCAACAGCGGGTACGGCGAGCCCGGGGGCTACCGGGGCGTGGCCCACGGCAGTCCGGGGCAGTACGAGGACACGGGCGGCTACCCGGTTCCCGCGGGGCTGCCTGCACAGGACACCGACCGCTTTCACGCCGACCCGGTCGAGCCGGTCACCGGGGCCTTCGACCCACTCTTCCGGCCGAACGGATCCGCGGCGGCCCGGGATCCCGTGCGTGATCCGGCCACCAGCAACGGCACCGGGAAGCCCGGGCCGGACATCGAGTTCGCGACCGGCATGCAGCTGCCCGCCATCGGCGACGTGATCGACGCCGCCGCCGCGGGCACGGTGGACACCGACCGGCTCTACGGGCGGATCGCCATCTACACCCTGCTGGACGCCGGGGCGGACGAGTTCGACCGGCTGGCGGAACAGGTGGTCGAGCAGGTACGGACCGGGGAGCCGGACACGCTGGCTTACGTGGTCCACGGCGTGCCGTCCGCGCCGTTGCAGAGAATTCTCTACCAGCTCTATGCCGACCGGGCTGCCTACGACCGGCACCAGGAGCGGCCCTACGTGGCCGAGTTCGAGTCCCGCAGGCGGCCGCTGGTGCTGGCCACCAACGTGATCGAGCTGGGCGTCCGGCAGGCCACGGTCGCGGCCGTGACGCCGCGCCGGGTCCCGTGACGCGGGCCGGCCCGGTGTCCCCTGCCGTGCACGCGATCACCCTGCTCTCCCGACCCGGCTGTCACCTGTGTGACAGTGCGCGCGAGGTCATCGCGAGGGTCGCGGCGGACCTTGGCGTGTCCTGGGAAGAACGCGACATCACCAGCTCGGACGCGGATATGCGGGAGTACTGGGACAAGATCCCGGTCACCCTGATCGACGGGGTCCAGCACGATTTCTGGCGGGTCAGCGAGGACCGCCTGCGCGCTGCGCTGGCCCGGTGATCCCGTTCCGCACGCCCGGTGAGCGCCGGCGGCCGACTTTGTGCAAACGTTCACAAGAGCGTACGGTTGAAAGCCGCAACCCCCTCGTGCAGGTCGATCCCTCAGGAGCGTCGGCGCATGTCACGGCGTGCAGTATCCGCGAACGGCAGGTCCGGGCCCGGCAGATCACCAAACGGCCGCCAGGGCATCCCGGAGGCCACCATTGCCCGCCTCCCCGTGTACCTGCGTGTCCTGTACGCCTTCGCCGAGCAGGACATCCCGACCGTGTCCAGCGAGGAACTCGCGGCCGCGGCCGGGGTCAATTCAGCCAAGCTCCGCAAGGACCTGTCGCATCTGGGGTCCTACGGCACCCGGGGCGTGGGGTACGACGTGGAGTACCTCGTCTACCAGGTGTCACGGGAACTGGGCCTGACCCAGGACTGGCCCGTGGTCATCGTCGGCGCCGGGAACCTGGGCCGGGCGCTGGCCAACTACGGCGGGTTCGCCTCACGCGGGTTCCGCATCGCGGCCGTCCTGGACAGTGCCCCGGAGGTCGTGGGGACCCAGATCGCCGGGCACGCCGTGCTGGACGTGGACCAGATGGAGCAGGTGGTGGCCCGGCACCGGGTGTCCATCGGGGTCATCGCCACGCCCGCCGGCACCGCCCAGGCCGTCTGTGACCGCCTGGTCGCGACCGGGGTGACCAGCATCCTGAACTTCGCGCCCGTGGTCCTCAATGTGCCCGGTGGCGTAGACGTGCGTAAGGTCGACCTGTCCATCGAGTTGCAGATTCTCGCCTTCCACGCGCAGCGGAGGTCGGTGGTGCGCGTTCCGCAAGATGCCCAGGCGGTGGGCCGATGAGCGTTCTCGTGGTCGGCCTGAGCCACAAGAGCGCCTCGCTCCCGGTCCTGGAGCAGGCGGTCGTCAGCGGTGACACGCTCAGCAAGCTGATCCGCGACGTGTCGCAGTCGCCGAACGTGGGCGGCACGTTCGTGGTTTCCACCTGCAACCGGGTGGAGGTCTACGCCGAAGTGGACAAGTTCCACGGTGGCGTGTCGTCCATCTGCGACCTGCTCGCCCGGCACTCCGGCATCCCGCTCAGCGAGCTGACCCCGAACTTGTACGTGCACTACGAGGACCGGGCTGTGCAGCACCTGCTCGCGGTGGCCTGCGGGCTGGAGTCCATGGTGGTGGGCGAGAGCCAGATCCTCGGCCAGGTCCGCAGCGCCCTGGCCGTGGCCCGTGGGCACTCCACGCTCAGCCGCGGCCTGGGGGAACTGGGCACGCTCGCGCTGCGCACCGCCCGGCGGGCGCACGCCGAAACCGGCATCGACCAGGCCGGGGCGAACCTGGTCAGCATCGGTATCGCGGTCGCGCGCAGCCGGCTGGTGCCCGGGCTGGCGCCTGGGCAGCTGCCGAAGCCAGCCACGGGCCAGGCCGCGCCCGCGGATCCACCCCGGTCGCTCGCCGGGCTGCGGGTACTGATCGTCGGGGCCGGCTCGATGAGCTCGCTGGCCGCCACCACCGCGACCCGGATGGGTGCGGCGCACATCGTGGTGGCCAACCGCACCGCCGACCGGGCCGGGCGGCTGGCCGCGGCGGTCGGGGGCAGCACCGCTGACCTCACCGACCTGGCCGGGCCGGTGGCCGAGGCTGACCTGGTCATCTCCTGCACCGGCGCCGCGGGCGTGGTGCTCAGCGCGGACCTGGTGACCGAGGCGCTGGCCCGGCGCGGCCAGCCGGGCCGGCCGCTGGTCCTGCTGGACCTGGCCATGCCCCGCGACGTCGACCCGGCCGCGGCCGCCCTGCCCGGGGTGCACCTGGTGGGCCTGGACACCCTCGGGGACCCGCCCGCCGGCGCGGGGGACGCCCCGGAACTGGCCGGCCTGGCCACCCGGGACGCGGACGTCGATGCGGTCCGGGCGATCGTCGCCCAGGAGTTCGAGGCCCGGGTATCCGCGGTGCACGCGGCCCGGGTCGCGCCGACCGTGGTCGCGCTGCGGGCCAAGGCCGCCCTGGTCGTGGACGCCGAGCTGGCCCGGCTGGCGGGCCGGCTGCCCGCCGACCACCGCACCCTTGACGAGGTGGAACGGGCCATGCGCCGGGTAGTGGACAAGCTGCTGCACGCACCGACGGTGCGGGTCAAGGAGCTGGCCGGGTCCCCGGGCGGCGACGCCTACGAGGACGCTCTGCGGGTCCTGTTCGATCTCGACCCGGCGGTGGTCGCCGCGGTCACGCTGGCCGACGCGACCGCGCCAGGGGCATCAGGCCCCAGGCAGGAGGACGAAACGTGAGCAGGCCGCCGCTGCGGCTCGGCACCCGCAAGAGCCCGATGGCCATGGCCCAGTCCGGCCAGGTGGCCCGGCTCATCACCGAGCGCACCGGGGTCAGCGTGGAGCTGGTCGGGGTGACCACGTTCGGCGACGTAACCCGGGCTGACCTGGCCCAGATCGGCGGCACTGGCGTGTTCGCCAGTGCGCTGCGGGAGACGCTGCTGGCCGGCCAGGTCGACCTGGCCGTGCACTCCCTCAAGGACCTGCCGGTAGCGCCCGCACCCGGGTTGCTGCTGGCGGCCGTGCCGGCCCGGGAGGACCCGCGTGACGCGCTAGCCGCCCGGGATGGCGCCAAGTTCGCCGACCTGCCGCCCGGGGCCGCAGTCGGCACCGGGTCACCACGCCGGGCCGCCCAGCTGCGGCTGCTGCGGCCTGACATCCGGCCGGTGCCTGTCCGCGGGAACGCCGGCACCCGGCTGGCCAAGGTCACCTCCGGTGAGCTGGACGCGGTCGTGCTGGCCAGCGCCGGGCTGGCCCGGATCGGGCGGCTGGACGCCGCGACCCAGATCTTTGAGCCGGAAGAGATGCTGCCCGCGCCCGGCCAGGGCGCGCTGGCGCTGGAATGCCGTGCGGGCGACACCGACCTGGCCGGGTTGCTGGCCCAGGTGGACGACCGGACCAGCCGGGCCGCGGTCACCGCGGAACGGGCCGTGCTGGCCGGATTGGCAGCCGGATGCAGCGCGCCGGTAGGTGCGTATGCCGCCGGAACGGAGATACTGCAGCTGAGAGCGGTTGTCGCGGCGCTTGACGGGGGGTCGGCGTTGCGGGCCAGCGCGACTGCCCCCGCAGGTGAGGCCGGACGCCTCGGCCGCGACGTCGCCGCCGAGTTGCTGCGCCAGGGCGCGGCGACGTACGCGGCAGTGTCTTCGGACTACTTCAGCAACGGGGACGATGCATCGTGACTGTGACATCCACTGGTTCAGCAAGCACTGGGACGTCCGGTCTGGACCGGCCCGCGGTGGCGAGCAGGGCGGCCCAGCCTGGCCTGGCGGCTTTCGTGGGTACCGGGCCTGGCAGCGCGGAACTGCTCACGGTGCGCGCCGCCGGCCTGCTCAGCCAGGCCGATCTGCTGTTCGCCAGCGCCGAGGTGGCCGACCGGGTGCGGCACCTGCTGGCCGGCTCGACAGACGTCCGCGACGTCGCTGAACTGGATGCCGACCCCCGGCTGCTGGTCAAGGCGGTCAAGGCTGGCCAGCTGGCGGTGGTGGCCTACGACGGTGACCCGCTGCTGTTCGGCTCGGCCGCCACGGCTGCCGCGGCGTGCGCCAAGGCCCGGGTCCGGTTCGAGATCGTGCCGGGCATGCCTGCCGCGACCGCGGTCCCCGCCTACGCGGGCATCCCGCTGACCTCCGAGGCGGGCGGGGACATCCGGATCCTGCACGCCGCTGACGTCAGCCGACTGTCCGCCGAAGCCCAGCCGTCCCGCAGCCTGGTCGTCCTGGGGGTCGAGGCCGGCCCGGCCGACCTGGCCAAGATGCTGATGGCGGCGGGCTGGCCGGAGCGCACCCCCTTCACGATCACCTGGAATGGGACCACCACCGAGCAGCTGACCATCCGCTGCGCGCTCGGGTCGGTGACCGCCGACCTCAAGGCGGCCGGGGTCAGCCTGCTCACCGAGACCGGGCCCGCGGTCGGCGTGGTCGGCGAGGCGGCTGGTGCGCAGCAGGATCTGTCCTGGTTCGAGACCAAGCCGTTGTTCGGCTGGCGGGTGCTGGTGCCGCGGACCAAGGAGCAGGCGGGCGCGGTGTCGGAGCGGCTGCGCGCCTACGGCGCGGTGCCGGAGGAGGTGCCGACCATCGCGGTCGAGCCGCCCCGTACCCCGCAGCAGATGGAACGCGCGGTCCGCGGCCTGGTCACCGGGCGGTACCAGTGGGTCGCGTTCACCTCGGTCAACGCGGTCCGTGCGGTCCGCGAGAAGCTGGAGGAGTACGGGCTGGACGCGCGGGCCTTCGCCGGGGTGAAGGTCGCGGCGGTCGGCGAGCAGACCGGCCGGGCGCTGCTGGACTTCGGCATCAAGCCGGACCTGGTGCCCGAGAATGAGCAGTCGGGCGAGGGCCTGGCCGCCGCCTGGCAGCCCTACGACAGCCTGTCCGACCCGATCAACCGGGTGCTGCTGCCCCGGGCGGACATCGCCACCGAGACGCTGGTCGCCCGGCTCAACGAGCTGGGCTGGGAGACCGAGGACGTGACCGCGTACCGGACCGTGCGGGCGGCGCCGCCTGCCGCGCCGATCCGTGAGGCGATCAAGGGCGGCGGGTTCGACGCCGTGCTGTTCACCTCGTCCTCGACGGTGCGCAACCTGATCGGCATCGCCGGCAAGCCGCACGCGGTGACCGTGATCGCGGTGATCGGCCCCGAGACGGCCAAGACCGCCGCGGAATTCGGCCTCCGGGTGGACGTCAAGGCGCCCAAGCCCTCCGCCACCGGGCTGGTTGACGCGCTGGCCGAGCACGCGGCCGGGGTCCGGGAGGCGGCCGTCGCGGCCGGGGAACCCGTTCGCAAG
>Ga0208717_1000206_pt1 | contig 23934 bp, 20 predicted proteins | sample NGESurF53shallow_FD_184489 | JGI IMG/M metagenome (GOLD analysis project Ga0208717, IMG submission 184489) | Arctic peat soil microbial communities from Barrow, Alaska - NGEE Surface sample F53-3 shallow (SPAdes) | ecosystem: Environmental > Terrestrial > Soil > Wetlands > Peat ... | reverse complement strand
GGCGGCATCGCCTACGTGATGAAGGCGGAGCACTCCCTTGAACTGCCGCGCCGGCTGCAGATCGAGTTCTCCCGGGTGATTCAGGCGCGCACCGACGCGTCGGGCGGGGAAGTCTCGCCGTCGGAGATGTGGAAGATCTTCGAGGCCGAGTACCTGTCGCCGTCCTCGCCGCTCACGTTGCTGGCGCACCACACATCTGCGGCCGTCGATCAGAAGGACGCGCTCTCGGTCGAGGTCCGGTATCAGGGTGAGACGCGGATGCTCGAGGGCACCGGCAACGGGCCGATCGCGGCGTTCCTCGACGCACTGACCACGATCGGCGTCGACGTGCGGGTGCTCGACTACACCGAGCACGCGATCTCGGCCGGTGGCGACGCGCGCGCGGCTGCCTACCTCGAGTGCGTGGTCGATGACGAGGTCCTCTGGGGCGTGGGCGTCGACCCGAACATCGTGACGGCGTCGCTTCGCGCGGTGGTGAGCGCGGTCAACCGCGCCGCTGAGGCCGCCGAGGCCGCAGGGTCCGCCCACTAACCCCAACCCCTCGCCGTCCCGCCCGGTTGTCGCTCGGGTGGGACGCGCGGCGGGGACGGCGAATGGCGGCGGGTTCAGGGACAATGACGCGGTGACCCTCTACAGGGACGACGGGATCGTGCTGCGCGTCCAGAAGCTCGGCGAGGCCGACCGCATCGTCACCGTGCTCACGCGCCGGACCGGCCGAGTGCGCGCCGTTGCGAAGGGTGTTCGGCGGACGAAGTCCAAGTTCGGCGGCCGCCTTGAGCCGTTTTCCCACGTCGATGCGCAGTTCTACGTTGGCCGCTCGCTCGACATCGTGACCCAGGTCGAGACGTACACGGCCTTCGGCGACCGGTTGGCCGGCGACTACCCGCGCTACACGGCGGGGACGGCGATGCTCGAGACCGCCGAGCGGCTGACCGCCGAGGAGCGCGAGCCGGCGCTTCGGCTCTACCTCTTGCTGGTCGGCGGCCTGCGGGCGCTCACCGAAGAGACGCACGACGCGCGTCTTGTGCTCGACGCTTTCGCACTGCGCGCGCTTGCCGTCTCGGGCTACGCGCCGGCGTTGGGCGACTGCGCACGTTGTGGCGTCGAGGGCCCGCATCGGTGGTTCTCCGTGCAGGGCGGCGGCACGGTGTGCGCCGACTGCCGTCCGTCTGGCTCGGCCACCCCGTCGTCCGAGGCACTGTTGCTTCTCGAAGCTTTGCTGGACGGCGATTGGCTGGCCGCCGATGCCAGCGAATCGCGGCACCAACGCGAGGCGAGCGGCCTGACGGCGGCGTATCTGCAGTGGCATCTCGAGCACAGCATTCGCTCGCTGCGACTGGTCGAGCACGCCTGATGGCTGCGCGGCGCTCGGTCAGTCTTCCAGCACCTCATCCGTCGGGCGCGCGGCCTCCGCTGCTGCCGTCCGAGCTGGTGCCCAAGCACGTGGCCATCGTGATGGACGGCAATGGCCGATGGGCCAGGTCCCGCGGCTTGCCCCGGACAGCCGGCCACGAACGCGGCGAAGCGGCATTGCTCGACGTCGTGGAGGGCGCGATCGAGGTCGGCGTCGGCTGGATCTCGGCCTACGCGTTTTCCACTGAGAACTGGAAGCGCTCGCCCGACGAAGTGAAGTTTCTGATGGGGTTCAACCGCGACGTGATTCGCCGCCGTCGCGACTACATGCACTCGCTCGGGGTGCGCGTTCGCTGGGCGGGTCGCCGCCCGCGCTTGTGGGCGAGTGTCATTCGCGAGCTCGAGATCGCCGAGGACATGACCCGCGACAACGACGTGCTCACCCTGACCATGTGCGTCAACTACGGCGGTCGCGCGGAGATCGCGGATGCCGCGCGTGCATTGGCTGTCGACGTTGCAGCCGGCAAGGTCGATCCGAAACGGGTCGATGAGAAGGTCTTCGCGCGCTACCTCGACGAGCCTTCAATGCCGGACGTCGACTTGTTCCTCCGTTCGTCAGGCGAGCAGCGAACGTCGAACTTCCTGCCATGGCAATCGGCGTATGCCGAGATGGTTTTTCTCGACACGCTGTGGCCCGATTTCGACCGGCGCGATCTGTGGCGGGCGATCGAGATCTACGCCAGTCGTGATCGGCGGTACGGGACCGCACGACCGAACCTCTCGGCGTCCGGCGGAGATTGATACGCTGGCCGCTCACCGACCGCCAGCCGGATGGACATTTCATGGCCAGCTCCACCAAGAAGTCCGACGACCGACTCGACGCCATCGTCAACCTGAGCAAGCGCCGCGGGTTGGTCTTCCCCAGTAGCGAGATCTACGGCGGCCTGCGGGCTGCGTGGGACTACGGACCGCTTGGCGTCGAGCTCAAGAACAACGTGAAGCGCCAGTGGTGGAGGTCGATGGTCCACGAGCGTGACGACATCGTCGGGCTCGACTCGTCGGTCATTCTCAATCCGATCGTGTGGGAAACCAGCGGTCACATCACCGCGTTCGTCGACCCGCTGACCGAGTGCCAGTCGTGTCACAAGCGCTTTCGCGCGGACCATCTCGAAGAGGCCTACACCGAGAAGCACGGTCGGCCGCCGGCGCATGGGTTGGCCGACATCAACTGCCCGAACTGCGGAACCAAGGGCGCGTTCACCGAGCCGAAGATGTTCAACGGGCTGCTGAAGACCTACCTCGGCCCGGTCGAGGACGAGTCCGGCTTGGCGTACCTGCGGCCGGAGACCGCGCAGGGCATTTTCATCAACTACCTCAACGTGCAGCAGTCGTCGCGCAAGAAGCCGCCTTTCGGAATTGCCCAACAGGGTAAAAGCTTCCGCAACGAGATCACGCCCGGAAACTTCATCTTCCGCACCCGCGAGTTCGAGCAGATGGAGATGGAGTTTTTCGTCAAGCCTGGCACCGACGAGGAGTGGCATCAGTACTGGATCGATACGCGGTTGGCCTGGTACGTGGGGTTGGGCCTGCGTCCGGACATGATGCGGCTGTTCGAGCACCCGAAGGAGAAGTTGTCGCACTACTCGAAGCGCACGGTTGACATCGAATATCGGTTCGGGTTCCAGGGATCTGAGTGGGGCGAGCTCGAAGGAATCGCGAACCGGACCGACTACGACCTCACGGTGCACTCGAAAGCGTCGGGCGTCGACTTGTCGTACTTCGATCAAGAGACCAACGATCGCTGGACGCCATACGTGATCGAGCCGGCAGCCGGTGTCGACCGGTGCGTGTTGACGTTCTTGATCGACGCCTACACCGAGGACGAAGCGCCGAACGCCAAGGGCGAGTTGGAGAAGCGCACAGTGCTGCGGCTCGACCCACGGCTCGCGCCGGTCAAAGTCGCGGTGTTGCCGTTGTCGCGCAACGCCGACCTGTCGCCGAAGGCGCGCGACCTGTCTGTGGAGTTGCGTCGACGGTGGAACGTCGACTTCGACGACGCATCAGCAATCGGACGCCGCTACCGCCGCCAGGACGAAATCGGAACGCCGTACTGCGTGACGGTCGACTTCGAGACGCTGGAAGACCAGGCGGTCACGATCCGAGAGCGCGACACGATGAAGCAAGAGCGAGTCGGGCTCGACGCAGTCGTCAGCTACCTGTCGGAGCGCCTCACCGACCTGTAGGTAGCGGCCGGAGCGGGTCAGCCCGGTGCGGCGCCCGCCACCCGCCGTCCAGCACGACAGCGTGGACGTTTACCTTCCTCTAGGGGCAGTAAACGTCCACGATTTCAGGCTGCCGGCTTCTCATAGGCGCCCACCCGCTGAGCAAACAACACCTGGCCACTAGTTCCGTCCGCGGGCATCAACTGGTCCTGACGACTCCATCGCCTCGTCGCGACCGGCTTCAAGTTCCGCAAGCAAGCCCTGTCGCACGAAAGCCAGTAATCTAGTCCGAGGAAGAAATCTTGGACGGCGAATTAACACGGAGTCATGCGTTCATCTGTTCGCGGATCGCATTCGCGTGCGCCACGCCCGGGATGCTCATAACCGGGCGACCATCGGCTTCCCACTCTGCTCGGTAGTCGGCGAAAGAGATCGGCTCGCAGGTCCCAGGGTTGTCGTCGTTGCCGAACTCGAAGCCGCACAACGGGCACACCTCGTACGACGGCTTACCCAGCCAATCTTCGTAAGGTGGAATGATCGGCAAGTCATCTGGCGGTGGCCACGTCTCGTACGGCTTCACTTCGAGCCCGACGAACTCGCATACGGGGCACTCATACATGTCGCCGTGTCCTTTGCCCAGTCAGAACCGTAACCAAATCGAACGATCCATCGTCTGTTGGCGAGATCCGGAGGCCCAGTCTAAAGCTCCCAGAGCCGTCTGCCTTCTCGAACGTCCCCATAATGTCTTGAAGTCCGCTCTCGAGCGTCTTGGTCACAGGCATACTCGCAAGCTCCCTCAGATGGGTTAGCCACTTGGCGACGCTGCCCGCTGGATCGATGCGCGATAGCGCGAACGGACCGCCGTCAAGAAAGTGTTTGTCCACGTGGATCGCAGTCATTCCCCACCTAGGGTCGACTTCGTGTGGTGTGCAATTGATTACCCGCAGCTCGCCGGTTGCGTCGAGCGGGTGCCCGAGGGTGGTTAAGGCGCGAAGCTTCGCGGCGTCGCCGTTGCTGGCGTGGACGACTGTCGTTGGCTTTAGAAGGCGACCCTCGCGGATTAGTGGGGCGGCTTTGGTGACCAGCTTGCCTAGTCCGGCGGGTGCGAAACTCAGGGCGTCGACGCCGACCGAGGTCCACGAACCCTTGCCGGTTGCCGCCAACGCAGTGTCGGCCATTCCTGCTGCGACCGCGCTGACGAGCGAGACCGTTTCAAGTGCCGCTGCCGCTGCTTCCAATGGTGGAAACGCGACGCCTGCGACAGCGAGAATCAGCGCAGCAGCGCCTGCTAGCGCCGAAACAATCGTCCCGATCTTCGAGACTTCGCGCAGGGTCGCAGTCCAGTGTGTCGACGCCCAATGACCGACGGAATGCGTGACGTAGTGGAACCACGACTGGTTGTGGATTCCGGCGTGTGATGCCTGTTGCAACGCGGCGGCCGCTATCCGTGCGGCAGACCGTTGTTGCTCATGCGCCTCGTCGTTCGATGCGACTGCCCGCTTCAGATGCGACCGGGCCTCATCGATCGAGGCCTCATAGCGCGGCGCAGTTGCGGGTGCGGGCAATACGCCAGCCGCGTGAGCGGACGCCGACGCGGCCGCATCGCGAGCAACTGCTGCCGCGTGCGCGGCAACTGCGGATGCGAGCTCAGCATCCGCGCGAGCAGCTGCAGCGATTGCAGAAGTCGATTGATCCTGCGCGTCGGCTAGCGTGCGTGCGTAAGATCCGAGCGCATTTCCTGCTGCCGCGTACGACACGTTGGCCTTGTCGAGAGTTGGCGGCAATGACGCGGTGCGGACGTGAGCGGATACAGCTGCTGCGCCTGTCCACGAGTCATCACCGGCCGCAAGTGCGCGCAGTCGACCGGCGATGTTCCCAACCTCTAGCGCGATCGACTCGAGCGTGCGACCCGCAGCTGAAACAGCCATTGGATCCCCGACAACAGGGTCGAGAACGTCAACAGGCACAGCGTGAAGCTAGCCGTTTCCGCAGAACCACGGCCGCCGTGTAGGCGCGACCTGTGGACAACTCATCTGACATGCAAGACAAGGCTGTCAGCCATCGTGTCGAAGAGTTCTGTTATCAGTTCTGTGTACGGCGGGCAGGGGCAGGTGAAGGTCAGGACCACGTCCGCAATCCCGCCGATCAGCGGCACGATGTACTGCAGGATCATGCCGTCGTCCTTGATGTGCAGTCGGACCGCGGGCCCGACAAGCGGCAGCGTGACAACGCCGGCACTAGCACCGGCCCACCAGGGGTCCGACCTGATGATGGCCACGAGATCTGCACATCGCTTGTCGACAGGGAGGCTGAGCGTGCCAGGTAGGGGCGCCGTCGCTGACTCGCAGACCTGCATCAAGACGGTCGCGACCAGTGCGCCGCGGACTGCGTCGTCCTCGATGATCAGTGACGCACAGTAGAAGGCACGAGCTTCGTCGGCGCGTCTGCAGATGTGATCAAGCAGAGCAATGAGCGGGACGGTGTCTGGCGCCAGGCCTCGCGAGCGCGTCACTGCACGACGAACGGCACGGCGAATCGACTTATGCCGGGTATCCGGGTCGAGATCTAGCTCGGTCCAATCGCTCGGCGTGACGATGCTCGCGCTTACCTGCGAGTACGAGGGCGGCAAGCGCAGGGCGAGGTCGCCGACCTCCGGAGCCAGCGCCTGCGGCGGGGGACGCGAACGTGAGCCCAGCCCGTCGTCGTCCGGGCTCGCTGTCATTGCATCGCTGCCGCGAGATCGCCATCGGTCTCGCCGTAGACAGCAGCCGCCTGCGTGAGCAGGTCGGACAGCTGCCCGACGTCCGCGCAGATCTGGGCTCGACCGTCGTGCCAGCCGGTGACGAAATGGTGCAACGCGCCCGCGACGACGTCGGAACCGAGCGCCGCCCCGACGTCCAGGCCGAGGTCGGCGGTAAGCGAAAGCTCGTCGCGGACCCGCCCTACGGCGGCAGCCAGCACAGCCAGTGAAGCGGGCGTGACCGCAAAACCCCGCGCAGCGTCCGGCACGCAATCCCCCTAGAAGTCACCGGCGAGGCTAGCCACCAACGCCTGGCGGGGGGGCGTGAACCGGCAGCCTGTGGACAACCAGGCGCTCGGTAGGATCGGAACCGCCGGTCACACGAAAATCAGCCGCGAGGAGCGTTCCCAGTGCCGAAGTATGTGTACGACTTCAGCGAAGGCAACCGAGACATGAAGGACCTTCTCGGCGGCAAGGGCGCCAACCTCGCCGAGATGACCAACATCGGCCTCCCGGTACCTCCCGGCTTCATCATCACGACGCAGGCCTGCCGCACCTATCTCGAGAGCGGCGACGCGCCGGCGGAGATGGAAGACGAGATCAGCGAGCACCTCGCGCGCCTCGAGAAGGCGATGGGCAAGACCCTCGGTGACGCTGATGACCCACTGCTCGTCTCGGTGCGATCAGGCGCGAAGTTCTCGATGCCGGGGATGATGGACACCGTCCTGAACATCGGCCTCAACGACCAGAGTGTGAACGGCCTCGCGAAGCAGGGCGGTAGCGACCGGTTCGCCTGGGATTCCTACCGGCGTTTGCTCTCGATGTTCGGCAAGACAGTGCTGGGAGCGGACGGCGAGTTGTTCGAGCACGCCCTCGACGAACTGAAGACGAGTCGTAACACGAAGAGCGACCTCGACCTCGACGCCGCCGACTTCCAGGCGCTGGTCGAGACCTACAAGGGCATCATCCGCGTCCACGCCGGCCGCGAGTTTCCGCAGGACTCCCGCGAGCAGCTCGACCTCGCCGTTCGCGCTGTTTTCGACTCGTGGAACGGCGATCGGGCCCGTCTGTACCGTCGCCAGGAGCGCATCCCCGCCGACCTCGGCACCGCCGTCAACATCGTCGCCATGGTGTTCGGCAACATCAGCGCGGAGTCGGGCACCGGCGTCGCGTTCACCCGCGACCCCGGGTCGGGCGACCAGGGCATCTACGGCGACTACCTCGAGAACGCGCAGGGTGAAGACGTCGTCGCCGGGATCCGCAATACCGTGCAACTGGCTGACCTCGAGACGATCGACAAGCCCGCGTACGACGATCTCGTCGGCATCATGAGCAAACTGGAGAACCACTACAAGGACCTGTGCGACATCGAGTTCACGATTGAGAACAACAAGCTTTGGATGCTGCAGACCCGCGTCGGTAAGCGCACCGCAGGCGCGGCGTTCCGCATCGCAACGCAACTCGTCGACGAGGGCCTCATCGATATGGACGAGGCGCTCCAGCGGGTCACCGGCGCGCAGCTCGCGCAGCTGATGTTCCCCAAGTTCGACGAAGAAGCGAAGAAGACGAAGATCACCAAGGCCGTCAACGCATCACCGGGTGCAGCGGTCGGCAAGGTCGTCTTCGACTCAGTCGTCGCGGCCGAGTGGGCTGCAAAAGGCGAGGACGTCATCCTGGTCCGTCGCGAGACTAACCCCGACGATCTGCCGGGCATGATTGCCGCCAAGGGCATTTTGACCGAGCGCGGTGGTAAGACGTCGCACGCGGCCGTTGTCGCTCGTGGCATGGGCAAGACCTGCGTCTCGGGCGCCGAGCAGATCAGTGTCGACCTCAAGACCCGGCAGTTCACCGGCCCGAACGGCGAGGTCGTCAAGGAAGGCGACGTCATCTCGATCGACGGCACGTCGGGCGTGGTCTACCTCGGTGAGGTCCCGGTCGTTCCCAGCCCGGTCGTGCAGTACTTCGAAGGCAGCATCAAGGCGGACGCCGACCCGCTGGTCGCCGCGGTTCACCGCATCCTCGTACACGCAGACTCAAAGCGGCGCCTCGGTGTGGAGGCGAACGCTGACACCCCCGAGGACGCCGAGCGTGCACGTCGTTTCGGCGGCGAGGGCATCGGCCTGTGCCGCACAGAGCACATGTTCCTGGGCGAGCGCCGCAAGAACGTCGAGCGACTGATCCTGGCCAACGGTGAGGAGGAGCAGAAGGCCGCGCTCGCTGAGCTGCTTCCGTTGCAGCGCACCGACTTCATCGGCATCTTCGACGCGATGGACGGCTTGCCTGTAACGGTCCGTCTCATCGACCCGCCGCTGCACGAGTTCTTGCCCGACATCACCGAGTTGACCGTCAAGATCGCCGTCGCCGAAGCGAAGGGCGAGAAGGTCGCCGAGAAGGATCGTGTCCTGCTCGAAGCGGTGCGTCGCTTGCATGAGCAGAACCCGATGCTCGGGCTTCGCGGCGTCCGCCTTGGGCTTGTTATTCCTGGGCTTTTTGCCTTGCAGGTAAGGGCAATTGCCGAGGCGGCGGCGCATCTGAAGAAGCTCGGCAAGAACCCAGTTCCGGAAATTATGGTTCCGCTCGTCGGCGCGGTTCAGGAGCTTGAGATCATTCGCGAGGAAGCGTTGGGCATCCTTGCTGACGTCGCGCAAGAGACCGGCGTCGAGGTGCACACGCTGATCGGCACGATGATCGAAGTGCCGCGTGCGGCGCTGACCGCCGGACAGATCGCCGAGGCGGCTGACTTCTTCAGCTTCGGCACGAACGACCTCACCCAGATGGGTTGGGGCTTCTCGCGCGACGACGTCGAAGGTGCATTCTTCGGTCGTTACATGGACCTCGGCATCTTCGGGGTCTCGCCGTTCGAGACCCTCGACCGCGACGGCATCGGCCGGTTGGTCCGCATCGCCGTCGAGGAGGGTCGCGCAAGCAACCCCAACCTGCGCATTGGCATCTGCGGCGAGCACGGCGGCGACCCCGACTCGATCCACTTCTGCAACGAGGCCGGTCTGGACTACGTCTCGTGCTCACCGTTCCGGATCCCGGTCGCCCGCCTCGAAGCTGGTCGCGCCGCTCTTGAGACGGCGGGTTCCGACACGCGCTGACCAGCACGGACGGCGATGGGTGGCCGCCCATACGGTCGGCGCGGGATACTGGCGAACTATGGGAGACGTTACGGATTTCCTTCCCAGCGTGCAGGGACTCCACTACGCCAACTCGTGGCCGTCCGCGCCGGTCGTCGAGGTTGCGACCCCGTTCGGCAACGTCAACATCGGCGACGCCAAGCATGGTCTGTGCGGTGGGATGGCATACGCCGTCCGCGATCTGTTCGAAGCACATGTTGATCCGCCGCCGCAGACCGCCAACCCGCTGCCGACATCGCCGGCATTTCACTTCATCACTACGCGACTGATCGACAGTTTCGATCTGCCCGAGGGTGTCGCGAAGTATTACGAGTGGATGAATCTGCCGGCGGGCGACGAGTTTTTCGTGCATGGGACATCGCGGCGCACCATAGAGGTCTCGATGCCGTTCATCCGAGCGACGATCGACGCCGGACACCCGTGCCCGCTCGGTGTTGTATGCGTGCACTCCGCCAACCCGCAGGACCTCGGCCAAAATCACCAGGTGCTCGCGTACGGCTATACCGACACCGCTACGACAACCACGTTGCGCCTCTATGACTGCAACCATCCCGACGACGACGGCGTGACGATCGCGTTCGATCACACGAGCCCGCACCACTCGACGAAGTTCGGTTACTCCTACGACGATCACACCGTGATTGGATTCTTCCCGAGCCAGTACACGCCAAAGGATCCGTCGCCGCTTTTCCAGCTGTGACGCACGCGGAACTGAACGGGGGACCTCATCGCACTCGTACTGGTCAATGACCACGCCACGACCACGGTGTTTCCTGTCGCTTCCGCGTCCCCGTCGCCGTCGGCGCCGGTATCGACGTCCGCGCCGGTTGGGCTTCCGTCACCGATCGGCAGTGCACCGGCGACCGCTGAACTCACGGTGTTTCCGACGGCATCGGCTCATCCGGATTTCGTGACCGGCGCGATCTTCGTGCTCATCTTTGTGGTGCTGCTCGCCTTCGCCTACGCACTGCGCGTGCTGCGGCGTCGGCGGCATCGATGGGACTGAAGCGGACGTCGGTGGGCCGGGGTAGCGTCGAGACGTGAACGACTCTGTAGCCAGATATGACGATGGCGCGCGCGCCCGCTGGGTGAACGAACCGCCGAAGCGACCTGGGCGCAGCGCGTTCGAACGCGATCGGGCTCGGGTGGTGCACAGTTCGGCGTTGCGACGGCTGGGCGCGAAGACTCAGGTCGTCGGGCCAGCAGAGGCCGAGAGCGATTTCCCACGCACCCGGCTGACGCATTCACTCGAGTGCGCGCAGGTCGGCCGCGAGCTCGGCGCGACGCTTGGTTGCGACCCTGACCTCGTCGAGACCGCCTGTTTGGCGCACGACCTTGGGCACCCGCCATTCGGGCACAACGGCGAAGCCGCGCTCGACCAGGCGGCCCAGGCGATCGGCGGGTTCGAAGGCAACGCGCAGTCGTTTCGGCTGCTTACCCGCCTCGAAGCCAAGACTGTTGCCGACGACGGGCGCAGTGCCGGCCTGAATCTGACACGGGCGAGTCTCGACGCGGCAACGAAATATCCATGGCCCAAGCGCGCAGGCAACAGCAAGTTCGGTGTCTACGACGACGACTTCGAGGTGTTCAGCTGGGTTCGCGAGTCGGCCCCGGCAGAGAGGCGCTGCATCGAGGCCCAGGTGATGGACTGGGCCGACGATGTTGCCTACTCGGTGCACGACTTGGAAGACGGCGTCGAAGCCGGGCTGGTGAAGCTCGACCACTTGAGTGAAGTCGACGGCTGGCGAGATGTCTTGCCGGTGGTCGTCGAGTTCTACTTGCTCGATGCCGAGCAGGCGGAATTGGAAGTGGGCATCCGCAGCTTGACCGGCCTACCGTGCTGGCCCGCTGCCCACGACGGCAGCCTGAATTCCTTGGCAGCTCTGAAGAATCTCACCAGTCAACTCATCGGTCGCTTCTGTCAGGCCGCCGAAGCGGTGACCCGCGAGGCCTACGGTCGTGCGCAATTGACCCGCTACGACGCCGACCTCATCGTGCCGCGCGCGAGCCGCGTCGAGTGTGCGCTGTTGAAGGGTGTGACAGCGCACTACGTCATGAACCGCGAGGGTGTCACCGCCATTCACGACAGGCAGCGCACGCTCCTTCTCGAGCTCGTCGACCAACTAGTCGTGGCTGACGGTGAAGCGCTCGAACCACTATTTCGGACGGCGTGGTCAGCCGCCGCCGACGACAACGCGCGGCGCAGGGTTGCCGTCGACCAAATCGCTTCATTGACCGATACTTCGGCGGTGATCTGGCATCGACGAGCCTCGCGAGGGGGGTCGTGACGAGATGAGTGGCTCCGACCAGGTGACCGACGGTAACGACGACGAGGCCACAGAGGGAGTTGCGCAGCCCGCCTCGATTGACGTCGAGTTCGTGAAGCCCCTGGTTCTCCATGCGCTGCGTCGCCAGGTCCTACGCCCAGGGCAGCCGTGGAGCAGCGTCATTCATGACTACGACTCCTGGCCTGAGACCTTCCATGTGGCCGCGTTCGGTCTACGGGGCGAGGTTGCCGCCTGCGCGAGCTTCCATCCCGACGGAGCACCACACCGACCAGCCGCCGATCCGGCCAAGACCTGGCGCCTTCGTGCGATGGCGTCCCTGCCCGAGGTCCGCGGCCAGGGCTACGGCGCCGCCGCCCTGCGGTACGGCATCGCCGAAGTACGCAGGCGCGGCGGAACGCTGCTGTGGTGCAATGCGAGATCGGGCGCAGTCGGCTTCTACGAACGGCTCGGGTTTTCCATCGTCGGTGACGAATTCGAGATCGCGCCGATCGGGCCGCACTACGTGATGGAGATCGAGTTGTGAGCATCGACATCTTGCGTTATGCCGCCTTCACCGACACCCCTGATGGCGGTAACCCTGCTGGCATCGTGCTTGATGCTGCTGGGCTCGATGCGCCAACGATGCAGGCAATCGCCGCCGAAGTTGGCTACTCCGAAACGGCTTTTCTGACCGCGACCGGCAACGACGGCCGCGAGTTCGACGTCCGGTACTTCGCGCCGTCCATCGAGGTACCGTTTTGCGGACACGCCACCATTGCGACCGGCGTCGCCCTCGGGGAGCGCCTGGGCGAGGGCGTGTTCTTGCTGCACACCAGAGCCGGCGACGTGCCCGTCAATGTCGAGCGCGACGCAGGCGGTCGGGTGCGCGCGACATTGACCAGCGTCGCGCCCACGATCGACGATCTCGCGGACGGCGATCTCGACGAACTGCTCCACGCGTTGAGGTGGAACAGCGACGACCTCGATCCGGACTTCCCGCCGAAGGTTGGGTTCGCGGGCGGCTGGCATCCGGTGTTGGCGGCGGCAACACGTGCCCGGCTTGCCGACCTCGACTACGACTTCGACGCTTTGCGCGACCTCATGGTGCAACACGAGTGGCTGACGGTGCAGCTGGTGTGGCGCGAGGCGCCGACGGTGTTCTACGTGCGCGACCCGTTTGCTGTCGGGGGAGTCGTCGAAGATCCGGCGACGGGCGCAGCGGCCGCAGCTCTCGGCCACTACCTACGCGAGACCAAGCTGACCCAACCGCCGGTGACGCTGACGCTGCATCAGGGCGTCGACATGGGTCGGCCGAGCCTGTTGATCGTCGATGTGGACGACGGCGATGAACGCATCAGGGTCGGCGGCCACGCCGTGCCGATCCCGCAAGACACTTAGACTCGAGGATCGTGGCCGGCCGGATTCCTGACAGCGACATCGCTCGGGTGCGTGAGCTGTCACCAGTCGCTGACGTGATCAGCGAGCACGTCACGCTGAAGAGCGCGGGTGGCGGCTCGATGAAGGGCCTCTGCCCCTTCCACGACGAGCGCTCGCCGTCGTTCAACGTCACTCCGGCCCGCGGCTTCTGGCACTGTTTCGGCTGCGGTGAGGGCGGCGACGTCATCAGCTTCGTCCAGAAGATCGACCACCTCTCATTCAGCGAGGCGGTCGAGCATCTCGCCGCTCGGGCGAACTACGAGCTCCACTACGAGCAAGGCGGATCTGCGCCGCGCGCCCAGCAGGGTCAGCGACTGCGGCTGGTCGAGGCGCACAAGGCCGCAGCGGAGTACTTCGTAGAACAGCTGGCCAGCGCAGAGGCCGTCATCGGCCGGACGTTCCTGACCGAGCGCGGGTTCGACGGCGCCGCGGCCGCACACTTCGGCGTCGGATACGCGCCAAATGGTTGGGAGCACCTCGTCAAGCACCTGCGCGGGCGCGGCTTCACCGACGAGGAGTTGGCGACCGGCGGCTTGGCCAGCCGCGGCCAGCGCGGCCTCATCGACCGGTTCCGGGGTCGGCTGGTCTGGCCGATCCGTGACGTCACCGGCGATGTGGTCGGTTTCGGTGCACGCAAACTTCGAGCGGACGACGATGGGCCGAAGTATCTGAATACGCCCGAGAGCCCGTTGTACAAGAAGAGCCAGGTCCTCTATGGCATCGACCTCGCCCGACGCGAGATGGCGAAGGCTGGCCAGGCCGTAGTCGTCGAGGGCTACACCGACGTCATGGCCTGCCACCTCGCCGGAGTCACCACGGCCGTGGCCACCTGCGGCACTGCATTCGGCGACGAGCACGTTCGGGTGCTCCGCCGGCTGCTGCTCGATTCCGCGGAGTACGCCGGTGAGGTGATTTTCACCTTCGACGGCGACGCGGCCGGTCAGAAGGCCGCCCTGCGCGCCTTCGAGAGCGACCAGAAGTTCGTCACGCACACGTTCGTGGCGATCAGCCCTGACAACATGGACCCTTGCGAACTGCGGATCGCCAAGGGTGACGCCGCGGTCCGCGATCTGGTCGCGCGCCGCCAGCCGCTCTTCGAATTCGCCGTGCGCAGCGTGCTGGCGGGCTTCAACCTCGAAACCTCAGAAGGCCGGGTTGCCGCGCTCGAGCGCACCATGCCTCTCGTCGCGTCGATCAAAGACACTTCGCTGCGCGATGAGTACGCGCGCCGGCTCGCGGGCTGGGTCGGCGCCCCTGACGAGCTTGGGGTCCTCGAACGAGTCCGTCGCATCGCGGGGACGTCGAGTGGCGGACGCAGTCGAAGCGCAGCCGCGCCAGATCCACGTGACCCGACCTTGCAGGTCGAGCGCGAGGCACTGAAGGTCGCCGTGCAACGGCCGGCCTTGCTCGGGCCAGCGTTCGACCAGCTCGACCCGCTCGCCTTCACCCACCTTGCGTACAGCGAAGTTCGCGATGCGGTCGCGAAAGCGGGCGGCACCGGATCGACTGCGGGTGGAGACGTCTGGGTCAACGCCGTCCTGGAGGCCGCGGTCGACGATCGGGTGCGCGCGCTTATTACCGAGCTCGTCGTCGAGCCCATCCTGGCCGCGACTGAACCCGACGAGCGCTACGCGCGCGCGCAACTCGCGCAGTTGCGGGTGCGGGCCGTCGACCGGCAGATCGCCGACGTGAAGTCGCGCCTCCAGCGACTGAACCCGATCGAGGTCGCCCCGGAGTACAACCGGCTCTTCGGCGACCTGGTGACATTGGAGAAACGGCGCCGTGACGATCTCGAAGGCACGTTGGGCGTCTCTTAACGTGCCGATTTCGGACGAGTTGGCATAGTCCTGTCCACGGATTTTGCTGAGTAGCCTCGCGCATCGAAATACCCCGGCACACTGATGTCCGTGGGGATGCTTGCGGTGACTGAGCCGCTCCAGCTCATTGCACACCTTCCGCATCAGCGGGTCGGTGGCGCGCTCGAGGTTGTCGTCGATGTCGAGGCCGCAGTTGCGACACCGAACAGTGAAGACGACGAGGTCGAGCTGCCCGGGCAACGCGATGCGTCCATGGGCTGGGCGCCGTCCGCTGATCCAGTCCGCAGCTACCTGAAAGAGGTCGGACGCGTCCCACTGCTGACGGCCGAGCAAGAGGTCGACCTCGCGAAGCGCATCGAGGCAGGGCTGTTCGCTGGCGAGAAACTTGCCAGCGGCGTAGCCATATCGGCCCACTTGCGGCGCGAACTCGAACTCGTTGAGTGTGACGGCCGCATTGCGAAGCGCGGACTCATCGAAGCTAACCTTCGGCTGGTCGTTTCGATCGCGAAGCGCTACACCGGTCGGGGTATGTCGTTCCTGGATCTCATCCAGGAAGGCAATCTCGGCCTCATTCGCGCTGTGGAGAAGTTCGACTACACGCGTGGCTACAAGTTCTCGACATATGCCATCTGGTGGATCCGGCAAGCGATTACTCGCTCGATGGCCGACCAAGGCCGCACGATCCGAGCGCCAGCCCACATGATTGATGCAATCAACAAGCTGGTCCGCACGCAACGGACCTTCGTGCAGCTCAACGGGCGCGAAGCCACGCCGATCGAACTTGCGGCCGAACTCGATTTCACCGTCGACCGTGTGCGTGAAATTCAGGCCATCGCGCAGGAGCCGATCTCGTTCCAGTCGCCGATCGGCGAAGACAGTGCCACGCTGGGCGACCTCATCGAAGACGTCGATGCAGTAGCGCCGGCCGAGGCCGCGATGTACACGATGATGCTGCAACAGTTGGCCGACGTGCTTGGCACGTTGGGGGAGCGCGAGCAGCAAGTCATCACGATGCGATACGGCCTCGCCGATGGTTTCTCGCACACGCTCGAAGAAGTCGGTCAGCGTTTTGGCGTTACGCGCGAACGGATCAGACAGATCGAAACGAAGACGCTCGCGAAACTGCGCCAGCCCTCGTGTGCGACGCGGTTGCGCGACTTCCTTATCGACTAGCGCACGTCAGGTCATCGACCCGTTCGCGTACGTGTGATCGGCGTCCAGGTTGATCTCGTGGCTGCCGAACCGGCTCGTTACCTTGCCGACCAGATCCGAGCCAACCGAACCGGCCTTCTCCTGCACGACGCGGCGCGCTCGGTCACCGAGGTGCAACGCCTGGGCCTGCACTTTGTCGGCCGCCTGCTGAACGGCAGGGTTCTTCTTGACGGTCTGCGTGAGCCGTTTGATCTGCTCGTAACGCTGCCGCCCGGCGCGTGCGCCGAGGACGTAACCCGCGGCAATTCCGATGGCGAGAGTGGCCTTGTATCGCATGCGCGCTCCTCGGAGGTAGGACGTCTGTCAACCGGTCGGATTGCCTAGGTGGCGCTCGAGTCGGTTCTGATCTGAAGTTGTACGTACCCGCGACACTCGACGTTATCCCCACGTTCCGTCGCGGTCGAGTACCGCCGCGACGGCCTCAGGTGGCGCTGGCTCGTGCGATACCCTACGGAGGCACCAAAGGCCGGTTCGCCGGCCAGCATTCCTGCGTAGCTCAATTGGCAGAGCAGCCGGCTGTTAACCGGCAGGTTATAGGTTCGAGTCCTATCGCAGGAGCAAACCCGCAGGTCACAGGCCATATGGGGCTCCCGGCCGGGCCGGTTGACAGCAACATCGTCGCCCGTGCGAATCTGGCGAGCCCGCCGCTGCCTGGTCTGGGTGTCGGGCCGCGCGCTGGCGCTGACATGTTTCAGCGAGGTGGACAACGCCAACACGAATGCTGTGGGCAAGATCAGGACGCCGCCGGTCCGGCGGTCAGGCACGTCATCCTTCCGTCGGATTGGTCGGATATCGTCCGTTTGAGGTTCCACAGGAGTCCGTGGCCGCCGTTCCCATCAAGGGTTCGCGCACTTGGGCAGGATCGTAGGGAGCAGCGCGAAGCTCGCGACAAGTACACCAGTTGGCCACCCGTCAGGGGGAGCGTGACTATCACGTAGGGGCATGCAAATCGCGCCGGAGCAACACGCGGCTGCAATGGCGCGCGGGCGGCATGATGGACAGCGCCGCCGGTGCGGCGCGATCATGCGGCTCGCCAGACGTGTCCCCGTCCGTGGCTGATATCAGTGAGCTGCGTCTGTGACGAGCAGAGTCCACGTCGGCCGACATCCTGCACAGGTGGTGTGCCCCGTTGTGCGCGCGAATTTCACGTACTCGTCATGTTGAACATAGAGGGTCTCAGCAGAGGCCGTGTGTGTTTGCTCGCTGGCAACGGAGGACTCGTCAAGATGCATCAGGCGCCGACGTTCGGGCGGCGGACCTTCAAGGCCGCGGGCGCGTACGGCTGGGGTGCACGCGCGATGGAAGTCAGCAGTTTGCGCCCGCGAGGGTGGTGTCTTGATATGTATGCACGGCTTGACCGGCGGCGACTGACGTCGCGTCCCCTCGCGTCGCCCGGACGGCTCGCCGAGCTTTCGGCGCTTCACCGTTCGGTTGGGCGGGAATGAGCCTGCAGTGGCAGGGAGTCCGGCTCCGACTCGCGGACGGGGCGCGAGCGAACCACGGTGCACCGGAGGAGTGATCGCAGTGAGCGAGATGCGTGCTGCGGAGTCTAAGCCGTATCACATTTCGGGTTCGAGCCTCGGCCTGGATGCTCGGCGTGGAGTGTGGTCCCTCGCGCGGTATCCGTGGGTTGTCACGCTGGTGTTGTGTGGAGTTGTTGACGTTGCGGGGATCCGTGGTGTTGATCTGGCTGCCCAGGACTATCGGGTCTGGGAGTTCCGTGCACACGGGTTCACGTTGTGGGATGTCAGCTGGTATGGGGGACACGCCGCGCTCGGGTACAGCGTGCTCTTTCCAGCATTCGGTGCACTTGTCGGCGCGATGCCGGCCACCTCGATTGCCGCGATCTGCGCGAGCTGGCTGTTCGGTACGTTGGTTGGCCCACCGCGCAGTTGGGCAACCACAGTCGCACGGCTGTGGTTTGCGGTCCTCGTCGTCGGCAGTGTTGTCGTCGGGCAGGGACCCTTCGCGTGTGCCCTGGCCTTTGGCTTGGGGTCAGTCCTAGCGGTTCGTCGCCGACGGCCGTGGTTTGCTGTCTTGGCGGCACTCGTCACTTCGCTGTTTAGTCCACTCGGAGCGATGTTTTTGTTGCTAGTCGCGGCCGCATGGGCGCCGAACGTCGGGTGGCGACGCGCACTGCCATTGTTCGCCGCAACTGTCGGCATCGGTGTGTCCGCCGCTTCGGGCGACGGCGGATTCTTTCCGTTCCCGATCACGACGTTGCTGGGGCAGCTGGCGATCGTCGTCATCGGCCTGCTGGTCTCTCCTCGGTCGAACCCTGCGGTACGCCGTGGTTTGGTCATATTTGGCGTGACGTGCGTTGCTCTTTTTTTCTGGCCTAACCCCGTCGGTGGCAACATGGCTCGGCTCGCGGTGGTGCTGATCGGCCCCATTGCCGCACATCAACTCTTACGCGCTCATCGTGCGCGGACGCTGCTGTTGTTGACCGTGCCGCTGCTCGGCTTCCAGCTCCTGCCAGTGATGAACTCGGTAGCCAACGCCGCCGTCGATCCGTCAGCCCACGCGAGCTACTACCAGGGCATGCTCGGGTTCCTGAGTGCACAGAATGATGTCGCCCAGCGGATCGAGATCCCATTAACCCGAAATCATTGGGAGGCGACCTACGTCGCCGAGAAGGCCCCGTTGGCAAGAGGCTGGTATCGCCAAGTGGACATCGAACGCAACGGAGCGCTCTACAAGCCGCTGACAGCGACCATGTATTTGCAGTGGTTGCATAGCAACGCCGTCGACTATGTTGCTCTGCCGGACGTGCCACTTGATTACGGCGGCGAAGCTGAAGCTGCGTTGCTCGTTCACCCTCCAAGCTACCTACATGAGGTGTACGTCGATCCCCATTGGCGGATCTGGCGCGTGAACGACCCGTCGCCCATAGCTACTGGAGCTGGCAGGATTACCGCTGTGGGCGGGGACAGCTTCACACTCATCGCGCGGCGAGCCGGGCCGACGCTGGTGAGGCTGCGCTGGTCGCCCTACTGGCAAATCGACAGCGGGCACGCGTGCGTGTCACCCGCGCCTGACGGCTGGACCAACGTCACTGTCGCTGCGCCGGGTTCCATCCAGGTGACCGCCAGGCTCAGCCTGGACAGCGACCACCGCTGTGCGCGACCCCACAGCCCGGCTATGCCCGCCGCCCCACCTAGGGTTGGGCGGGTGCTACCGACCAGCCGTTCCGCGGACTGAATGCATAGTCGCAAACGGGGCGTTTGATCACGCTGGCTATGGCATCAATGGCATGTGTGAACGGGCCGCGCCTGTGGCGGTGACCATTCTTGTTGTGTTAGGCACGACGGCTGAAGTGGCTGTCGGTGTCTCGTCCACCAGCGAAGCTGCCCCGAAAACGTCGTTTGGGTCGTTGAACCTCCACTTTCGCAAGATGACCTTCGGGCGCTTGTCGTTGGACATCGAGTCAGCTGGTTGTCCGGTAGTGGTGGAGGGGACGACCGCTCGCGCGGTATTCAAGGTTGACTTGTAAGAGGCCCTGACGCCCGAGCTCGCTGAGGTAGCGCTGGGCGGTAGCGCGACTGATTCCGAGACTTTGCGCGACGTCTACCGCTGTAACGGCACGCGACGCACTACGCACGTTGTCGAGCACGCTCTGCATGGTGAGCGGCAGTCGCGTACGCGGACGGCCGGACGATGGGGGGTGGAACAAGGTGTCGACGGTTGTCTGATCTGCTTCGACAGCTGTAGTGAGCTGAGCCCGCCAGCGGCGGTAGTTCTCGAGCTGCCCGCGTAGCCGTTCGAAGCCGAATGGTTTCACCAGGTAATAAAGCGCTCCCGCTTGGCGCGCAGCGGTGACCACTTGCATATCGCGGGCGGCCGTCACCACGATGCAGTCGGGCATCGGGGTGTCACTGGCGCCGAGCGAGCGAAGCAAAGAGATGCCGTCCTCATCGGGCAGATACACGTCAAGCAGGAGCAGATCGGGGCGGTCACGGGCGATAACTGCTCGTGCCTCCGCCGCGTTATGTGCCTCGCCGATACATCGGAACCCGGTGACCCGGTCGATGCTCGCGGCGTGAATTCTTGCGACGCGGTAGTCGTCGTCGATGACCAGAGTGGTGATCATGTGAGGGCGTCGGTAGGTACGTAGCGGGCTGCCTGCTCGTCGGCTGCTTCGTGGCCGCCGTCCGGCGCGTTGGAAGCCAACCCGGGCAGCCGTACCTCGAAGCGTCCGCCGGGCCCTGGGTGCGCCGTGATCGTGCCGCCTGCTCGTCGCACGATGCGATGAACCAGTGCCAAGCCTAATCCGCGACGCACTCCGCTGCGGGTTGTCTTCGTCGAGTAACCGTCGATGAATGCCGTTTGGACCTGCTCGGGCTCCAATCCGGGGCCGCTGTCGACCACAGAGAGGTACACGCCGTCGGAGTCGTCGAGATGCACGGTGATCTCGCGCGGCTCCGGCGTACCGCCGACCGCCTCGATGGCGTTGTCGATCAGGTTGCCGAGAACCGTCTGCACGACGAGCGGCTGAATGCCAACAAGGTCGAGGTGCGACTCGTCCGTCACGGCTAATCGGATGCCTTGTTCTGTCGCAACCGTGATCTTCGCCACGAGTAAGGCTGCGAGTACTGGCGGCGCGATGCGTGCACGCAGGTTCTCGGCCTGCGCGAGCGACGTCTGGGATATCTCGGCGAGATACCTAGCAGCCTCCTCCTGCTCGCCCATCTCGAGTAACCCCGACATGACGTGCAGGCGGTTTGCGTACTCGTGTTCCTGAGCGCGCATTGCCGACGTCAGTGCGTTCACGGACCGGAGCTCTCGGATGAGTGACTCGAGCTCGCTGCGGTCGCGCAAGGTCACCACTGAACCGACGAGACGGCCGGCTACGACAACTGGCATGCGGTTGACGACGAGCAGGAACTCGTCGGTGATCGCGACCTCGTCGATGCCCTCGAGCCCACCAGATAGGAGATCACACAATCGGCCCGGTTCGGCGAGCGCGTCGACCGCACGCCCGACAACGTCGGCCTCGCAGTTAAGCAATCGCTGCGCTTCCTGATTGATGAGCGTCACTTTGCCCTCAGCGTCAAAGCCCACGACTCCCTCTCTAATACCATGGAGCATCGCTTCCCGCTCCTGCAGTAGAGACGCAATCTCGGTCAGCTCGAGACCGAACGTCACGCGCTTGATCCGGCGAGCCAGCAACCAGGACGCAAGCACACCGAGTGCGAGCACCGCTGCCGAGTAGGCCACGATCGCGAACTCTTCGCGGTGTCGCTGCCCACTGAGCCTGCTCTCAAGGACGCCGACTGACACCTCACCAATCACCGTGCTGCCGGCCCCAAAGATTGGCACCCGACCATTGGCAGACCGGCCGAGGTCACCCTTGTCGATGCCGACATGATCGCGGCCGTCGAGCACCGTGACGCCTTCTTGTAGGCGCTTGCCGATGAGCGTCTGGTCGGGGTGGGAATACCGAATCCCGGCGCGGTTCGTGATCACGACGTAGCTTGCGCCGGTGCTGTTCACGATGTTCTGCGCGAGTGCCTCGATCCGGTGCTGAGGGTCGGCAGTCATCACTCCGGCCTGGACCGACGGCATTTCCGCAACGGTGTTCGCGATGGCGACCGCACGCTGCTCATACTGGTTGTCGAGGCCACGCGCACTGAGGTAGAGGAAGAGAAACCCGCCGAGGGCCACAGTCAGCACCAAAATGCCGAGCACTGAGACCAGTATCTGCGTCGCCAACGCTCGAAGGTGCCACACGCTCGGTCTCGCCTCCTGCCAACGCTCCCGGTACGTATGGGAACACACCCAGCGGTCGATGCCAACTCGTCGGTGAGCAGAATGCGCAAAACCCCGAGAATAGAGCTAAATATCGAGTAATGCCTGAAATCTCGGTGATCACGGTCACGAACCCTAGGCTCCCTCGCATTGTCGGTCCGGGCCGATTGCCCACAAGTTCTGGGCGCGGTCCCAGTCAGGGGAGCTGAAGGGAATCGGATGCACCAGTTCTGGCTGGCGGTCGGCTTCGGCCTCGTTACTGCGTCTGTTCTTGCTGTCGCGGCGGTCGGGCTCAGCCTTCAATTCGGAATCACGAACTACATCAACTTTGCGTATGGCGACTACATGGCGCTAGGCGCATATCTGAGCTGGGAAATGAACGCGGGCCTACTGCACTGGAATATCTGGCTGGCTATGATCTGCGGCTCGCTGGCGATGGGTGTCATCGCTGTGCTGGTGAACAAGTTAGTGCTCGCTCCGTTTGCCCGACGCTTCGAGAAACTCTTCTACATCCTGATCGTAACGTTCGGGCTCTCGCTCATCATCTTGAGCATTCTGAACTCGGTGTGGGGCGCCGAGGTTAAGCACTACACCCTCAAGAACCAGAAGCCGTTGCACATCGGTCCGTTCCTTCTCACCATTGACCAGCTGATTGTGGCCGCCGTAGGTCTGGTTCTTATGGTGGCGATTCACCTCCTCCTCACGCGGACGCCGCTCGGCAAATCGATGCGCGCAATGTCCGACAACACGACGCTCGCAATGACGAGCGGGATAGACACCCGGCGCATCACGACCATTACCTGGTTTCTTACCGGCATGCTCGCGGGTCTGGCCGGCACGGTCCTCGGTATCACGTCGGCAAGCATCACCCCCAGTTTCGGCGAGACATTCCTGTTCGTGATCTTCGCCGCAGTGATCGTCGGTGGTGTTGGAAGTGTGTACGGAGCGATTGCAGGCGCCGTCATTATCGGGATGGCGACCGAAGTCTCCGCCGTCTTCATTAATGCGTCCTACAAGCTCGACACGGCTTTCGCGATCTTGATTCTGGTCTTGCTCTTCAGGCCGAGTGGCCTATTCGCCCGCGCAGGGAAGGCATGACATGTCACCCGTCATCTACTACGGATTCACACTGCTGTTCTTTTTCGCGGCGTACAGCATCCTTGGCTGGGGTCTGAACCTGCAGTTCGGCGAGGCCGGCATCCTCAACTTCGCCTACATCGGGTTCGTTGCGATCGGCGCGTACATTACCGGCGTCACGTCGATGGGGAAGCCTCCGCAAGGTTCCGGCGAGACGTACATGTTCGCCGCCCGCCTGCCGTTCCCGATCGGCCTTCTGTTGGGCGGACTCGCGTCGTGCCTCCTTGCTGTGCTGGTGGCCTTCATCGCGTTCAGGCGCCTGCGCAGCGACTACCTCGCCATGGTGCTGATCTCGGTGTCGCTGGTCATGTACGACATCATCAACAACTACGTTCCGCTCTTCGACGGCGCAGACGGCCTGAACACGGTGCCCATGCCGTTCGCCGGAGTGCTCAGCCTTAACGCGAACTCGTTCCTCGTCTTCTTCGCCGTCGCCAGCGTCGGCATCGCCGGTGTGATGTGGCTGATCATTAGCCGCATCACTCGTTCCCCGTTAGGCCGAACTTTTCGTGCTATTCGGGACGATCCCGATGTGATCAGCGCGCTTGGAAAGAGCGTCTTCCGATACCAACTGACGGCAATGCTGATCGGCGCCTTCTACGCAGGCATCGGCGGTGGCCTGATTATCGAGTTCTCATCGTCGTTCAACACGAGTGCCTGGTTGCCGCCGGAGACGTTCCTCATCTTCGCAGCGCTGATCATCGGGGGCTTGCGCAACAACGTCGGCGTAGTCGCGGGCGCGTTCGTCGTACCTGTCCTCTTCACGCAGTTACCAAAGTTCCTGCCAGACATTCCTGGCCACCCGGGCTTGATCCTGAACCTGGAGGGCTCGGTTATTGGTCTGTTGCTCATCGTCACGAT
>Ga0208717_1000205_pt1 | contig 24016 bp, 25 predicted proteins | sample NGESurF53shallow_FD_184489 | JGI IMG/M metagenome (GOLD analysis project Ga0208717, IMG submission 184489) | Arctic peat soil microbial communities from Barrow, Alaska - NGEE Surface sample F53-3 shallow (SPAdes) | ecosystem: Environmental > Terrestrial > Soil > Wetlands > Peat ... | reverse complement strand
CGTTCAGCTTGCTCCGCGCGAATGTCGCGGGCAGCGCTGTCATCGAACCCCCGTCGGCGAGGACGGAAGATTGAACCAGGCCGCGGCGGTGTCGACGTCCTTGTCGCCGCGCCCGGACAGACTCACCAGCACCACGGCGTCCGGTCCTAGCTGGCGGCCCAAGTGCAGCGTGCCCGCCAATGCATGCGCGCTTTCGATGGCCGGAATGATGCCCTCGGTCCTGGCAAGCAGCAAGAACGCGTCCATCGCCTCGGAATCGGTGATCGGCAGGTAGGTGACCCGACCTGTCTCAGCGAGCCACGCGTGCTCAGGCCCGACTCCCGGATAGTCGAGGCCGGCAGAGATCGAGTGCGATGCGAGCGTCTGCCCGTCTGAGTCCTGCAATACGTACGTCCGCGCACCGTGCAGAACGCCGCGGGTCCCCGCCGACAAGGTGGCCGCGTGGCGGCCGGTCGCGACTCCATCACCACCGGCCTCGAAGCCATAGAGACGAACCGAGTTGTCAGGCAGAAATGCCGTGAAGATCCCGATCGCGTTGGAGCCGCCGCCGACGCACGCGGTGACGGCGTCGGGCAGTCGGCCGGTCAACGCCAACACCTGCGCTCGGGCTTCCTCGCCGACGACTTTCTGAAAGTCGCGGACCAGCGCGGGGAACGGATGCGGCCCGGCGACGGTGCCGAAGAGGTAGTGCGTGTCCTCGACTGTCGTGACCCAGTCGCGGAACGCCTCATTGATGGCGTCCTTCAACGTCTTGGTCCCGGCCGTCACCGGGATCACCTCAGCGCCGAGCATCTTCATGCGCGCAACGTTGAGAGCTTGGCGGCGGGTGTCCTCTTCGCCCATGTAGATCGTGCACTCGAGCCCGAAAAGGGCGGCCGCAGTTGCCGTGGCAACGCCATGTTGGCCCGCACCCGTCTCCGCAATGACTCGCTTCTTGCCCATGCGCACCGTGAGAAGTGCCTGACCCAACACGTTGTTGATCTTGTGAGATCCAGTGTGGGTAAGGTCTTCGCGCTTCAGCAGGATGCGAGCCCCGCCCGCGTGCTCGGATAGTCGGGTTGCGTCGGTGATCGGCGTCGCGCGCCCGGCGTATGTCGTGAGCAACCGCGAGAGTTCTGCCGTGAACGCCGGGTCGGCCATCGCCTCGGTGTACGCAACGCCCAACTCGTCGAGTGCAGCGACAAGGGCTTCGGGAACGAACCGGCCGCCGAAGGGGCCGAAATGGCCACTGGCATCAGGAAGCTTGGGCGCGATCACCGAGCAAGCTTATTGGGGGCAAACCGCGCCACGCTTACTGCCCGTGCCGCAGGGCCGGGTGCGCCCCCGCTGTGACAAGGTCGGCGACGGCCTGGCGGGGATCCTTGTCGGTGACCAGCCCTTCTCCCACGAGTACCGCGTCGGCGCCCGCAGACGCGTACGCGAACAGGTCATGTGGGCCGCGGATACCCGACTCTGCGATCTTCACAATGCCTGGGGGGATGCGCGGAGCCAGCTGCGCGAACAACGTCCGGTCAATCTCGAGGGTGCGCAGATCGCGGGCGTTCACGCCGATGATCCGGGCGCCTGCCTCCACGGCCCGGTCGACCTCGAGCTCGTCGTGCACTTCGACGAGCGGAGTAAGGCCGAGCGATTCGGCCCGTTCGACCAACGACACCAATGCGCTCTGATCGAGTGCCGCAACGATGAGCAGCACCATGTCAGCGCCGTAGGCGAGGGCTTCCCACAATTGATACGAGTGGTAGATGAAGTCTTTACGCAGCAAGGGAATATCGACGGCTTTGCGAACGGCCTCAAGGTCGGCGAGAGACCCTTGGAACTTGCGCGGTTCGGTCAAGACGCTGATGACAGCTGCGCCACCGGCCTCGTATGCGCACGCGAGCGCCGCGGGATCGGTGATAGGCGCGAGGTCACCACGGGAGGGACTCGACCGCTTCACTTCGGCGATCACCGTCACCGCGTCGCGCTTGAGTGCTGCCACTCCGTCGGCCGGAGCGGCCCGCTTGGCAGCCTTGAGCTTCAGATCATCGAGTGGCACCGCGCGCTGGCGCTGCTCCATATCGGCGCGGACGCCGACCAGGATCTCGTCGAGCACGCTCACGTAGCGATCCCCTCGTGCGCCTGTTAGCCGGCTTGTCGAGCACTCTCCAGAACTGCCTCAGGGTAGCGGCCGGGGAAACGACGCCCGTCGCTAGCCCCCTGGCGGTAACCCATCAGCGTCGCGGCTCGAGCGGCAGCGTGATCGTGAAGCAGGCCCCGCCCTCCGGTGACCTGCCGGCAGCCGCACGACCGCCGAGCCGTGCGGTAAGGCCAGCCACCAAAGCGAGCCCGACCCCGGTTCCGACCCGCCGCACGCCGCGGTACCGGTCGTACAACGCAGACCGATCGAACGCGACCCGGCAGTCATCCTCCGTAAGGCCGGGCCCGCCGTCGCGCACCTGCAGGATCGCCTCGGAGGCTGAAGCGCCGACGAAGAACACGATGGGACGCCCCGCCGGGGTCACGCGCAACGCGTTCTCCGCCAGACCATCGATGATCTGCCGCACGCGCGTTGGATCGGTGTCGACCACGACCGGCCAATCGGGAGCCTCGAGACTGAACTCGACGCCCTCCTTCAGGCAGCGATCCGACCACACCGTCGCCGCCTGCCTGACGAGCGCGACAAGGTCCAGCCTGGTGACATCGATCCGAAAGTCCTCGGCGCCGAGTCTGGCGAGGTCGAGGAGGTCGGAGACCAGTCGCTCGAGGCGGCTCGACTCCGCGAGTAGCACGTGGCCGGTCGCCTCGACCGCGGCGGGCGGCACCACGCCGTCCGCCAATGCTTCGGCATAGCCCTTCACGGCCGTCAGCGGCGTACGTAGCTCGTGCGAGATCGACAACAAGAACTCGCGTTGCCGCCCTTCGCTTGTCGTCAGAGCGCCGCTCAGGGCGTTCAACGCATCGGCGACGGCAGCGACTTCCGCCGGACCTTCGGGCACTAAGCGGACGTCGCGGGCACCGGTCGACAGTCGCCGAGCGGCGCCAGCGGCGTGCTGCAAGGGCCTGGCCAATCGTCTGGCCAGCAGGACGCCGGTGAGCGCAGCGACGACAAGACCGGCGATAAGGGCGAGGAGCAGCCGCAACCCGACCTGGCTGCCGGCCGACCGGGCGTCTGCGACTTTCTGGACCAGGACCACACCGCCACCGGCCGCCGCTCCGGTGGTGATCGCGCGCCCCTCGAGGTAATACCGGCCCCCCTTGAGATGCCGGACCTCCGAGAAGCCCTTGCCGGCCTTGAGCTCGGCCACTTCGGCTGGCGTGAGAATTCCGCCCGTCGCGACGGCGCCGCCGGGGCCTGTCACCAGACCGTCGGGCTGAACCACGAGTAGCTGCACCTGCTGCGTCCGCAACAACGCGATGATCTGCGCCCGCACCGCGACCCGGCCGCCCCTCGACACGTCTGCGGCGTCGACAGAAAGGCTCGCGTACTGCATCAGAACCTTGCGGCCGGTGTCGTCCGCTGCCCGGCTGATCACGCGGGCCAGCACGACGCCGGCGATGAGGACGGCGATCGCCGCGGCCAAGGTGGTGACAAGCGCGATGCGGGTCGCCAGGCCGGTGCGGCGTTTAGACATCGGCGCTGTATCCCACCCCACGCACCGTGCGGATCGGGCTCGCGTCACCGAGCTTCGCGCGCAGCTGCGCAACGTGGACATCGACGGTGCGGGTGCCCGCGGCCGCGGCGTATCCCCAGACCTCCGACAGCAGATGCTCACGAGGGAAAACGCGGCCGGGTCGCCTGCATAGGAACTCCAGCAGCTCGAACTCGGTCGCCGTGAGATCGACGGGCTGCCCGTCGGCACTCACGCGCCGGCGAGCCGGATCGACAGTTACCCGGCCGACGACGTACACCCGCTCCTGCGAGCCGGCATCGGTGCTGCTGCGGCGAAGTACCGCCTTCACGCGCGCCACCAGCTCGCGCGGGCTAAACGGCTTGGTCAGGTAATCGTCGGCGCCCAGCTCGAGACCGAGGATCCGGTCGACCTCTTCGTCGCGAGCCGTGACGAACAGGATCGGCGTCCAGTCCCCGTCGGCCCGCAGGATGCGGCAGACCTCCGTGCCGTCGATTGTCGGAATGCCGACGTCGAGGACGATCGCGACCGGGTGCAGATTGCGCGCAGCCGCAAGACCTGCCCTCCCGTCGGACTCGACGTGCACCCCGAAGCCTTCGCGGGTCAGGTACATCCGCTCGAGATCGGCGATGGCACGCTCGTCCTCGATCACCAGGACAAGGCCCTTGGCGGAGCCGTCGGCCGAGGGCGCGGTGAGTTCCGTCATGGTGAGCCTCCTGATTGGGCCGCTACATCAGCATCGCCGTCGACATAGTCGGCAGCGGCCACGCAACGCCGTGTTCGAGAATTGTTCGGGCCATGTATGGCGCCCCAGGTCCCTCCGGCCTCAGGCGGTCGGGTCGTCGCCTTCGTCGAGGCGGTCCCAGATCGAAGTCTCGGTGGCCGGCCCACGCTTGGCCGAACCCACCGACTCATATCGCCGACCCATAGCCGGCCAGCCGCCACTCGCGACCGACGCGAACACCCCGGTGGCGACCGCCACAATGCCAGCGCCGAGGGCTATCCACGGCCACGCGGTCGCCCGACCGTCGGTGTAGGTGCTCGCTTCGGGAACATCAAGCTGGTCGGTGGTCAACGCAATCGTCAGCACCGCCAGGTAACCGATGCCAAGGCCGCCGAGCGCGATGAGCACGCCGGCGATGCGACGGCCGAGACCGCGGGTCGCGGGCAACACGACGACACCAGCCAGGACGACGAGTGCGAGCGTGCCAGCCGCCCCTGCGGTGGTGTGACCGGTCGCGCTGGCTCGCAGATCGGCGAGGCCGGTGCGCGGCACCGTGTAGTGCAGCCACACCCGGCCGACGGCGAACAGCGCGACCGCGCCGCTGAGCACGCACCCGGTCACCGCGACGCCGAGGCCGCGCCGTCCGGGCTGCGTCGTTGTCGGCGCAGGAACGGACTCGGTCGTCGAACTCACGGCGCGCGCAAGGCCTGCGCGATGGCGACGGCCGACAGCACGGTGTTCGCCTTGTGCCGGCACTCGGCGTCCTCGGTGGCCGGGTCGGAATCGGCGACCAGGCCAGCACCGGCCTGGACGTAGACCGTGCCGTCTCGAACAACCGCAGTGCGGATGGCGATCGCGGTGTCGAGGTCGCCAGCGAAGTCGACGTAGCCCACCACCCCGCCGTACAAGCCTCTGCGGGTCGGTTCTAGCTCCTCGATGATCTCCATAGCGCGGACCTTCGGTGCACCCGAAAGCGTGCCAGCAGGGAAGGTCGCAGCAAGCACGTCGAGCGCATCATGTGCCGGATCGACCTGCCCGATGACCGTCGACACGATGTGCATGATGTGGCTGTAGCGCTCGACGGTCATGAAGTCGACGACCTCGACCGTGCCGGGCGTGCTGATGCGACCGAGGTCGTTGCGGGCCAGATCGACCAGCATGACGTGCTCGGCCCGCTCCTTTGGATCCGCGAGCATCTCTGCGGCCAGGGCGTTGTCGTCCTCAGGCGTTGCACCGCGCGGCCGGCTGCCCGCGATCGGATGCATCGTCGCCCGACCGTCCATCACCGTCACGTGTGCTTCAGGACTCGACCCCACGACGTCGAAGCCGTCGAACCGCAACAGGTACAGGTACGGACTCGGATTGCGGGCGCGTAGCACCCGGTAGATGTCGAGGGCGCTGACCGTGGTCGGGGTCTCGAACCGCTGACTCGGCACGACCTGGAAGATGTCACCGGCCCGGATGTACTCACGCGCCCGCTCGACCCATGACATGTATTGCTCACTGGACGTGCGGCGCACCGGCGGCGGCGTCACTGCGTCGCTCATGATGGCGATCGTCGACGGCGCCGGGCTTTGCAGCGCCACGGTCATCTCGTCGAGGCGCTTCTCCGCGTTCTGCGCCGAATCGCCCGGCAGGACGTTGGCGATGAGCAGCACGCTGCCATCGTGGTGATCGAGTACTGCGAGGTCAGTCACCAGGAACATCACCAGCTCGGGCAGGTGCAGATCGTCGATCGTGTCGTCGGGCAACTTCTCGAGCCGGCGCACCGCGTCATACGTCACGAAGCCGACCATGCCGCCGACGAGTGGGGGCAACGAAGGCTCGCGCGGGCCACGCAGCGCGGCGACGGTACCTGCGAGAACTTCAAGCGGAGAGCCAACAGTCGGGACGCCGGGGGGCGGGTCGCCGATCCAATGCGCGCGTCCGTCCTGCTCGGTGAGCGTGGCCGCGGCGCGTACGCCGATGAACGAATATCGCGACCACGAGCGCCCGTTCTCGGCAGACTCCAGCAGGAAGGTGCCTGGCCGATCCTGGGCGAGCTTGCGGTAAAGGCCTACCGCAGTCTCGCCGTCGGCGAGGAGCTTGCGGGTGACCCGGCTCACCGGACCTGCGGCGACCGCCTCGCTCGCGGAGGCGGTCATGGCGCCTGCCTATTCATGAGACGGCCACGCCGACGACAGCAGGCAACACCCCGGCATCGAAACACGTGCGGTCGCCGGTGTGGCAGGCCGCACCAATCTGGTCGACCTTCACCAGCACCGTGTCGCCGTCACAATCGAGGGCCACCGACTTCACCCACTGCTGGTGACCCGACGTCTCGCCCTTAACCCAATACTCCCCTCGGCTGCGACTCCAGTACGTGCACCGACCAGTGGTCAAGGTGCGACCCAAGGCCTCGTCATCCATCCATCCGACCATCAGCACCTCGCCGGTGTCGTACTGCTGGGCGACCGCGGGAAACAGACCGTGCTCGTCACGCTTGAGGCGCGCAGCGATTTGGGGGTCCAGAGTCACAGAAGTGGACGGATGGGTACCGCCATCGACGTTCGGCGGTGCCGGATCTTTTGAATCTGAGTCGGTGTGCACGGGGGACATGGGAGTCATTGTGCCGGGCTGACGGGCCTGACGTCGCACGAGATACGGCCGTTCGGCCGACTACGTGAGGCCGAACGGATCATGCGCTACTGGGTGACATCGTTGAAACTACAGTTGGAACAACTCTTGAGAAGCATGATCGAACCCGAAAGGAACGGCGTGAACCCCGCGATTCCCGTATCACCGGTACGGACGACTCGCAAGGAGATCCGTCGCCGCGTCCGCCGCCAAGTGATGCTCCGGCGGCTCTCGCGGGAACTCGCAAGCGGCAACGACCTCGACACTGTCCTGCGCCGTCCGCACGCGTCCTAGGCGCGAGCGCAACTACACCTTGAGCTGTCGCTATCGCGACCTGAGCCAGCGTTCGGCTTGGGACGGAATGACGGGCGCCTGAATGGCGCGGTTGTATGAGCGCGTCGACCACGCTCGGAATTCGCGAACCAGGAACCGCACGAACACCATCGCCCAACGGTAGCGGCACCAGCGGCCTCAGCGGACCGGTTGGCCGGCCGCACGTAGTGCGGCTTTGACGTCCCCGATGCGCAAGGCGCCGAAGTGAAACACGCTCGCCGCAAGCACCGCATCAGCGCCAGCGTCGACCGCCGGCGCGAAGTCGGACGCCTTCCCCGCACCGCCGCTGGCGATGATCGGAACCGAGGCGACGGCACGAACTGCCGCGATCAACTCAAGGTCGAACCCTGTGAGCGTGCCGTCGGCGTCCATCGAGTTCAGCAAGATCTCACCCGCGCCGAACTCGGTCGCCTCGGCTGCCCACGCGACCGCGTCGATCCCGGTGCCCTGGCGACCGCCGTGAGTCGTGACCTCGAAACCGGACGGCGTCGCTGCGCGTCTGGCGTCGATCGACAGCACCACGCACTGCGCCCCGAAGCGGTCGGCGGCTTCCGCAAGCAACGCCGGCCGCAGCACGGCCGCGGTGTTCACCCCGACCTTGTCGGCGCCTGCACGTAGCAAGCGGTTGAAGTCGTCAACCTCACGGACTCCCCCACCGACTGTGAGCGGGATGAAGACCTGCTCGGCAGTACGACGTACAACGTCATAGGTGGTTTCGCGGTCGCCGCTGCTTGCGGTGATATCGAGGAACACCAACTCGTCGGCACCCTCAGCGTCGTAGACCCGAGCCATCTCGACCGGGTCGCCTGCGTCGCGCAAGTCGACGAAGTTCACCCCCTTCACGACTCGGCCGGCGTCAACATCGAGGCACGGTATGACACGGACGGCGAGCAAAGCGTCGGTTGTCGTCATGACTGCCGGTCGCGGTACGCGGTCGCTTCGATCTCCGCCAAGATCGACGGATCTACCAGCGAAGAGACCTCGACCATGGTGGTGCGGCCGTAGCCAACGATCGGTTCGTCTTTCGATCCGAACGAGATTCTCTGGATCATCGCGATACCTCGGCCAACGCCTGCTCGAGGGTGAATTCGCCTGCGTACAAGGCCTTCCCAACGATTGCACCCTCGACTCCGAGGGGCACCAACTCTGCGAGAGCCCGCAAGTCAGCCAATGACGACACGCCTCCACTGGCGACAACTGGTCGGTCGGTGGCTGCGCACACAGATCGCAGCAGGTCGAGATTGGGCCCGGTCAGCGTGCCGTCGCGGCGCACATCGGTCACAACGTAACGGGCGCACCCGTCGGCGTCGAGTCGGGACAGCGCCTCGAAGAGCTCGCCACCGTCCTGCGTCCAGCCACGGGCCGAAAGGGTCGTACCGCGGACGTCCAGCCCAACCGCAATCCGGTCACCGTATTCGGCGATGGCCGAACGCACCCACGACGGATTCTCCAGCGCGGCCGTGCCGACGTTGACCCGCCGGCACCCGGTCGCGAGCGCTGCCGCCAAGGTCTCGTCGTCACGGATACCGCCCGACATCTCGACGGCAACATCGAGCCTGCCGACGACTGATGCCAGCAGTTCGCGGTTCGAGCCACGACCGAACGCGGCGTCGAGGTCGACGAGATGGATCCACTGCGCGCCGGCCTGCTGCCACGCGAGGGCGGCGGCAAGAGGCTCGCCGTAGTGCGTTTCTGACCCAGCCTCGCCTTGCACGAGCCGAACTGCCTGGCCGCCCGCGACATCCACCGCCGGCAGCAGTTCCAACGACGTCACGACAGCGTCTCCAGCCAGTTCGAGAGCAGTTGCGCGCCGGCGTCGCTGGACTTCTCCGGGTGGAACTGGGTGCCCGCCACCAGGCCGTCCTCGACAGCGGCCACGAACTGCTCGCCGTGTTCGGCGGTGGTCACGAGACCTGGCGCCGACCGCGGGGCGTACGAGTGCACAAAATAGAACCGCTCCTCGGCAAGGCCGCGAAACAAGGCCGAGTCGGGCGGCGGTGTGACCACGTTCCACCCCATGTGGGGCAGCACCGGTGCCTCGAGCTTCGTAACTCCGCCGGGCCAGCAACCGATGCCTTCGGTGCGTTCGCCGTGCTCCTCGCCGTAGGAGAACAACACTTGGAAGCCGACACAGATGCCAAGTACCGGCGCGCCCGCCGCAAGCCGCTTGCGCACGATCTGCGCGCCATCGATCGCATCGATACCACGCATGCACGCAGCAAAGGCGCCGACTCCTGGAACAACCAGCCCGTCGGCAGCCAGCGCGGCGGCAGCGTCGGAGGTCACCTCGACCTGCGCACCAAGTCGGCGCAGTGCGCGCTCGGCCGAGCGCAGATTCCCCGACCCGTAGTCGAGGACGACGAGCGTGCGCGCCATCGCCTAAAGCACGCCCTTGGTGCTCGGGATGCCGACAACCCCGTCAAGCCGGACCGCATCGCGCAGTGCGCGAGCCACCGCTTTGAACTGCGCTTCGTTCACGTGGTGTGCATTGCGGCCCTCCAAAACCCTGACGTGCAAGCAAATTCTCGCCTCGGCAACGAACGACTCCCACACGTGCTTGGTGAGCGTGGTCTCGTAGCTGCCGATGAGCTCGACGATCTCGGGCTCCGTGTGCACCAGATAGGGCCGCCCCGAGAGATCGACCGCCGCCTGGCAGAGGGTCTCGTCGAGAGGCACCAACGCGTCGCCGAAACGGCGGATGCCGGCCTTGTCACCCAGTGCTTCACGCAGCGCTTGGCCTAATGCAAGTGCGGTGTCTTCGACCGTGTGGTGGGCATCGACCTCGATGTCGCCCGCGGTTCGGACGTGCAGATCGAAACCTGCGTGCTTGCCGAGTTGAGCGAGCATGTGATCAAAGAACGGCACCCCGGTCGCGATGTCTACCGTGCCCGTTCCATCGAGTTCGAGCTCGACAAGCACGTCGGATTCCTTGGTGGTGCGCTGCACTCGCGCGCTTCGGCTCACGCTTCGACCCTCCCGTGGACCGCGGTCGCGGTCACTTCGAGCAATGCCTGCTTGAACGTGGCCATCTCGGTCGTCGTCCCGATGCTCACCCGAAGCCACGGCGCAGGCCCGGACTCGCGAATGAGTACGCCACGGTCGAGCAGACCCTGCCAGACGGCGTGCCGATCGGCGAACTGGCCGAACAACACGAAGTTGGCATCGGAGTCGGCGACTGAGAACTCCTGCGCCCGGAGCCACCCGACGGTTGCATCGCGCTCTGCGCGCAATGTCTCGACCTGCGCGAGCAGCTCGTCGGCGTGGGCCAGCGCCGCGCTCGCGACGGCCTGCGTCACCGCCGAGAGGTGATACGGCAGCCGCACGATACGCACCGCGTCGACGATTGGTTCGCTCGCTACGAGGTACCCGACTCGCGCGCCGGCGTAAGCAAACGCCTTGCTCATCGTGCGAGTGACCACGAGGTTCGGGTAGTCGTCAAGCAGCCCCAACGCGGTAGGAGTACCCGGGCGCCGGAACTCGGCGTACGCCTCGTCAACGACAACCAGGCCGCCATGCTCGGCGGCAGCATCGAGAACTGCGCGCGCAGTGTCCAGCGGCAGCACCGTGCCGGTCGGATTGTTCGGCGACGTCAGCAACGTGATGACGGGCTGGCGGGCACGAACAGCCGCCGTTGCCACCTGAGTGTCGAGACTGAAGTCGGGCTCGCGATCGACCGTCTGATAGTGCGTGAACGTGTCTCTGCAGTACTGCGGGTACATCGAGTATGTCGGCGCGAATCCAAGAACGCTTCGGGCAGGACCACCAAAAGCCAGCATCAGTTGGTGCATGACCTCGTTCGAACCGTTCGCCGCCCACACCCGCACAGGGTCGACGTCCACCTTCTCGTTTGCTTCGAGGTAGGCGGCAAGATCCGCTCGCAGCTGCCGCGCCTCGCGATCGGGATAACGATTGAGCCCCCCCGCTGCCGCACCGACCGCCGCAGCAATGTCGGCGACCAGGCCGGCGGACGGCGGGTAGGGGTTCTCATTCACATTCAGCCGCACCGGGACGTCGATCTGCGGCGCGCCGTAGGGAAGTTCGCCACGCAAGTCGTCGCGCAACGGAACCGAATCGAGCCCGCTCATCGCGAGCCTGCCTGCGGCACTCTGATCCGGACCGCGGCGACGTGCGCGGCCAGATCCTCAGCGCCGCCGAGTGCATCAATGAGCGGCGCAACCTGCGCGAGCGCGCCACGGTCGTAGTCGATGACGTGAATCATGCGCTGAAATGCCTGCACCGAAAGACCACCGGTGAAGCGGGCAGTGCCCCCCGTCGGCAGGACGTGATTCGAACCGGCGAGGTAATCACCAAGGCTCACCGGAGACCACATTCCGACGAAGATCGCACCCGCGTTGTGCACCCGGTCGGCAATCTTCTGCGCGTCTCGAGTGACCACTTCAAGGTGCTCGGCGGCCCAGGCATCGACAACTTGCAAGCCTGCCTCGATGTCGTCGACCAAGACGTACGCCGACTGACCGGCAAGCGCCGCCTGTACCCGCTCGACGTGGCGGGTCGCCGGCACCTGGACGGCAAGCTCGGTATCGACTTGTTCGAGCAGCTCGGGAGAGTCCGTGACCAGCAGGCAGCTCGCGAGTTCGTCGTGTTCAGCTTGAGCGATGAGGTCAGCCGCAAGGTACGCCGGGTTCGCTGAGTCGTCTGCCAGGATGCCGATCTCGGTAGGTCCAGCCTCGGAGTCGATGCCGACGATGCCCTTCACCAAGCGCTTCGCCGCAGCGACGTACACATTGCCAGGACCGGTCACGACATCGACAGGCTCGACCGCTTCACCGTTCTCGTGTGTGCTGCCGTACGCGAACAGCGCGATCGCTTGCGCTCCCCCGACTGCGTAGACCTCATCGATTCCAAGAAGCGCACACGCAGCGAGCACTGCCGGGTGCGGCAACCCGCCAAACGCCTTTTGCGGCGGCGACGCCACCGCAAGTGACTCGACCCCGGCCACCTGCGCGGGCACAACGTTCATGACGACGCTGCTGGGGTAGGCCACCAGGCCACCCGGCACGTAGAGGCCGACGCGGCGTACCGGTACCCAACGCTCGCGGACCCGACCACCCGGCGCGACCTCGATGTCAACGTCCGAGTGCAGTTGGGCCTCGTGCACCAAACGCGCGCGCCTCGCCGCCTCGAAGAGTGCGGCCCGCACAGTGTCGTCGAGGTCGGCAAGCGCGGCAGCAAGCGCGGCAGGCGGTACCCGCAATCTCGGGAGGTCTACGCCATCGAATCGCTCGGTGATCTCGCGAACCGCGAGTGCGCCGCGGGCTCGCACGTCATCGCAAATTGGCCCCACCGAGGCGAGCACCGACTCGACTTGGACCGGCGCCCGAGGTAGCAGGCCACGAATCTCGATCGTGCCCGACGTTCGACCACGAAGGTCGATCCGACGCAACATCCGTGACTCCGCAGCCTCAGGACGTCCGGCGACGTCGTCTTTTCGGGTGGTGCCAGCCTATCGGCGCGGCGCCAGCGAATAACGCTCGCAGCCGTCGCTACGCGCTCCTGCGCCGGCGTCCGGGCCCCTGGAAGGGCGCAGTCCGCACTGATGGCGCGCCACCCCGACGGCTCGACGAGTGGCTGGCCGGACGGCTCGTGGTGGTCTGCGTCTCCCGACGCGGGACGACACGGACGACGACAGGCTCGCCGGAGGCTGCCAGCTCGCGTACCGCGTGGTGGCCGGGATGAACGTCTTGGGCGACCGGCGTGACACCGGCGCCTTTGTGCAATGCGGCAACGTCGCGGACCTCGCCGGGCTGCACGAGTGAGAGCGCGGTACCGCTGGCGCCCGCGCGGGCGGTACGGCCCGACCGGTGCAGGTAGTCCTTGGAGTCGTTCGGCGGATCGAAGTGCACGACAAGGTCGACGTCATCGACGTGGATGCCGCGCGCAGCGACATCGGTCGCGACGAGCACCCTCGGGTGACCGGCCGCAAACCCGTCGAGTGCCCGCTGTCGAGCGTTCTGCTTCAGGTTTCCGTGGATCGCCGCCGCGTGCACGCCACCGCGGGCCAACTGCATCGCGAGCCGGTCGGCGCCGTGTTTGGTCCGCACGAAAATCAGTGTGCGAGCGGGGCGGGCCGCAAGCTCCGTGATGACCGCGACCTTGTCCTCGGAGCGAAGCGTGAACACCCGGTGCTCCATCGCGTCGATGTGCGACGACGATGTCGCGACCGCGTGCAACGCAGGGTCCTTCAGGTAGGCACGCACGAGCTTGTCGACGCCTCGGTCGAGAGTCGCTGAGAAGAGCATCCGCTGGCCGTCGGGCGCGGTCTGGTCGAGGATCGTGGTGACCGCGGGCAGGAAGCCGAGGTCGGCCATGTGATCAGCCTCGTCGATCACCGACACCTCGACACCGGAGAGCACGAGACAGCGTCGCTCGAGCAGGTCGATCAGTCGGCCCGGCGTCGCGACGACAAGGTCGACGCCACGGTTCAGTGCGTCGATCTGCTTGCCGTACGGCGCACCGCCGAAGACGCAACACAACTTCAGGCCGAGCGCCTCACCGAGGGGGCGCAGCGCATCTGCGACCTGCATCGCGAGTTCGCGAGTGGGAACGAGTACGAGAGCGCGGGGCGCCTTCGACATGCGCATCGACCCTGACGTCGCCAGGCGAGCGAGCATCGGCAGGCCGAACGCCATGGTCTTGCCACCGCCGGTCTGTGCCCGGCCGAGAACGTCGCGACCAGCCATTGCGTCGGGGATTGCGTGGGACTGGATCGCGAACGGCTTCTCGATGCCGCGCTTGCTCAGAGCCATCACGAGGGACTTCGGCAGACCGAGTTCGGCGAAGGTGCGATCGGTGGCCGGCTCTGCCATGGCGAGGTCGAGCAACCGCTCGAGCTCGGAGACGGCCGCGGCCTTCGGGGCGCGCGACTGTGTTGATTTGCTGGCGCCACGGTTCGGACGCCGGGCGGGCGCGCCATTGCGGGCGGGCTGGCCGCCGCGACTTGGCGCAGACGCGCGGGAGGGCCCACCCGACGAGCGGGCGGGCGTGGACGAGTAGTAAGGGGCAGACATAAAAGGTGACGCTCCGTCGGTATTGCGGAGGCATCGTCATCATCGTCAGGTTCGACGTGGAGCGCCAGTTGCGCGCCAAAGGATCAGAATTTCGATCCTGGGAGGGACGTAGCCTCGCGGGCGGCTCGCCCGCGGGAGGGACGGCTGTTTGGCCGCCATCGCGACCATCGTAGCAGTGCGGCCCGGCATCGACTCGGCATCGCACCGCCGAGGCACTAGCTCGCCTGCGACCGGCGTGCCGACTGATCTTGCGATCCGGAGTATCTAGACTTTTAACCGTGAATGGCAGGGGGACTCCAGCACTCCTGATGCTTGCGAATGCGGGCGTGGCTTACACGGTTCACCCATACGAGCACAATCCGGCGAATCGATCCTTCGGCGAAGAGGCCGCCGCTGCGCTTGCAGTCCCCGCTGACCGCGTCTTCAAGACCCTCCTTGTCGACGTCGACGGGCAGTTGGTCGTAGCCGTCGTTCCGGTCTCGGGGTCATTGGATCTCAAGGCACTCGCCGAGGCTGTCGGTGGCAAGCGCGCTGCGATGGCCGATGTCGCGGTCGCCGAGCGGGCGACGGGATATGTCGCTGGGGGCATCAGCCCGCTAGGCCAGCGCCGGCGGCTGGCCACGGTTATCGACTCCTCAGCCCTCGATCACCCGACGGTCTACGTCTCGGCCGGACGCCGGGGCCTCGACATCGAGCTCGCCGCCCAGGATCTGGTCACGATGACGAAGGCGACAACGGCAATCATCGCCCGGGACTAGCCAGGACCGATGTCTAGCTAGGCCCCATGTTCGGCGCGGATTCGGCCGGAGCCGGCTCCGTCGGCTCGATCTCGACAGGCCGATCAGGGGTGAACAAGGCGACGACGAAGACGACGAGCAACGCGGCGATGGGCCACCCGACCAGGAACCGCCTGGTCGTCAATTCGATGAAGTAGCGATGCGGGCCGACGCTCGCCCGTGCCAGCCAGTAGTCCTGCGGCCCGCCGCTGAGCGCCCGACCGATGAAGGCCGCGAGCAGCGACGCGAGCGTGCCACCGACCGCCATCGCGATGCTCACCGCGACGCCCCGACGCCGGGCCAGGATCGTCGCGACAAGGCCGCACAGCAGGCCGGCGCCGACCCCGATGAACAGGAACGTCACGTCGGCCGCGGCGAACACCTTGTTCGCGGAGTCGAACTGAATGCTCTTGCCGCCGCTGGCCGATACGACGCCGCGCGGTCGCGGCGCGATCCACAACCACAACAAGCCAGCCAGGACGCCAACGATAACCACTGCGACGGTGCCGAGCACGGCGGTCCAGACGTCCGCGAGTCCGATAGGCGATCGACTACCTACCGGCGCATCTGCGGCGGTAGGAATGCTCACGGCATATGGAGAAGACCCATAGGGCATGGGCCGCGGCTGTGAGTACGCGAGCGTCGGTTCCGGCAGGTCGCCCGACTCCTGGATCGCGTCGTCACTCACCTCCTCACCGTAACTGGGGAGGTGTCAGCCCGATCTGACGGCCCGCCGAAATGCCCAGGTCGACGCTACGAGCGCGAGGCCGCACACGCCGACGCAGATGCCAAGATCGCCACCAATCGCCGTCCAGCTCGGTGTGTGCTTGAACGATTCGGCAAAGGCGTCGACCGCATACGTCGACGGAACGACGGCCCGTACGGCTTGGATGACACCGGGCAACCGATGGGCCGGCACGATCCCGAGGAACATCACCAGCGACATGCCGAGTTGCCCAGCAATCGTGGCGATCTCGGGCCGCGACGCGATCAGGCCAAGCAGTGCACCGAGACCGGCGAGGGAGATCCCGGCGGCCACGACGACCGGCCCGATCACCCACACATGTGACAGCGGCAACCGGTAGAAGGCCGCTCCCCCGACTGCGACCAGGATCGAGCCCGGCACGGTGAAGCTTGCCCACGCGGCTGCCGTAGCCGTCACGACGGCCGCCGGATTGATGGGCAGTGCACCGAAATAGTCCAGCGCACCGGAGGCCTTCAATGCTCCGAAGCGCTGCGCCAGCAGGTTCAGCGCGACGAACGAGACCACGGTGACCGATGAACCCGCCACGACCGATTGCTGCGTGACGTGACTACTCGTATCGACGAGCCCCTTCAGCAAGACAACGAGGCCGACCGACTGCAGCGTGGCGGCCAGAAAGATCGGGATCGCGGCAGTCTTCGCTCGGGACAGCTGGCCCTTGAACATGGCCGCAAACGTGGCGGCGAAGGTTGGCCGCCGAGCCGGTTCCGGGTTCGGGATCACGCGCGCTCCAAGTCGCGCGCCGCGCCACCTAGCGTCAAGTAGACGTCTTCAAGCGACGGTGTCGACAGCGTGAAGTCGTCCAGCGCAGCGAACAGCGGGCCGTTCGTCAGCTCGGCGAGAGCCGCACGCGCCTCATCGGCGGGCAACCGCACGTTCCACCGCCGGCCGTGCTCGATCGCCCGCGCTCGAAGCGAGGCCGCGAGCGGGTCATCGTCGGGTGGATCGTGTCGCCAGACGAGCTCGAGCCGCACCTCACGGTCGACGAGGGCCTTCAGCCGCCCGGGCGTGTCGCTGGCGATGACCCGACCGCAGTCCAAGATCGCGACCCGGTCGAGCACGGTCTCGGCCTCGAGCACGTTGTGGGTCACCAGTACCACAGTGGTCGCTTGCTCGCAGCGACGGCGTTCGATCGCACCCCACACCGCGCGCCGCGCGGTCGGATCGAGCCCTGTCGTCGGCTCGTCGAGCACCAGCACCGGCCGGTCACCGACAAGCGCGGCACCAACCCCGGCCAGCCTGCGCTGACCTCCGGAGAGCTTCGCAATGGGCCGGGTCGCGAAACCGCCGAGCCCGAGCTCGTCAATCACGCCGTCGCGCACCGTTGCCGCGTCGCGGCGTGAGAGGCCACGCAGTCGGGCGGTCGTTTCGAGCGCGTCGGCCGGGGTCTGGTCCGCGAGTGCTGCGTCGTCCTGCGGCAGGTAAGCGACGAAATCCGGGACGACGCGTGGCTGGGCTACGACATCGCGGCCGAAGAGTTCGATGCGCCCTGCGTCCGGCTTGAGCAGTCCGATCAGCTGCCGCACCACGGTCGTCTTGCCCGCGCCATTGGGGCCGAGCAGCCCGAAGACCTCGCCTCGACGGACCTCCAGGTCAACGTCGTCAGTCGCGGTGACATCGCCTGACTTTGTCCGGTACACCTTCGAAAGACCGCTGACGACATAAGCAGTTCCCGGCTCGGCACCCTCGCGCTTGCTGGCCGTCATGTCCCGAGCAGCCTAACCGGCGGGCAACGGCACCGATCAGTGGGCGCGGCGGAGCGTGACGGGCAAGCCAGTGTCATCCCAGACGTCGTTGACGTCAGTAATAGTCACCGCGTACTTCGCGAAGATTGCGCAATGGACGATGCGGGTATTGCGGCCGAACCGGTTGTTGTCGACCTGGATGCCTGTCATCGACGGCCTCGGCAGGTTCGCCAGTTCACCGTGCAATCGCCGCCGTCGGCGTAGTTGCCAGTGAGATGCAAGTCGGCGACGGTCCCGCGGTTCTGGTTCACCTGCATCGCCGAATTGCCGTCGCTCGCGATGTAGAAGGCGTTGTTCGTGATGCACAGGTTCTTGCCGACAAAGATCTCGACCCCGGCGGAACGCCCGTATTCGCCGCGGACGGCCGCGCCGCGGGCTTCGTCAGCATGCGCATCGACGTGAGCAATCGTCACGACACTCGTTGCTACCACGACTCTGAGGCCAGCAAAGAACGCGAGCCGCCATGAATTCCACGCCATCGAGACCCCCGTCGGCGACTAAGTCTGGATCACCGCTGGTGGGCACTATGCCCCTACCGGCGCGACTTGTCGCCAACCTGAGCCACGACCAGCAACACGATGATCGAGCCGATGATTGACCGACGATGCCGGACGGCTGGATAAGCCCGCGCGCCTAGAAGCCGCGCCGTCGGCGGCGCAGGAAGCGGGCGATCGCGAGGGTGAGTGAGGCGAAGATCGAACGGCGGCCGACGGTTGACATGTCTCCATCATGCCGCGCTGAACGCAGTTAGACGAGTGAGCCCGGCTAGACGAGGCAGGACGGACCAAGCAACGCCTTGAGGTCGCCCATCAACGCGGGTGTGGCATCGACGCGAAGATTCTCGTCAAGTCGCAGTACGGTCGTGCGGGCACCGTTGCGCAGTTGGAGCTGGACCTCGGTGACGCCCGGATGCGTGGCCAGCACCTCGCGCAGACGCTCGACCACGGGTGGCGTGCAGCGAGCCGCTGGCAGCTGCAAGACGACCGGGCCGCGCTGGGCGGCTTCGCCGACGTCCGGTAGGAACAGTTCGATCGCCTGCAGGTTCAACCCGTCGTCGCGATGGGTCAACCGGCCCTTCACGCAGATCACCGCGTCTTCGGAGAGCGACATCGCGTACTGCTGGTAGGTCTGGGGGAAAAACAGCACTTCGATCGAGCCTTCGAGATCCTCGACGGTCGCGATCGCCCACGGGTTGCCTTGCTTGGTCATCTTGCGTTGCAGGCCGGAGACGATGCCACCGATCGTGATGATGCCGCCGTCGGGATGTTCGTCAGCGGTCAACGAGCTGATCGAGCAGTCGACGAGCCTTGACAGAACGTGCTCGATGCCGAACAGCGGATGGTCGGAGACGTAAAGCCCGAGCATGTCGCGCTCGGCGGCTAGCAGCGCTGTCTTGTCCCACTCGGTCGACGGGATCGCGATCTCGAATGCGAGACCCAACCCGGACGGACCTTGCGCCTCGTCTGCGGAACCGAACAAGTCGAACTGGCCGACCGCCTCGGCCCGCTTAGTGCCCATCGCCGCATCGATGATCTCCGCATGCACGGCGACCAACCCTCGACGCGTGTGTCCGAGTGAGTCGAATGAGCCGGCTTTGATGAGCGACTCGACGACCTTCTTGTTGCAGACAACCGGCTCGACCTTCGCCAGAAAGTCGGCGAAATCCTTGTAACGACCCTTAGTGCGGCGCGTCTCGATGATCGACCCGACCACGTTCTCACCGACGTTGCGGATCGCCGAGAGACCGAACCTGATATCGGTGCCGCGCGGCGTGAAGTTGGAGTCGGATTCATTGACATCGGGCGGCAGCACCTTGATGCCCATCCGCCTGCATTCGTGCAGGTACAGGGCCGACTTGTCTTTGTCGTCCTTGACGCTGGTCAGCAACGCGGCCATGTACTCGGCCGGGTAGTTCGCCTTGAGGTATGCGGTCCAGTACGACACAACGCCGTACCCCGCACTGTGTGCTTTGTTGAATCCGTAGTCGGAGAACGGCACGAGGGTGTCCCACAGGGCTTTGATAGCACCAGGGCTGTAGCCGCGCTCGCGCATGCCAGCACTGAAGAAGTCGTACTCCTTGTCGAGGATCTCCTTCTTCTTCTTGCCCATTGCCTTGCGCAGCAAGTCGGCCTGGCCCAGTGAGTAGCCGGCCACCTTCTGCGCGATCGCAAGCACCTGCTCCTGATACACGAGTAGACCGTGCGTTTCGCCGAGGATCTCGTCGAGCGGTTCGGCGAGTTCAGGGTGGATCGCCACCACGGGCTTGCGGCCGTTCTTGCGGTCGGCGTAGTCGTTGTGCGCGTTGGCGCCCATGGGTCCGGGCCGGTAAAGCGAGCCCACTGCGGAGATGTCAGCAAAGGAAGTCGGGCGCATCGATCGCAAGAGCGCGCGCATGCCACCGCCTTCGAGCTGAAAGATCCCGAGCGTGTCACCGCGGCCGAGCAGGTCGTAGGTGTTCTGGTCGGCGTCGAGATCCAGCGTCTCGAGCACAACTTCTTCACCACGGTTGTTCTTGATACCGGCTAGACAGTCATCGAGGATCGTGAGGTTGCGCAGACCGAGGAAGTCCATCTTCAGCAGCCCGAGTGCCTCGCACGCCCCCATGTCGAACTGCGTGATGATCGCGCCGTCTTGGTCACGCCGATGAATCGGAATGACATCGAGCAACGGCTCGCGCGACAAGATGACACCGGCAGCGTGAACGCCCCACTGACGTTTGAGCCCTTCAAGATCGCGCGCGGTGTCGACAACCTTCTTCACGTCGGGGTTGGCCTCGTACAGCGCGCGGAACTCCCCCGCTTCGCTATAACGCGGGTGGTCGGGATCGAAGATGCCGGCGAGTGGGACGTCCTTGCCCATCAGCGGCGGCGGCATGACCTTGGTGATCTGATCGGACGTCGCGAAGGGGAATCCCAGCACCCGCGCGGAGTCTTTCACCGCTTGCTTCGCCTTGATCGTGCCGTAGGTAATGATCTGCGCGACGCGCTCCTCGCCGTACTTCTCCGTCGCGTAGCGGATCATGTCGCCGCGACGACGTTCGTCGAAGTCCATGTCGATGTCGGGCATCGAGATGCGTTCGGGGTTGAGGAACCGCTCGAACAACAACTTGTGATGGATCGGATCGAGCTGCGTGATGCCCAGCGCGTACGAAACCATCGAACCGACTGCACTGCCTCGCCCTGGTCCGACCCGAATCCCGCTGGTCTGCGCGTAGCGCACGAGGTCTGCGACGACGAGGAAGTAACCAGGAAAGCCCATCTGGCCGATCACGCCGAGTTCGTAGTTGGCTTGCTGGCGGTGTGCGTCTGGAACGCCCAGCGGGAAGCGCTTGTGCAGCCCGAGTTCGACTTCCTTTACCAGCCAGGACTCTTCACTTTCGCCCGCCGGAACGGGGAAGTTCGGCATGAGGTTCGCGCCCTCATTGAACTCGATATGAATCCGTTCGGCGATCGCAAGTGTGTTGTCACATGCCTCCGGCAACTCCCGCCAGATCTCGCGCATCTCCTGCGAAGTCTTGAGGTAAAGCTGGCCCTCGCCCATCGTGAGGCGATTCGGATCAGCCATCGTCTTTCCGGTCTGCACACAGAGCAGGACTTCGTGCGCCTCCCAGTCCTTCGCATACGTGTAGTGCAGGTCGTTGGTCGCAAGCAAAGGCAGTTGCAGTTCGCTGGCCAACCGAAGCAGGTCGTCGCGGTATCGCAGTTCAATGTCGATGCCGTGGTCCATCAGTTCGCAATAGAAGTTCTCGGGGCCGAAGATGTCGCGGTAGTCCGAAGCTGCTTGCTTGGCCAACTCGTACTGGCCCTGCTGGAGCAGTCGGTTCACCTCCCCGCTAGGGCAGCCCGTGGTGGCAATGACACCCGTCGCGTAGGTCTGCAGCAGCTCGCGGTCCATGCGTGGCTTGTAGTAGTAACCCTCCAGGCTCGCGAGACTGCTCAGCTTGAACAAGTTGTGCATGCCCGCAGTGTTTTCGGCGAGCAGCGTCATGTGCGTGTACATCTCGCCCGGGCTGCCGTCGGTAGATGCACCGGTCAGTGCCGCACGCTTGCGCTCAAATCGGCTGCCGGGGGCAAGGTAGCCCTCCATGCCGATGATGGGCGTCACACCGGCGGCGTTTGCCTGCTTGTAGAAGTCGTACGCGCCAAAAACGTTGCCGTGGTCGGTCATCGCGAGCGCCGGCATGCCCATCGCGACGGTCTCTTTGAACAGGTCGGTCAGCCGGGCGGCGCCGTCGAGCATGGAGTACTCGGTGTGCACGTGGAGATGGACGAAGGAGTCGCTGCTCGCTGCCACAGCTGCGCGACCTCCCGTCGTCCGCGCCCAGTATCTGGACGCCGTGGTGCGGTGGTGCTCGGGACGTCGACCGGGGGAAGGCGGCCTTGCCGTTGCCACTGCTCGTTACGTTGCGACTGCTGGCTGCTACTTCTGCGGGCTCTCTCGGGACCCCGACCGCCTGACTCTAACGCCAAGGGTCTGACAGTTTTGACTAGGACACGACGGCCAACCGACCCGTCCCTGAAATCAGCCCGAGAGAAAGCTCAACCGCACCGTCCGTCGCGGATTGTCGACATTGCTGTCGATCAAGACGATGCTCTGCCAGGTGCCCAGCGCAGGTGCGCCGTGGACGACCGGCAGCACGATTGATGGCGTGACGAAGGCAGGCAGAACGTGATCACGGCCATGCCCGGGCGAGCCATGCGAATGCGCATATCGGACGTCGAGGGGCCAGAGTCGATCGATCGTCGCGGCGAGATCGTGCTCGCTGCCAGACCCGGTCTCGATCAACGCAACCCCAGCGGTGGCGTGCGGTACAAATACGTTCAGCAGCCCGTCGCCCAGGCCGCTGCAAAAGTCGGCCACCGCCTCGGTCAGATCAGTCACCAGTTCCGACCCGCTACTGACCTGAAGTTCACGAGTGTGCACGGCGCTCGCCCTCGACGCCTGCGCGCACGATCTGCAGTGCGTGCTCGAGGTCGGCCGGATACGTGCTGGTGAACTCGACCCAGTGGCCGTCACCCGGGTGTGCGAAGGCGAGCCGCACCGCGTGCAACCACTGACGCGTCAGCCCGAGCTTCGCCGCGAGAGTGGGGTCGGCGCCGTACGCAAGATCGCCTACGCAGGGATGGCGCAAGGCAGCCATGTGCACCCGGATTTGATGCGTGCGCCCGGTCTCGAGCTTGACCTCGAGCAGGCTCGCCATCGCGTGACCTTCGAGCGTCTCGTAATGCGTGATGCTCGGCTTGCCGGCGGCCACCACAGCGAACTTGTAGTCGTTGACCGGATGACGATCGATCGGGCCGTCGATAGTGCCGCGTGCCGGATCCGGGTGACCCTGAACAAGCGCGTGGTAGGTCTTGTCAACGGTGCGATCCCGGAAGGCCTGCTTCATCATCGTGTACGCGTGCTCGCTCTTCGCGACGACCATCAACCCGCTGGTGCCGACGTCGAGTCGATGCACGACGCCCTGGCGCTCCTGCGCCCCGGAGGTCGACACGCGGTAGCCGGCGGCGACGAGGGCACCCACGACGGTGGGCCCATCCCAGCCAGGGCTCGGATGGGCCGCAACGCCGACCGGCTTGTCGACGACGACGATGTCGGCATCGTCGTAGACGATCAACAGGTTGGCGACTGGTGTCGCGACGATCGACGGTCCTACAGCTGCGACTTCGGGCAGTTCGACCTGTAGCCACGAACCCGCCGTCACCCTGTCCGACTTGATGGGTGTCGAGCCGTCCAACTGCACGCGGCCCTGCCCGATCAACTCCGCAGCGCGGGTTCGCGAGAAGCCGAAGAGTCGGGCAAGCGCCGCGTCGAGACGCTCGCCTTCGAGGCCTTCGGGCACCTCCAACGCCCGAACAGTGCCTGGCTCGAACGCGGCCGTGCTCACGATGCGGCCGTGCTCACGATGCGGCCGTGCTCACGATGCGGCCGTGCTCACGAGGCGGACCTGCTCACGAGTCGGGCTCGTCGGGGCTGGGCGTGGTGCCCGCCGCCGCCGTCCCGTTCATCTCGTGCCGGCCCGGCTGCGGCTCAGAGGGTCGGCGCGGCGAGCGGGCCACCGAGCCGTCGAGCTGGCGACCCATCAAGGCGAGCAGGACGGCGAGCACACCGCCGATGCTGATCGCCGAGTCGGCAAGGTTGAACACAGCAAAATGTGGGAGCTGAATCCAGTCGACAACGTAGCCGCGCATCACGCCGGGCGAGCGAAGGAGCCGGTCGATCAAGTTGCCGGTCGCCCCGCCGAGCAGCAACCCGAGCACCACCGCCCACGGCCTGCTGAACAGCCGCCGCGAGGTGCGCAAAATTACGACGATCACGGCGATGGCGACGATCCCGAACAGGTAGGTCGCACCGGTTCCGATGCTGAACGCCGCACCCGCGTTGCGGGTGTAGTCCAACGTCAGCAGGCCGCCCAGAAGACGT
>Ga0208717_1000204_pt1 | contig 24052 bp, 24 predicted proteins | sample NGESurF53shallow_FD_184489 | JGI IMG/M metagenome (GOLD analysis project Ga0208717, IMG submission 184489) | Arctic peat soil microbial communities from Barrow, Alaska - NGEE Surface sample F53-3 shallow (SPAdes) | ecosystem: Environmental > Terrestrial > Soil > Wetlands > Peat ... | reverse complement strand
CCAACGATAATACAAAATATAGAATTGGCTCAATTTCAAAAACATTTACAACGGTGTTGGTTTTTAAAGCAATTGACGAAGGGAAACTTAAACTAACAGATAAAATTGACACCTATTTCCCAACAATTAAAAATGCAAACAAGATTACGATTAGCGATTTGCTTTATCACAGAAGCGGAATTCACAATTTTACTGCGAGTGAAGATTATTTAAAATGGAATACTGAAAAAAAATCAGAAAATGAGATGATAGAAATAATTTCAAAAGGCGGAAGCGATTTTGAACCCGATACCAAAGCCGAATATAGCAATTCAAATTTTGTGTTATTATCTTTTATACTTCAAAGCATTTACAAAAAAGATTACGCCCGGCTATTAAATGAAGAAATCATAAAACCAACCGGTTTAAAAAATACTTATTATGGTAAGAAAACAAATATTAAAGACAATGAATGTTATTCTTATTCCTGGAAAGGAAATTGGATAAAAGAAACAGAAACAGATATGTCAATTCCTGTGGGAGCAGGCGCCATAGTATCCACACCAGGTGACCTGGCCAAATTTGCAGACGCACTGTTTAGCGGAAAATTAGTTCCTGCAAAAGATCTGGACTCAATGGAAACTTTAAAAGATAATTATGGTATGGGGTTATTCAAAATTCCATTTTACGATAAGTTTGGTTATGGGCATAATGGTGGAATTGATGGATTTACTTCTGTAATGTGTCATTTTGCAGACGATAATGTATCAACTGCATTGACTTCTAACGGGACAAATTTTGACAACAATCAAATTTTAATCGCATTGCTAAGTGCTGTTTATAATAAACCCTATGAAATACCGAACTTCAAAACGTTTGAAGTTACCAGCGCAGACTTAGATAAATACGTGGGTGTTTATTCAAGCAAACAAATACCATTAAAAATTACTATTACAAAAAACGACAAAACATTAATAGCCCAGGCAACCGGGCAACCTTCTTTTGCATTGGAAGCAACGGAAAAAGATAAGTTTAAATTTGACCAGGCAGGAGTAGTTTTGGAATTTAACCCAACAGATAAAACAATGGTTTTAAAGCAAGGTGGGGGAATAGTTACCTTTTCAAAAGAATGATAAAAAGCACGCCAGATTCTTTTTATATTCTAAAACAGAATAATTAGTTTTATAACAGCTATTTGAATTTCACCTCTTTTCATTTCACTATCTTTTAAAACCACTACTCATTTATGTGGACTAAAGAAAAAATAAAAGATTTTGCCCGTGATATAAACTATCACCATCAATCTACATCAGGCGAACTTAGTACGCTGCATACCATATTAGCAGATGATGAAGATTGTTTTGGCATGACCGAAGGGATGATGAAAAAAGTTCATTCAGGTAAATATTCCGGCTATGGAATTGCGCTGTTAACTGATAAGCGATTCCTGTTTTATCACAAAGGGTTTTTAGGCTCGGTTATTAGGGAAGAATTTCCGCTTAACACCATTTCGTCTATTACATTTAATAAAGGAATATTATTTGGTTCGCTTCATGTATATGCTGCCAACGTTGATGAAATTATTATTCAGCCATGCGATAATAATAATGCCGGCCGTATTGCGCAGGTGTGGCAACATTTATTAAACGAAAGAAATATTTTTCAAACAACCCCGGCTAATGAAATACCTGCCGACCCTGTAGCAGAACTTGAGAAATGGCATAACTTAAAAGAGAGAGGGCTTATAACAGAAGAAGAATATAACTCAATGAAGAAACAAATATTAGGGTTGTGATCTTCCCTGCATTTATTACAGTTGGGTAAGCGCAGCACATATTTAAGTAACCTGAGTTCGGGATAAGGGCATAATCCCGGGAATAAAAAAGCCCTATAAAGTTATAGAGCTTTTCAAATTATTCACACTAAAAAAATATTTTATGAATAATATAAACGTAAGAAAATAAGTTTTATTGCACTTGAAATTAAATTATAAATCCAAGGCCAGAGAACCGGGAAAATAAAAAAAACAAAAAGCCACCCGTGCAGGTGGCCTTTTTCTAAAAAAACTAAAAAGAAAATTATTGCACTATCCTGCTTACCGGGTCGCTAATTGACGATTGACCGTTACTGCCAATACATATCAGACGTACTATATATTCTTTCCCCCTCACCAGGTTCTGAAAAGTATATTTTCTTACCGTGCTGTTTACACTTACCCAGCTGTCATCTGCCATGGTGGGGTCTGTGGTATATTGGTGCACAAAGCCTCTAATGCCGCTGCCGCCAATAGCCCGCAGCGATAAAGAATTCGTATTAGGCATACTTGTTACCAGCAGCTGGGTAATGGACTGCAATACCACCGGTTGCTTAGCCTTCACCAGGTCGAAGTTACTCGTAGCCAGAATGGGTATATTTCCCTGTGCTGTATAATTCACGTAATTACCCAGTGCTTTTAATAAAATTATCAGGTTACCTTTCGCTTCGTCTCTTGCGGCTTTGGCAGCTTTACCGCCTTCTGCAGCAGCATCCTGGGCAGCCTGCAGGGTGTTAATAGCCTGGAGCATCGTGGGCATGTCCGGGCTGGGTGCAGAAAAATTGCTGTTATCCAGCATGCCTGCATAAATGTTTCTCGCCTTCATAAGTAGTATAGCAACTGTGAACCTGCTAAAGCCGGTTTTTACTTTTCCGAAAAGGAAATTGATAATGTTTGTCAACATATATTTAGATTTTGTGGTTATTGCCGCTTTGGTATTTAGCTGGCGACTTCCGGTTAATAATAAGACAAAACTATCTGGCAGAACATTTTCATACAAGGGTAATTTTACGGGTTGCATTTATGAATTCTTTTTATTACGTTCCCGCTTTCTCCCGTATAAAAGCCACCAAAAAAAGTTGAAAAATGTTTGAAAAAACCTGAAAATATTTTTTTTAAAAGATATTATCGCGGAAGAATACCCCATTTTTATACGATTCCCGCCAATTTATCCACAGAAAATTTCATAGCATCGTGCAGAAACCCGGGGAAATCTATTTAATTTTTGCGAATGCGTGCCTGATCTAGGCAAATGTCTCACTGACTTTCGGGAAAGTATACCAGGCATTCAGGGAAAGCTATATAACAGTTTCTTTTTGCTGTATAACAATTAGTGTTTGTTATATAACAATTTTCTCTTGCTGTATAACATTTTGAGAATGCTCTATAGCAATTTCCTTTTGCTGTACAACATTTTCTTTTTGTTATGCAACCTTAATCTTTTGCTATATAGATATTTGCGTAACCCATTAATTGGGGTTTTTTTTAACTGCTTCAAAAAGAAGAGACAAGAAAAATTGTTTCCAATTTTCAAGTAGTGTACATTAGTGTAAATACAGACGTTGGCTACAATTTTTATCTACACTCTAAAATTCTAAAATGAAACTTGATATTACTTCTTCTGTATTAGAAAAAGGGATAGACTTAGCTAAAGAGTTTTTAGGGAAACTAATTACTCCAACTGTAGAAGAAACAGGGTTGCTAATCAAAGAAAAGGTAACTTTTTGGAAATTCAAACATCAAATTACTATACTTAACAAAGCCCGAGAACATTGTTTGAAACATAATATTTCGCCAAAAGCTATTTCTCTAAAATTATTATGTCCACTTTTAGATAACGCAGCCTTAGAAGAAGATGATTTTTTACAAGATAAGTGGGCTATATTATTATCCAACATGGTTGATTCAAGCCAAAATATTGAAAATCATGTTTTCCCTTTTCTATTAAGTCAAATATCGAAGACTGAATTTTTAGTGCTGGAAAAAATATTTCAATTGAAACAAGAACGTGTAAAAAAGCTCATGTTAGAACTTGAAAAATACAATCTGGAAAAATCTGAAGAAGAAGACACCCTTGCAGAAAAAGTAAAGAGCTTCGTTGAAGCAAAAGATAGTTACGAATCAAGAAGTAAAAAATGGGATTTAGAAAAAGCATTACGAGAATTTCGAAAAGACAAAGTAAAAATATTAAACAATCTCAAAGAACCAGAGTTTATACCTAATGCAGATCTGCAAGAATTTGAATTATCAAATTTAATAAGACTGGGTATTGTAAAAGCCATACAGCAGCATTATGCTTATGCCAATTCGACCAAAATATATAATGAGCCTAATGCAGATTATCTATATTTAGATGATTTAGAAATAGAAATTAGTGATGACGGAGAAATTTATGCATTTTCCGAGCTTGGGGAATTATTTCTAAAAGCATGTAGTGAGCGGAAATAAAACTGTAGCCAACACGAGAATTTCGTCCTAGGCCGTGTCTCTACTCCAGACCTAAAGCTTAGCAGGACACGGACGGCCATCCAAGAGAAGAATTGCTATATCCTGGATTCCTTCTATCGATAAGATAGTTAGCATTTGCTTTGTTAAATTTATAGCCAAATAAGATTTTATAATACACCAGAACAGGAAGTATATTTGATAGGCGATTGAATCTGCGCAGCCGTGTCCCGCAAGGCCAAAGGCCAGAGCGGAGACACGGCAACACGGCAGGGGAGTGACCAAAACAAGATAAAAACTTAATCAGTTACTTTTTTATAAATAAGGTTTATGGACAAATTGGAAGAGTTTAACCAACCTGTATTTGAATACGAACGAACAGGTATAATTAAGAAAAATATTGCAGGGGTTTTAGATGCAGTCTTCGTTTTCTTGTTGGCCAACTGGACACCATTCATTTTCATTTCAGGAGGGCATGTAAAACAGTATTTGACCCTCCCTAACATAGGACTTTACTTTTTTCTGATTTTTATAATCTATAGACTGACGACAATTCTTCTCCTGACATGCACCATTGGGATGCGAATATTGAGATTTCGATATATGACTGAGACTACCATTAAATTGACTATAAAAGAGAAAATATTTGCAGCCTTTATGATCTATATAAATGGAGTAAGGAATTACAATTTGAAATAGACAGCACATATCGGCTTGCTGCTATGCTGGCTGACCTGCAAATCCTCATCTTTTGTAATACTATCAGCAGTAGTCCGTGCAGACTTTCATTATTGAGCTTTTGTACATATCTTCATAAATAGTTTTTCAATTGGGCTAACGTTGTGGGCTGAACGATATAAATTTCCAGCGCAGCAGCAAGCCCTCACGTAAGCGGTCAGGCTATGATGACCGTAGATTCTAACAAGCCAAATACCACAGCATGTTAAATAGAATTTTCACGCCTTTTCCAATTTTGACAACGGAAAGGCTTATTCTCAGACAACTAATAATTAATGACGAACAAGAAATTTTCACTTTGCGTTCTGATAGTGAAATAAATAAATACCTTGACAGGCAATTAAGCAATACTATTGAGGATGCAGGGAATTTTATAAATAAGGTTAATGAAAACATCAATAAAAATGTCTCTCTTTATTGGGCAGTAACCTTAAGTGACAGAAACACATTTGTTGGGACAGTTTGTCTTTATGGTTTTTCAGATGAAAATGACAACTGTGAAATTGGCTATGAACTTTTGACAAATTTTCAAGGACAAGGAATAATGAAGGAAGCTGTAGAAAAAGTTATTGACTATGCATTCAATAATATTAAAGTTCAAAAAATTGAAGCGTTCCTACATAGGGATAATCAGAGTTCTATAAACCTGTTGGGGAAATTATTGTTTAGAAATTCCAATAAACATGATGAGACAACGCCTGAATTAATATGTTACCATTTGACAAATTCCAGTGACAATATTAAATAACAACGTTGCCGAAAAAGCCCGAACCACTAACAAGGGTATTGCAAAAAGTTTAGCTGGACATTGGCAGCAGCTGAAGCCAGGCATTGGTCCGGGCAACACTATGCTGCGGGTATGCATACCCGTATGAAAAGAATGTTATCCTACGGCAATCCTAACGTTTCTTTCATACCCGTAAAAATAGTTTTCCATACAAGGTTGAAGAATGATTTATGAATATCACGATCGTATTCGGGATTCTTTTCACGAAGGTCTCCGTTATCAGGATTATTGTTTTTTATAATCACATTTGCCAAAAGGCTCTTTAACCCTTTCTTCTTAATTTCTTTTGAATCTTTATCTTCTTTTAATACATCCACTTTCAGGTTCTCGTACTTCATAGCAAAATCTCCTTTGGCGCTGGAATCATTGCCTTTAAATTTAAAATCTACTCCATTAATGGTACCTGTATTTAACCGTATCAACGCCATAGGCACCGACACTTTATTTAATGCAAGCGCATCAAAGCCTGATACATGGCCATTTACAGCAAAGTTGCCCCCATTGCCGGTAAGGTAAAAAATAAATTGTCCCTTAACAGGAATTTCGCCCAATATGCTGCTTGAGAAAGAAACAGTAGCTGCCTTATTGTGACTGATAGCAGTATCAACATTGGTTATATTAGAAATGTGCAAACTGGAATTCTCGAACGTTACCACACCGGAGCTATCGCTTACTTTTTCGTGTTCTTTGTACCGGATAAAAACATTAGATAAAGTAGCATCTGCAATGTTTACAGGCACAGCAGATTTTAAAAGCAATTGCGAAGGGTAATTACCCACCTTGCTTTTCTTGCTTAATGGTTTTGTAAGATCCCGGTAAATTTTTAAAGATGTATTTGCAACAGTGAGGTTGGATGCAAATATTTTTTTATCGAGCAGGTTTTTCATATCGATATTTTTGAGCGCAATTCCTGTTAACAAAAGATCGTACCTGTCTTTTTGAAAATGAGCTTTGTTGGCAAAAGCTTTTTCACCCAAAAATGGTTTCATTGAAATGGAGCCGATATCCAGTTGCTTTTGCAGAGAATTAAGTGTGGTATTATTAATAACGCAATTATATAAACCATCCTTTGTGTTTAAAGAAATTTTATCGCAGCTTATTTCTGCTTCTTTTGTAAAGTCTATCGGGTGATCCTGCAATTCCATTATTTCATCAGCCTTTACTTCATTTATTTTTATGGAAATATTTCCCAACTTATAGTTACTTTTTTCGGCCGAAACAAAATTCACCTTAGGAAAACCAAGGTGTTTCATATCAATACTATACACGTGTTTGAAGCCGGTTGTATCAGCCGGGGCCGGTTTCTTCTTACCGGCAGTTTTCAGTTTTTCAGCAGGTGGCTCGTACAGCGTTATCGAAGAGCAGTCAATCGAGTCAACTACAATATTTTTATTTTTTACAATCTCGTTAGTATTGAGCCCGATAAGGCCCAGGCCTGTTGCACGTAATAATTTAATACTATCGCCGTTATCAGCTTCAAACCGGTTTATGACAATACCACCAATGGTAAGCGCTTTACCTTTTCCGGAATAATTTACATTGCTCACTCTAATCTCAGGACGGCCATTATTATAAGAAATAAATGAAGCAATATTTAAAATAGCCTGTTTGCAAAATAAAGTACGGCTCGTATCATAGTTACTGGCGCTGTCTATCAGTACATCGGCAAGATGAATATTGCTGGTACCCAGGGTAAATTCTTTTTCTTTATCAAAATAGCCAATGCCACTTGCCCGGATGTTATTGATAAAAACATCGCCCACTTGTATGCGTTTTAAATTTCCGAGAATCTCTTTGTAAATGTTGGTAGCTTCGGTATTAATATTGGTTTGCTTTTGTAAGGGTTTTAAAAAATAGACCAACACATCAGGCTGATCAATTACAACGGAGTCTCCAAGCATTTGCGCACCAATAACCGCCTTATCAGTTTTTACCCCGGTTACCTTTATCGATTTAATGGTTATGTCCAGCAAAATATAGGGCAGGTCTTCCAGTTTTGTTTTCTTTATAATGTTGGTATCCGGCTCTATGTGTATATTTTTTAGATAAGCCTGCCCGGTTGCTATGTCAAAATGAAGTGAATCGTATTTAACAACATAAAGACTGTCTGTTTGCTGCGCTACTGTGTCTGCAATTTTATTATTTACGATTCTGTATTTATTATGTTGCCATATAAAATACAGAACAATACCCACAACGATAATTCCCAATATTATAAACAACAGCTTCTTTGATATAGACCTTACAATTTCTTTCAGCGGCATAACAAAATTTATTTGGAAAAAAGTGAGTCTACTGGTACAACTTACATCCGGGCTAAGTTTTTACAATAGGGAAATTATTAGTGTTCGGGATTTTAATAACAATGAATATGCCATGAAATGATTTACGAAACCTCTTGATAAATACCAGGTACTAAAAATCTCTTTTTATGCCCACACTTCAAAATATTTGTTTCTGCCTTTTCATTATAAAACCCTATGCAATTGAATTTACACCGCTTTTTGAGAACAATAAAAAATGTATATGTTTCAGCGTTATGTGTTGGCGAATAAAAGATTATTTACAATATTGCTTTTAGAAATTAAAGCACCGTGAAAATAATTTGTATAGAAACTGTAGAAATACTTACCAACAAAAGGATCATTTTTTTTTGAACCAGGAGAACGGAGCTAATTACTGTTACTTACTCTACATCCGCAAATTCCGGCAACATCCCTGGTAATTTCGTTTGAATGAAAAAAATAAAAAAAGATTTGTGTAGTTAAATAGCTACGCATATATTTGTAGTCAAATAGCTACACAATGAATTTAAGAAGAGATGTATTCCAGGCTATAGCCGACCCTACAAGAAGGGCTATCCTGTTACTGCTTGCTTCGCAAGCCATGACGGCAGGTGCCATAGCGGCCAACTTCGACACAGCAAGGCCGACCGTTTCCAAACACCTGCAAATACTTACTGAGTGTGAATTGCTTAAACAGGAGCAAAACGGAAGAGAAATTTCCTATTACATTAATGCAGGAAAAATGAAAGAAGTAGCCGCCTTTATTGAACCATTCCGCAAAATGTGGGATGACCGGTTTAATAAATTAGAAACTCTAATGAAAAAATATAAAACGAAATAACGTGGAACAAAAAACAAAAATTAATGCCGAAGACGGCAAGCAGGAATTGGTGATTACAAGAGAATTTGATTTGCCATTAGAATTGCTTTTTAAAGCGTATGCAGAGGCGGATATTGTTGAGCAATGGATGGGAACGAAAGTGCTTCAGCTTGAAAGCAAAAAGTATGGCAGCTATCAATTTGAAACCAAAGATGGCAAAGGAAATGTTGTGTTTAAAGCCAATGGCGTCATTCATGAGTTTATCCCCAACAAGAAAATCACACGGACATTTGAAATGGAGCATTCGCCTTTCGGTGTTCAACTTGAGGTGTATGAATTTGAAGAACTAACGGATGATAAGAGCCAACTGGTTATGCATGTAATATATGAATCGGTTGCACAGAGAGACCAGTTGCTGAAGCTGCCTTTTGCCCAGGGCATCAACATGGCACATAACAGGCTGCAGGACATTGTAAGTAAATTAAACTAAAACTTATCAATCAATTATGAAAAAGAGAAATAAAATCATCTATTGGGTTGCAACTATCTGGCTGGCATTAGGAATGGTATCAACCGGGCTGGTGCAGCTATTCAAAGGGAAAGCAGGACAAGGCGGCTTAGATATGATTACACATTTGGGCTATCCTGTTTATTTGCTTACCATACTCGGCGTTTGGAAAATACTTGGAGTGGTAGCAGTGCTTATTCCTAAATTTCCTATAATGAAGGAATGGGCTTATGCAGGTTTTTTCTTTGTTATTTCCGGAGCGATATATTCGCATATCGCATCGGGTGATTCCGTGGATGCTTTATTGCCTGCGTTGTTACTTCTCATCCTGATGATAACATCCTGGTATTACAGACCTGCGGATAGAAAGGTTATCCCGGTATCCCGATAACTATCCGGATCGGCACAGTTAATTTTAATAAATGAATAGAGTGAATCCTGAATTTGGTTTATATATCTAAGCAAAGAGATAAAAATATAAACAACATGAATAGCAATAAAAAGAAATTATCACCCGAACAAAGTAAAGAACTACTCGGTATATTGAAAGATCGTTTTGAGAAAAACATCAATCTCCATAAAGGTGTTGAATGGGCTAATGTACAAGCAAAGCTGGAAGCGAACACAGAAAAACTCTGGTCGCTTAATGAAATGGAAAGAACCGGCGGTGAACCGGATGTTGTTGGACATGATAAAAAGACGGGCGAATACATTTTTTATGATTGTTCAACGGAAAGCCCTAAAGGCCGCAGAAGCGTTTGTTACGACCGTGAAGCGCATGAATCAAGAAAAGAATTTAAACCTGAAAATAATGCAGTTGATGTAGCGGCTGCTATGGGCATTGAATTGCTGACTGAAGAACAATACCGTGATTTGCAGAAATTGGGGAACTTCGATCTGAAAACATCGAGCTGGATAAAAACACCTGGTAACATCAGGAAACTCGGTGGTGCGATCTTTTGTGATCGCCGTTATAACACTGTTTTCGTGTATCATAACGGTGCAGAATCTTACTATGCTGCAAGAGGTTTTCGCGGTTCGCTACGGGTTTGAATTTTATAATAACAAACAATAAAAATTATTAGCATGAATCCTAAAGTTGATTTTTATTTTAATAAAACATCCAAGTGGCAGTCAGCATTTAAGGCCTTTAGAACGATCATTCTTGACTGCGGGCTCTCCGAAGAATTAAAATGGGGTCAACCCTGTTATACATTTGAAAATAGAAACATCGTATTAATGCACGGGTTTAAAGAATACTGTGCATTACTGTTTTTTAAAGGTGTTTTATTAAAAGATGCTAAGAAGATTTTAATTCAGCAAACGGAAAATGTGCAGGTTGCCCGGCAGGTACGGTTCACCAATGTTAGTGAAATAGTGAAGATGGAAAAGACGTTGAAAGCTTACATCTATGAAGCTATTGAAGTGGAAAGAGCCGGCCTTACAGTGAAATTAAAAAAGACTTCGCAATTCAGTGTTCCTGAAGAATTTCAAAATAAGTTAGATAAAAACGCTGCCTTAAAAAAAGCCTTTCATGCCTTAACACCCGGAAGGCAAAGAGGCTACCTGTTTCATTTCTCCCAGCCCAAACAATCCAAGACCCGGGAGGCAAGAGTTGAAAAATATATACCGCAAATTCTTAGTGGAAAGGGATTGAATGATGAATAATTAACCAGTGAAAACTTTCACGATTTTAAGGCGGCGATGATGGAGACTTAAACATCCTAAATTTAAACTCGCTGAGTATTCTGTGCTCTGTTTAAATTTTATAGGGCTGCAATTGTTATTAAACAGAAAATCACACCAGTAATATAATTGATTATTTTTGAGTTACTTCATTAGCATTATTAATCACCTATCTATAAAAGATGATAAGAAAAATAAATAAATGGCTAACCATTTTTTTCATAGCATTACTATTTGCAGCATGTAAACAAAGCGATTCGAAAATACCTGTAATCGGCTTTGCTGATGCGTTCCAGGATAACACGATTGAACAGGCAAAAACCGGTTTCGTGGATGCCCTGAAAAAAAATGGGTTTGATGAAAAGAATAACACGCTTAAAATTATTTATCGCAATGCACAAGGCAACATCCCGACGCTTACACAAATAATGAAATATTTTATAGCGCAGGATGTAACGCTCATTGCTACCAATCCTTCTCTGTCAACAATAACCGCCGTTCAAAATACAAAAGACATTCCCATATTTATGATGGTGTCGCCTACGCCTGCTTTAATGAAGGTGAACGATGCACAAGGTATTGCCCCAAAAAATTTATTCGGCGTTGGTGAAACGCTTGATTATATTGATACATCTTTTTTACAAATACCAAAACTCATTCAGCCAAAATCGGGTAGCCTGACGGTCGGTATGATCTTTAATCAATCAGAACCACAGTCTGTAGAAGCTATGGATCGCATTAAGCAGTTGGCTGCATCAAACAATATTAACCTGGTAGCGCTGCCGGTTAACTCAACTGCCGATGTTCAATTGGTAACTGCATCGTTACTATCTAAAAATGTTGATGTGTTTTTTGCGAATCCTGATAATATTGTTTTTGAATCATTTGAAACAATCGTTAAAGCTTGTAACGAAAAGAATATTCCCATTTTTACAAGCGAAGCCGGATTAGTAGAAAGGGGAGCAGTAGCGGCTTATGGTGCAGATATTTATCAATGGGGTTACCAGGCTGGTGAACAGGCTGCACAATACCTTAAAACTAAAAGCACGAAAGACATGCATTGGGAAATGGTAACCGTTAGAAAAAGAGTTTACAATCCTGCTGTCGCAAAAAAATTCGGATTAAGTTTCCCATCAAATTTTCAACCGCTTCAATGAGCCAGTTTTATTTAACGGCGTTGCAGTTATCGTTATGCCTTGGCCCAATGGCAATGGGCATTTTCATTACCATGAAAGTCTTTAACATTCCGGATATAACTACCGATGGAAGTTATACATTGGGCGCTACCGTAACAGCAATATTATTAACACAACATTGGCCGGTTATGCTTACATTACCTGTTTGCGTGTTGGCGGGGGCGTTAGCTGGGGTTTGCACCGGGTTAATTCATACCAAATTAAAAATTGATGCATTACTTGCAGGAATATTAGTGATGACAGGTTTATATTCTATCAATCTTATTATACTTGGCAGATCGAATGTGCCTTTAATAAATATACCTACCGTATTTTCTTACTTGTCTTTTTTTAGTAACGATATCTACAACGAGCTTTTCATTTCATGCATTATTATTTTCATACTTGTTGTTGTACTTAATTACATATTGAAAACCGATTTTGGTATTGCAATGCGAGCCACAGGAAACAATCCTGCCATGACGAAAGCGCTCGGAATTAATAATGACCGGATGAAAATTACTGGTTTGGCTATCGCTAATTCTTTCACAGCGCTAAGTGGTTTTTTAGTAGCACAATATCAAAACTTCAGTGATATTAATATGGGCATAGGCATTGTTATTACCGGCCTGGGTACCGTACTGATTGCTGACGCCTTGCGAATATGGTTTAACGTTAGTAAGATCGGAACGCAATTACTTTTGGTGCTGGTGGGAAGTTTAATCTTTCAGTTAGTGCTTGCTTTCACCTTGTCTTTGGGCATTGACCCTAATCTCTTAAAGCTGGTAACAGCGCTATTTGTTTTAGGTATTGTAGCGCTGCCAAGAATGAGCAGCCAGTTGAAACGAGGTTGATGATTATAAGAATAGGATATAAAATTTATGCGCCGTGTTTTGGATAAATGATTTAAGAAAATGATTTCACTCAACAACATAACGAGGATTTTCAATAAAGGAAAGGAGAATGAGGTAAAGGCATTACAGGATGTTTCGTTAACAATAAATGATGGTGAGTTTGTCATTATCATTGGCGTAAACGGAAGCGGTAAATCAACTCTGCTGAATATTATACAGGGAGCAGAGTTACCCAATTCAGGCACCATTAAGATAAACGGTACTGACGTTACCAAACTACCGGAGTATAAAAGAAGCAGATGGGTGGCACGTGTATTTCAAAATCCAAATAATGGCACGGCGCCTGATTTAACGATACTCGATAACTTCAGGCTGGCAGCGTTGCGTAGCCAGTCAAAAAAATTAATTGTAGGATTAAATGCTGCTTTTAAACAGAAGGTGCAGGATACAATTGCACAATTAGGAATGGGACTTGAAAATAAAATTAACCGACCAATGGGCAGCCTGTCCGGCGGACAGCGACAGGCATTGACGTTGCTGATGAGTGTGATGGATGAAGGAGATATCTTGTTGATGGATGAACCTACAGCAGCGCTTGATCCAAAATCGTCCCAGGTGGTATTAGGGCTTGCAGATACACTTAATAAAGAGCATGGTAAAACCACAGTATTAATTACACATAATTTAAAAGACGCCCATCAATATGGCAGTCGGCTTGTTCAAATTCACGAAGGGAAAATTATGAGAGATCTTTCTTCAGCGGAAAAAAATAAATTATCGCTACAGGATATGATGTTGTTGTTTATGTGATGGCAAATATTAAACGCATACATCTATAAGAGTAATAACATTTCTTTCCTGGTTTCAATTCTATGCGATAAACTTTAAAAATTTATCAGCCCAACAATCTCTTCAAGATACTTCTTATCGGTTTCATCAAAAGAAGCATAAGATTCACTATCTACATCTAACACGGCAACTACTTCATCGTCTTTTACAATTGGAACCACTATTTCTGATTTTGATAAACTGCTGCATGTAATGTGCCCGGGAAATTTTTCAACATCAGGTACAATAAGGGTTGCAGCTTGTTGCCAGCAGCTTCCGCAAACGCCTCTTCCTTTTTGTATTCTTGTACATGCAACGGGTCCCTGGAAAGGAGCCAGCACCAGTTCATTATTTTTTACGACATAAAAGCCAACCCAAAACCATTGAAATTGTTCTTTAAGCGCCGCAGCTACATTTGCCATGTTAGCGATAAGATCGGCTTCACCGGTAAGTAAACCTTTTATTTGCGGAAGCAGCGATTGGTATTGTTCTTCTTTACTACCCGTTGCTATATCTAAATCTTCAGCCATAAAATATTTTTTACAAAGGTAGGTACTATAAAATTCAGGCTTTTTTTGATCTTAGGAAACCACTAAGTCTGATCTATTTATTAACGTTCTTTTTTGCGCCAATATCATCTTTTATTTCAGCTTCGGTAACAGCACCATATTTTTCTGCTATCGGTTTTATTTCAGATGCTTTTCCTATCAATACAAATTGCAGTTTATCTTTTGGAAAATATTTTGCTATCACTTCATTGGCTTTGGCAACTGTAACAGCATTTACGTTTGCTTCAAAATTATTGATGTATGATTCATCAAACCCATACCAAAACATGCGTATCAGCAAGCCTGCAAGCTGGTTGGTGCTTTGGTATTCAGGAGGCGACATGCCTATCATATAATTCTTTGCAGATGCTAAAGTTTCTTCGTCTATAGGTTGCGTATGCAGCCGGTTAATAACTTCTATTGCTTTGTCAATAGTTGCCTGCGTTGTTGCATTAGCGGTATGCGTTGAAATTATAAACGTGCCTGCGTGTTGATTATAATCGAAGTAACTGAAAGCGCCATACGTAAGTCCTGTTTTGATACGCAATTCATTGTTCATCCATGAAGTAAACTTGCCGCCAAAGAAAGTGTTTACAACATCAGCAGCGAGGTAATCAGGATTATTCCTTGTTATCCCCGGGCTTCCGATGTAGAAGGTAGTTTCCATGGCATCATCCTTATTTACCAACAATACTCTTGCACTTGTTGGCGTATTAACCTGCTGAAATGCAACCTTACTTGCGGGTATTATTTTTTTCCATTCTGAAAATAGTTTGGTGAGTGTAGCTTTCATTTCACTAATCTTAAAATCGCCAACTACTGCAATTGCCGAGCCTGCAGGATTATAAAATTTTTTATAAAAATCTCTTGCATCTTCCGCCGTTAATGGGGTTACAGATGTAACTGTTCCGGAAACAACGTTGCCGTAAACGTTATCGCGGTAGTAAAATTTATTCCAGTAAGCATCTATTACGGATGCGGGGCTTTCTTTTGCCTGGTCCAGGCCAGTTAAAGTAAGTTTCTTTTCTTTATTAAATTCTTCATCAGGAAATACCGGGTTTACCAATAACTCTTTTATCATTGATAAAATTTTGGCTTCATCCTTTTTAGCAAACCTGGTGCCTAAACCGGCATCATCATTAGAACCATAAGTGTACAGGGATGCACCGAGGAAATCAAACTGTTGTTCAATTTCTTTTTTAGTAAAGCTTTTGGTACCACATTTCAGGCAACTGCCTGTTAAACTGGCAAGGCCTGCTTTGTTGCCGTCGTGTACAGCGCCTGCAGGTACAATCGCATAAAGGCTTATAACAGGCACATCATGTTTCTCCATAAGATAGAGCATGAGGCCATTGGGCAGTTGTACTTTTTCAAAATGTGGCAGCCGGTAGCTGGGTTTGTTTTGTGCTTTAGCTAAATTTATTGTTACTATAAACAATAACAGCAACGAAATATATTGAATAGTTTTTTTCATCGTTTAGTCCTCCACGTTAGTTTGTAAAATACCTACCGTTCTGTTTGTTTTTTTAAAATATTTATTGGCTACACGTTGTACATCTGCTATAGTAACCTTGTTATACTCAGCAGGTGCATCAAACATTTTTTTATAATCTCCAAAGAATAGTTCGTAGTTACCAATCGTGCCCGATTTGCCGTTAATAGTTTCTACCTGCGAATAGAAGCTCATCAGTTTACTGTTTTTTACTTTTTGCAGTTCATCTTCTGTTATACCATCTTTTTTTATTTTATCTATTTCTAAATAGATGGCTTTTTCAAGATCAGTGGCTTTCACACTGTCGCTGCATTGGGCATAAATATTAAATGTAAAAGGATCGAATGCATAGCTCATGCCCGTGCTGATATCGGTTGCCAGTTGCTGCTGATCTACCAGTGAAGCATACAGCCTCGAAGAATTGCCTCTCGACAAAACCTGGTTCAATACATCCAGCGCATAATAGTCGCTGTCTTTTGTTGCAGGAACATGGTAGGTTATCATAAGATAGGGCGTCGTAACATCCCGCTGCACCATCACCCGCCGTTCCCCATTTTGTGGTGGTTCCACATTGTGAACTGTGGGTGGCGAAGGTTGCGGTGGTATTGGTTCCATATATTGCTTTGCAAGTTTTTCTACCTGCGCTAATGTTACATTGCCGGTAATCACCACCACACAATTGTTGGGCGCATAATAAGTCTTAAAATATTTTTGAAGGTCTGTTTTTTTCCAGTGTAAAATATCGCTTTCGTAACCAAGCACCGGCCAATGATAAGGATGTTGGGTAAAAACCATTGCATTAACTGCTTCGCTCAACGGTTCCCAGGGTGAATTTTCAAAATCTGTTCTCCACTCAGAGTGAACTACGCCCCGTTCACTTTCTATAACTGCAGAATCAAAAGCAAGGTTAGCTATCCTGTCCGATTCTATATCAAACAATAGTTCCAGTTTTGATGATGGGAACCAATCGGTATAGGCAGTTATATTTTCTGTAGTATAAGCATTATTAGTTCCACCGTTATATTCTTCGGTACTGTCAAGTTGAGTGTGAACATATCTTTTTCCACCCTTAAACATCATGTGCTCAAAAAAGTGGGAGATACCCGTGATGCCCGTAGATTCATTCCTGGAACCCACCTTAAAAAACAGGTACATATTGGCGTTAGGAATAGAATTGTCTTCCATTACCAGGAATTTCATTCCGTTATTGAGGGTAAAAGTTTTTACATCTTCAGCTTTCAGTTGTGCTTTTACTGACAGGCTAAATGCAAGGGATACAATAAGCAAATACATACTTACCTGCTTCATAAATAAAAAGATTATTGATAGTAAATATAGAGAAATGTATGGACAGAAAATTTTTCAATTATCATCTTTCCAAATTGTAGGTTTACTTTGTTAGTATATGGGTACATGCGGTATTCGAATGTTTAAATATGAAGTATTTAAAAAATACTTCAGACAATAACAGTAGTCAGAATAACAGATAGATGTTACTCCCCGAAAGAAATTAAACCATAATATTGATTTCTTTGATTGAATATCATACAACCCATCACAAGAAGTAGTTTACCTCATCACAAAAGGGTAGGAGTTGTAATGCTTTAAAGCAAGTCCTGTTCCTCTTACTACACTGGTAAGCGGGTCGTCTGCAATGTGTACGGGAAGTTTAATTTTTGCGGCAAGTCTTTTATCCAATCCCCGCAACAGAGCTCCTCCGCCAGTTAAATATATTCCACGGCGATATATATCAGAAGCAAGCTCCGGTGGTGTTGTTTCCAGCGCCTTTAAAATTCCTTCTTCTATTTTAAATATCGATTTGTCCATTGCTTCAGCAGTTTCCTGGTAGGTCACCGTTATTTGTTTCGGAATACCAGTTACCAAATCTCTTCCATGTACCGCCATGTCTTCCGGCGGGTTATCAATATCTTTCATTGCTGCACCTACCTGAATTTTTATCTGCTCAGCTGTACGCTCGCCTATAAGAAGACTATGATATCGCCGTATGGATTCCATAATATCGCCAGTGAATTCATCACCTGCAATGCGGATAGACTGGTCGCATACAATTCCTGCAAGAGCCACAACTGATATGCCTGTGGTGCCACCACCAATATCGATAATCATATTACCTACCGGTTCTTCTACATCAATTCCTATTCCCAAAGCTGCTGCCATAGGTTCATGAATAAGATAAACTTCTTTTGCCCCGGCCTGTTCGGCGCTATCTCTTACGGCCCGTTTCTCCACTTCGGTAATGCTGCTGGGAATACAAATCATCATTCGCCAGCCCGGAGCAAACATGGGTTTTTTTGTGTAGATTTTTTTAATCATCTCCCTTATCATCAATTCTGCTGCATTGAAATCGGCGATTACTCCATCTTTTAGTGGGCGAATCGTCTTGATGCTATCATGCGTTTTTTCATGCATCATCAAAGCTTTTTTGCCTACGGCCAAAACATTTTTTGGATTATTGCGGTCCAGTGCAATAATAGAAGGTTCATTTACCACCACCACATCGTTATGAATGATGAGTATGTTGGCTGTGCCAAGATCAATGGCAATTTCCTGTGTGAATAAATTAAAAAGTCCCATGTTATAATACGGTGTTGAAAAATTAGCAATTTGTGTAAAGGTGTGAAAATTTATTTGATTTATAAATGTTAAATGATAAGACCTGATGTATTTAAGCCTTCTTACATTATGGTGTATACCAAAAAAAGGGAAACTTGCCTGCCGATAAATTCATCTGGGTTTCTACTGAGATTAGCCCTGCTACTGCTCAGAATTAATTTTATATACTTTAAACTGTTATGTAAAACCCGCTACATGCCGGTTTTGTTATATACAATAAGTTGATGCGTTTATTGCATACCGTTAGGACGAATGATATTGCGTTTCCACTGGTACACCATTAGTAATTGTTTGATATACGACACAATATCTTTCAGTGAGTTTTTTTAAACTTGCCATTTGCTCATCTGTAGCATCTGTATCCAGGTCAAATTGTAAACGGATATTTTTAAAACCTACAGGAGATTCTTTTGAAACTCCAAGGGTTCCCTTAAAATCAAGATCGCCTTCAGCTTTAACCGTGCCGCTCCTTATTTCAACACCGATGGCCGTGGATACTGCCTGAAGCGTTACACCTGCGCAGGCAACTAATGCTTCCAGCAACATATCTCCTGAACAAACCAGCATGCCCGTTCCGCCCGTTGCAGGATGAAGACCAGCTTCGGCTAATGCCCTTCCTGTTTCTACTTTACAGGATATCCCTTCGCCTATTTTTCCCTGTGCCTTTAATGTTATAATTGCAGATTCTGGTTTATCGCGATATTGCTCTTTAAGAGGTGCTTGTAAGTTTTTAAGTTCGGTACTATTCATAATTACAAGATTAATAAAAAAAACTGAGGGCGATAAAATTGTTTAAGCCTGTATCTTTAGCAAACATTTCTTCATTGATTGCCTCATGTAAAAATAAAAAAACTATGATCAACTTTAACAGAAGAAAATTTTTAAAAGCTACTACATTATTAATGGCAACACCTTTTGTTCCAACTTTATTCAATATGAAAAAGAACAAACCGCTTTTATCATTTTCCACCCTCGGCTGTCCCGATTGGAACTTTCAAAAGATTACAGATTTTGCAGTGCAAAATAACTACAAGGGTATAGAATTACGTGGACTTCTACGCGAAATGGATCTTACCAAATGCCCTGAATTCAACACGCCGCAAAATATTGCTGCAACACTTTCTATGATGAAAGATAAGAACCTTGCTTTTGTTGATCTCGGGTCTTCCGCCAGTTTGCATATTGCCGATAGCGCAGAAAGAAAGAAAAATTTAGATGAAGCAAAACGGTTTATTGATCTTGCTCAACAAATCAATTGTCCTTACGTAAGAGTGTTTCCCAATAACTTTCCCAAAGACAAGGACAAGAGTGAAACAATGGATCTTATGATAAAAGGCTTGCTTGAATTGGGGGATCATGCAAAAGGAAGTAATGTAAGTACGCTGGTAGAAACACATGGTGACCTTGTTTGGTCAGACGATATTGTAAAAGTGATGCAGTCTGCTTTCAATGAGCATACGGGTTTAGTATGGGATGTAACCAACATGTGGTCAATTACAAAAGAACCTCCCGAGGATGTCTATAATAAATTAAAAAAATACATTCGCCATACGCATATTAAAGATTTGAAAATGATAGATGGCAAAGAACATTATGAGTTGTTGGGCAGGGGAGAAGTTCCGATATTTACCGCAATAGATGCTTTACAAAATGGAGGCTATAAAGGATACTATAGTTTTGAATGGGAAAAATTATGGCATCCTGAAATTGATGAACCCGAAGTTGCTATAGCCGATTACAGTAAAGTAATGCTGGAGCATTTTAATAAATGAACAGATTCACACAAAGGCAATTAAGAAAAGTTAAGGTGTAAATATGTTTTCTTTACAATAATAAAAAAATAGCCCAAGTCTTGTCTCTCTCTTTCGGAGAGCGATTGGGCCGGGTGGTTGAAAAATGAATATGTGGACAGCCGGTGAATGCCTTCCCTATCCTTGAATATCACCTTGTTTCTTTCCCCTTTAATTTAAGATATAAATTGAGTGCCATTTTAATTTGCTTTAGTGTATAATAAAATAATAAATGTTGATGAAGATTGTAGGACTATAATCAAATTAATTGAGGTTTAAAAGTTATATAAAAATAATACAGCGCAATCGATAAAATATCTTTGGCACCATTTTAGGTATCTATAGGGATAAATTAATCTATCACCTAAAAACACAAACCATGAATTTTCCTAAATTGAAAGCAATTTTATTTGGCGTAAGCTGTTTTGCATTTGCATCAGCATTTGCGCAGGATACTCCTAAAACTCCCAAACCGGATACTACTAAAATGCCAAGGCACGATTCTACAAGTATGAATCTGAAAGCAATGCATAATGATGTTGTAAGCTTTAATGTTACAGCATCTCATTCATTTATAACGAAAAATGAAAAGGCAGTTGCGCTGAAAAAAGAAGCTGAGGACGAAACATTAACAGAAAAATATTTCGCCAAAACATCGGTATAAAATTTTCAAATTATTTTATGATGTAACTTATAAAAATCTGTAAATACTTTTACGGGTTTTTATAAGTTTGTATTTTTTATAAAGGACGTTGCTTACCTTATTGAAAAAGGAAATTTATCAGAATAAATAATAATAATAATTTGCAATTATTATAACGATATTCTTTTAATTTTATCCTATGACCACACCATTCCGAATACAGAAAAGCTACCGTTATACATTTATACTTTTTCTTTTATTTTTTCAAAACACCTCTGCACAAACCTATAAAGATTCATTACTTTCTTACCAGCAGAATTATATCAATAACCATGAAGTAGTTGGTAAGGATGATAAAAAATTTATTCACTTTTACCCGGTTGATGAAAATTATCGCGTAACTGCCTCTTTAAAAAAAATAACAGATGCCAAAGGTTTTGATATGAATACGGCGTCGGGAATGAAGCAGCATTATTTTCGTTATGGCCTGCTAACTTTTAAATTGCATAACGCTTTAGTACATTTATATATTTACCAGTCTGAGGCTTTGATGCAGCAGGAAAAATATAAAGATTATCTATTCGTGCCATTTGGAGATGCTACTTCAGGGTTTGAAAGTTATGGTGGCGGGCGTTATCTTGATTTTACTATTTCAGACATAAAAAATAATCACCTGGTAATTGATTTTAATAAAGCATATAATCCCTATTGCGCTTATACTACCGGTTATAATTGCCCTATTCCTCCCAAAGAAAATTTACTAACGGTAGCCATACCCGCTGGCGAGAAGAATTACGGGAAGCCTGTACATTAGCAAAGATTGAATAGTGGTTTCGTTTTAGCACCCGGAATAAATATAATTCGTGATGTGGATGTATGTCATAAATAAAGTTAACTATAACGGTCATTTCTCCATGGATAAGCCGTGTTAGAATACCCTCTTTCTTCCCAAAAACCTAAGCGATTCGCATTCATGAATTCGATTCTGTTTATCCATTTACTGCCCTTCCATGCATATAATTGTGGAGTTATCATTCTTACAGGGCCGCCATGTTCTTTAGGCAAAGGCTTGCCTTCCACTGTGTGCACTAATAATACATCGGGCTTTAGAGCTTCTTCCAAAGAAATGTTGGTGGTATAATCATCATAACCATAACACATGATGTGTGTCGCGTTTTCTTTCGGTTGCACCAATGCCGCAACATCAAGCAGGCGAACGCCTTTCCAGTTGATATTTAATTTAGTCCATGTAGTAACGCAATGAAAATCCGACGTATCATCTGACTGAGGTAAAGCCATAAAATCTTCCCACGATAATATTGTTGGATGTTCAACTAAACCGTCTATGGTTAGTCTCCATTCTTTCAAAGAAACAGATGGTTGAATTCCAAGATCTAATACAGGCCATTTATGCGTAATCGTTTGCCCAACAGGAATTACTGGCATTCCATGACGATTTGAGTTTCCTTTGCCCATCGGCTTATTGTCGGCAACAGATGGTGTTTGCAACATCTTGTCTTCAAAGCGTGCTTTAAGTTTCATGCGTGCTTCAATAATTCGTTCCAGTTTTCAGGGAGCTTCCATAAACAAAATTTTAAAATATAAAATAACAACCTAAACTATAAACAAAAGAATTTAATCAGTTGTTTAGGGAAATGTTAGTTTCGCGAATGCATAAAATTGATGGAAATTTATTCCGTAACGTTAATAAAACTGTAACAAAATACTTTGTGATTTTGTTGATTTTTACTTTCGAGTGCCAGGTATTATTAGCGCAGAATATAAACGCAACAAGCCAGCTGAATAATGATACAATTGCTCATCCTATAGAAACAAAACCCCGTTATTTACAACCAGGAACTCTTGTTATTCCAGGTACTTTTTTAATCTATGCCGGCCTTAAACCATTTATAAAGGGAATTGAAAAGCTTGACGATACTATCTATACAAATATCAAAACAAATCATGCCGGCTTTCATACCAATGCAGAAGATTATCTTATGTGGGCGCCTTCTGCATCGCTTTATTTTTTAGATGCCTGTAAAGTAAAGACGAAACATAATTTTAAAGAACACCTGGTATTAGATGCCGGGTCAATAATAATTGCCGGAGGCGTTGGCTATGCCATGAGGCTGATAAGCCGCAATATTAATGTATACAAAACTTATGGTACAAAATTTCCTTCTGGCCATACAGCCAACGCTTTCCGGAGCGCAGAATTGTTTCACCAGGAACTGAAAGACAATAATAAATTAATAAGTTATAGCGGCTATGTTGTTGCAACCGCAGTGGGCGTTCTTCGGATATACAATAAAGATCACCTGCTTACAGAAGTATTAGCGGGTGCAGGTTTAGGCATCTTATCAACCAAATTAACCTATTGGATTTTTGATAAAGTAAAAGATAAAAAGAAACAAATTGATTAGCATAGACTAAAAATATCAGCCAATCACAAACTTCGTTTATATTATGACGTTATAAATATTAGCAAGTAAACAATTCTTTTAACTTTTGTATGCAATGGCAGCGCTGGCCGGGCCAGTAAGTGGTATAAGTTCTGTTTTTACAAAACCCGCCTCCTTTACCCATTTTTCAAAATCATCGAATGTATAATCAAATGCATCCCCGTTTTCAATAAGCATGTTCAGGCTCATTAGCATGCCAAATGTATTCTGAGTTCGGGCACTATCAATAATATTTTCAATAGCAATTAACACCCCGTTTTCCGGTAAAGCATCATACACTTTTTTAATTAAGGTAAGTTTGGTTGTTTCATTAAGCCCATGTAAAATATTTCCCATGCTGATAATTTCGGCAGAAGGAATAGTATCCTTTAAGAAATCACCACTTTCAACTTTTATTCTATTAGTCAGATTAAACTTTGCTATTGCCCTTTCTGCTAAAGGCCCCACCGGCAGAAGATCATAAGTAGTTAACACAATTGCAGGGTGTTGAAGAGCAATCATGCAAGAAAGAAATCCGTCAGCACCGCCAATATCTGCCAGGTTTTTATATTTACTAAAATCA
>Ga0208717_1000203_pt1 | contig 24124 bp, 19 predicted proteins | sample NGESurF53shallow_FD_184489 | JGI IMG/M metagenome (GOLD analysis project Ga0208717, IMG submission 184489) | Arctic peat soil microbial communities from Barrow, Alaska - NGEE Surface sample F53-3 shallow (SPAdes) | ecosystem: Environmental > Terrestrial > Soil > Wetlands > Peat ... | reverse complement strand
GCTGGAACGAGGTGTTCAGCAGTCCGGAGGCAAGGCCTTGCTCGTCGTCCGCGACACCGTTCGTCGCCTGCACGTTCAGCGACGGGAACCCGATCGCGAAACCGATGCCAAGGAGCACCACCGTCGGCAGCATCAGCGTCACGTACGACGCGCTCGCTCCGAGCCGGATGAACAGCGCGTAACCCGCCGTCAGCACCGCGAACGCGATCACCAGCAACCGCGGCGTACCGAAGCGGTCGATGATCGGCGCAATGCGAGTCGATCCGAAGGCGACGATCACGCCGGCCGGCAGGAATGCGAATGCCGTTTGCAACGACGACCAGCCGAGCAGCGACTGCAAGTACAGCGTGCCGATGAACTGGTAGCCGATGTAGGAGCCGAACAGCGCCATGGCCGCGATGTTGGCGCGCACCAGGCGCGACGAACGCAGGATTCCGAGCCGAACCAGCGGGTGCGGTGACCGTAGTTCGATCGCGATGAACGCCCCGAGCAGTAGTGCGCTCACGACGAATCCGCCGAGGGTGCTGAGAGATCCCCAGCCGGACGCCGGGGCGGTGACGACCGTACGAACGAGCAGCAGCATCGCCGCACTCGCCGTTACGGCGCCTGGCACGTCGTAGCCGCCCGCACCGCGGGTGTGCGTGTCGCGTGCGACGTACTTGCGACCCAGGACGACCAGCGCTGCCGCGATCGGAGCAGGCAGTAAGAAGGTCCAGCGCCAGCCGAGCTCAGTGAGCAGGCCACCTAGCACGAGTCCGAGCGAGAAGCCGCTCGCCCCGACTGTGGTGAAGATGCTGAGTGCCCGGTTGCGCACCGGCCCCTCAGCGAAGGTGGTCGTGATGATCGATAGAGCGGCCGGCGCGGTGAAGGCTGCGCTTGCGCCCTTGATGAAGCGGGCGGTGATGAGCAGATCGCCGTTCGTGGTGAGGCCGCCGAGAGCCGACGCAATCACGAAGACGGACAGTGCCCACAACAGCACCCGCCGCCGTCCAAGCAAATCTGCCGCTCTACCGCCGAGGAGCAGCAGGCCGCCGTACCCGAGCACGTAGCCGGAGACGATCCACTGCAGTTGGTCGGTGCTGAGCTTGAGGTCGCGCTGGATGGACGGGAGGGCCATGCCGACCATCGAAACGTCGAGCGCGTCAAGGAAGACGACGCCGCACAGCACGATGAGCGCGGCCCAGAGGGCGGGGCTCCAGCGCAATTGGGTGGCGGCGGGATGACTGGCTGGGTGAGTATCTGAAAGGTCCATGCGACGACAATACATGCACGTGCATTGATTGCAAGAGAATATTTTGTACTGGTCATATTTACGCGGTACCTTTACCACATGCCTGATGTCGCGCCTGTGGTGGATCCGAATCCCCTGGTAGACCACTGGCGAACCCTGCTCGAACAGCACGCGCGGGTGACGTGCGCGCTGGAGAAGGCGCTCGGGGAGCACGGGCTCGGGGTCAGTGAGTTCGAGGTCCTTGACGAGTTGGCCAGCCAGCCGCACTCCGAATGCCGGATGCAGGCCCTCTCGGACGTCGTCCACCTCAGTCAGAGTGCGCTGTCGCGCGTCGTCGGCCGGCTCGAAGAAGAGGGCCTGGTGACCCGGGTGATGTGCCAGCAAGACCGCCGCGGCATCTTCGCCCACCTGACCGACGAGGGCCGAACCCGCTATGAGGCCGCACTGCCAACCCACCGCTCCGTACTAGCCGAGAACCTGACCGCCTAGATCCGACTTCGCAGCCCCTGGGTGTAGCCGAACCGGGCCGCCAACGACACTGCGGGCTGCGAAGAACCCGCGCTAGAGGATCGGCAACAGGGCGCTGACGTTGCTCCGCTCTCCGCTGGCGCGCACTCGACCGTCGGCGACCGCCTCTGTCCACGGCAGCCGGCCGGCCGCTAGCCGCACCCAAGTGACCGGATCCAGTTCGACCACATTCGGCGGCGTGCCCCTCGTGTGGCGCGGACCTTCGACGCACTGCACCGCGGCGATCGGCGGCACCCTGACCTCGACCGTGTGTCCGGGCGCCTTCGCAACCAAGGCCGCCAGCAGCGCTCGAGTCGCTAGGCGCAACGCGCCCGCGTCGGGATCGACGGCAGGCGAGAGATCGAGACCGTGCACGACGCCTTCGACACATCGAGTCACCAGGAAGTCGTCGAATCGCATCGGTGCCAACCGCGTCGGGATCACTCGTGCCGGATCCGTCTCCACGACAACGTCGCTCAACGAATCGACGGCCGCTCGCACGGCAGTCCGCAGCCGAGCCGGCGACTGACCAGCAGCAAGCGCGTGCGTCCGCTCGTCGATGGAGGACGCCGCCGCGCGAAGGCACAGCAAGTACTCCGCGACCGTTGCCTCCGCGCGATCCGGGGCCGGCTCGGTCAGCGATCGCGCCGGCGAGCTCGCACACATGACGAGGTGCGCGACCAACTCGTTGACCCGCCACCCAGGCAACTCGGTGGGCAAGTCGAACGCATCGTCTGGCAGTGCATCGACGGCGTCGGCGACCCGAACCCATTGCGCGACGCACGCCACCCCGGCGTCCGCCCAGGGGTTGACTCGCATCAGCCAAAGAGCGCGGCGAATGTGCCGGTGGCAGCGGTCCTAAGCGCGGCGAGATCGACCGCGAATTGGCCTGCAATGTCGAGTGTTTCGCCGCCAGTGGTGCCAAGTGCAAGTAGCGGGACGCCGCGAGCAGCCGCCAGCGACACCAGCTGGCCGACCCGATCCGCAGGAACAGCAACGACGGCACGCGCGGCCGATTCGGAGAACAGGGCCACGAACGGCTCGAGGTCCGGTGGCAACGTGATCCGCGCGCCACGACCACCGCGCAGGCACGACTCGACGAGAGCCTGCGCCAACCCGCCGTCCGACAGATCGTGTGCCGCCGAGACCACGTCGGTCGCTTCGTGCAGCAGACCAGCCAAAGCAATCTCGGCGTCGAAGTCGACGATGGGCGGGTGACCACCGAGGTGCCCGTGCACGACGTGCGCCCACTCCGATCCGCCGAACTCGTCGCGCGTCGCGCCGAGCAAGAAGAGCTGCTCATCGTCGGCGGCGAACGCGATCGACCGGCGCCGCCGCACATCGGAGATCACGCCGAGCACACCGATCACCGGCGTCGGGTTGATCGGTGTCGAGCCGGTCTGGTTGTAGAAGCTCACGTTGCCGCCAGTGACCGGAATGCCCAGCGCGACGCAGCCGTCGGCGATGCCGCGGATCGCCTCGGTGAACTGCCACATCACCTCGGGGTCTTCGGGCGAGCCGAAGTTCAGGCAGTCGGTAATCGCCAGCGGCACCGCACCCGACGCCGCGACATTGCGATAGGCCTCGCAAAGTGCAAGCTGAGCTCCGAAATACGGATCGAGTCGGGTGTAACGACCGTTGCCGTCGAGTGCGAGTGCGAGCCCGAGGTTGGTTGAGTCGCCGACGCGGATCACGCCGGCGTCGTCGGGCATTGCCAGCGTCGTGTTGCCCATGACGTAGCGGTCGTATTGGTTGGTGACCCACGACTTGTCGGCCAGGTTCGGCGACGCCACGAGCGTGAGCAGCGTCGACAACAGTTCAGCTCCCGAGTGAGGACGGGGCAACAAAACCGGATCGTCGGCGCGCAGCTCGTCGAGATCGGCAGGGCGCGATAGGGGCCGGTCGTACACCGGACCCTCGTGCGCAACTGTGCGCGGCGGGACCGAGACAACGAGTTCGTCGCGCCAGTAGATGTCGAGCCGGTCGCCGTCGGTTACTTCGCCGATGACGGTCGCGGTGACATCCCACTTAGCGCAGATCTCCATGAACGCAGGGATTTTCGACGGTTCGACGACCGCGCACATGCGTTCTTGCGACTCGCTCATCAGGATCTCTTCGGGAGCAAGCGTCGGGTCGCGCAGCGGCACGGTGTCGAGCACGATCCGCATGCCGCCGGTACCTGCCGATGCCAGCTCGGAGGTCGCGCACGAGAGCCCCGCAGCGCCGAGATCTTGAATGCCGGCAACAAGATCGGCCGCGAAAATCTCCAGGCAGCACTCGATCAGCACCTTCTCGGCGAACGGGTCGCCGACCTGCACACTCGGGCGCTTGCGTTGTCCCTCGGCCTCGAACGTCGCGCTCGCCAGCACAGAAGCGCCGCCGATGCCATCGCCACCCGTGCGCGCGCCGAACAGCACGACCTTGTTGCCCGGCCCAGGAGCGGTTGCGAGCTTGATGCCGTCGGTGCGCATGACACCGACCGCCAGCGCGTTCACCAGGGGGTTGCCCAAGTAGGACGGGTCGAACACGATCTCGCCGCCGATGTTCGGCAGCCCGAGGCAGTTGCCGTAGCCACCGATGCCCGCGACGACACCCGGCAGCACGCGCAAGGTACCGGCAGCATCGGCGGGGCCGAACCGCAGCGAATCCATGACGGCGACCGGCCGCGCACCCATCGTCAAGATATCGCGCACGATGCCACCGACTCCGGTCGCCGCACCCTGGTACGGCTCGACGTAACTCGGATGGTTGTGCGACTCCGCCTTGAACGTCACCGCAAAGCCCTCGCCGACATCGACGACGCCCGCGTTCTCGCCCATGCCGACGAGCAGAATGTCCTTAGTCTGCACCGGAATTCGCTCGGCGAACTGCTTCAGATGCCGCTTGCTCGATTTGTAGGAGCAGTGCTCGCTCCACATCACGGAGTACATCGCCAACTCGCACAACGTTGGTCGCCGCCCGAGGATCTCAACGATCCGCGCGTACTCGTCGTCCTTCAAACCAAGAGCAGCAAATGGCAGGACGACGTCGGGCGTCGAAACAGCGTGACTGACCGAATCGATCGTCACGCGGCGATCAGCGCCTTGACGATGCTGGTGAAGAACGTCAGCCCGTCGGAGCTCGGCCCGGTGAGTGGATCAATCGCGTGCTCGGGGTGCGGCATCAACCCGACGACGTTGCCGCGCTCGTTGGTGATGCCGGCGATATCGCGCATCGAGCCATTCGGCGTCCTGCCCGAGTAGCGGGCCACGACGCGGCCCTGCGCCTCCAGCTCATCGAGCGTCGACGCGGAGGCGACGAAGCAGCCCTCGCCGTTCTTGATCGGAATGACCACCCGCGACCCGTGGGCGTAGCCATTCGTCCAGGCGGTCTCGGTGTTCTCGATCGCTAGCACCTGATCGACACATTGGAAGTGCAGATCGACGTTGCGGGTCAGCGCGCCTGGCAGCAGATGCGCCTCGCACAGCACCTGGAATCCGTTGCAGATCCCCAGCACCGGGAGCCCGTCGCGCGCACCGGCGATGATCAAATCCATCACCGGTGAGAACCGGGCAATCGCGCCGCATCTCAAATAGTCACCGTAAGAGAACCCGCCGGGCAGCACGACGGCATCGACGCCATGGAGCGATGGATCCTTGTGCCATAAGGAAATCGGCTCGGCTCCGGCCGCGGCGATCGCCCGCAGGGCATCACGGTCATCGAGCGATCCCGGGAACGTCACAACGCCGACCGACACGGTCACGAGGCACCAACCGTCACGACGAAATCCTCGATCACCGGGTTCGACAGGAAGTTCGCGGCCAGCTCTTCTACCTGCGCTAATGCAGCTGGGTCCGCCTCGCCGTCCAACTCGATTTCAAAGTGCTTGCCCTGCCGCACTGAGGCGACGCCAGACCTGCCGAGCCGGCCAAGCGCACCGAGAATCGCCTGGCCCTGGGGGTCGAGAATCTCCGGCTTGAGCATGACGTCGACGACGACGCGGGTCACGGGCGCTCCAGGGGCGAGGGTCGGGGCGGACTGACGCAAAGCCAGCCTACCGGGATGGGACAGTTAGCCCATGAACGAGATGGACGCCGAGCGGTTGCGGATTCGCGAAGCCGACGCCGGCGGTACCAACTGGCGGCGTTGGGGCCCCTACTTGTCGGAGCGCGCCTGGGGCAGCGTGCGCGAGGACTACAGCGCGGACGGCGATGCCTGGTCGAGTTTTCCCTTCGATCACGCCCGATCGCGCACATATAGGTGGAACGAAGACGGATTGGCAGGGTTCTGCGACTCCGACCAGACGTGGTGTCTGGCCCTCGCGTTCTGGAACGGCAGCGATCCGATCTTGAAGGAACGGCTGTTCGGACTGACGAATAGCCAGGGCAACCACGGCGAGGACGTCAAGGAGCGCTACTGGTTCGTCGACGGAACGCCCTCCCATTCCTGGATGCGGTGGCAGTACCACTACCCGCAGCAGGCCTTTCCCTATGACGAGCTCATAGCGGAGAACGGCCGTCGGTCGCGGCTCGAGCCCGAGTACGAGATCGACGACACGACCGCGTTTCTCGACAACCGCTACTTCGACATCACCGTCGACTACGCGAAGGCTGCGGTCGACGACCTGTGCATGCAGATCAGCGTTCGCAACGCCGGCCCGGACGCCGCAACGATCGACGTGCTCCCGACGCTGTGGTTCCGCAACACCTGGCGCTGGGAGCTGCCGAAAGCCGCACCTGAGCCGAGGATCACGGCTGCAGGGTCGGCACTGATCGCCGTCCAGGAAAGGATCGGGACGCTGACCTTGACCGGCGCACCGACCGATTTCGTCGGAGCGCTCGCGTGCGACAACGAGACGAACACGCAGCGCCTGTACGGGGTGGCGGGGCCGGCGTATCCGAAGGACGGCATCGGCGACTACGTCGTGCACGGCACACCGACCGTGAACCCGCAGGGGTACGGCACGAAGGGTGCGTTGCGGTATCGGCTGGAGTTGGCAGCAGGTGAGACGCGGGTGATCAAGTTGCGGCTGCAGGCAGGGTCGGTTTCATCGACTGACCTCGGGGCCGGCTTCGATGCGGTGCTCGCTTCCCGAGAGGCGGAGGCCGACCGGTTCTATGCGACCTTGTCGGGCACCGTTACAGCTGGCGAAGCTGCTGTGGTTCGGCAAGCGATCGCGGGACTGCTGTGGAGCAAGCAGTTCTACCACTACGACGTGCAGCGATGGCTCGACGGCGACCCTGCTGGGCCACCGCCGCCACGCGGCCGCGGCGAGATTCGCAATGGCAAGTGGACGCACCTGAACAACCACGATGTGCTGCTGATGCCCGACACGTGGGAGTACCCGTGGTACGCATCGTGGGACCTTGCGTTTCACTGCGCGGTTCTCGCGCACGCCGATCCGTCGTTCGCCAAGCAACAACTTCTGCTGCTGCTGCGCGAGTGGTACATGCACCCGAACGGGCAGTTGCCGGCGTACGAGTGGAACTTCTCCGACGTTAATCCGCCGGTGCATGCGTGGGCTGCGTTGCGGGTGTTCGAGGTGTCGGGTGGGACTGACTATGACTTCCTGGAGCGGGCGTTTCACAAGCTGTTACTCAACTTCACCTGGTGGGTGAACCAGGAAGATCACGACGGCAACAACCTCTTCCAGGGTGGGTTCCTCGGTCTCGACAACATCGGTCCGTTCGATCGTTCACGACTTTCACCCGATGCCGGAGAGCTAGAGCAAAGCGACGGCACCGCGTGGATGGCGATGTTCTGCCTCGACTTGCTCGACATGGCCCTCGTGCTGGCGATGAATGACCCCACCTACGAAGACGTCGCGACGAAGTTCTTCGAACACTTCGCGCATATCGCGACCGCCGCGCAGCAGCAGGGCCTGTGGGACGACGCCGACGGGTTCTTCTACGACCAGTTGCGGCTGCCCGACGGTGAGCGGCTGCCAATAAGGGTTCGATCGCTCGTCGGTCTGATCGCGGTCTGCGCAGTCAGCCACGTTTCTAACTCGGTGCTGACGTCGCTGCCGGGCTTTGCGAGCCGACTTAGATGGTTCACGACGAATCGACCGCTGCTGACGCACTGCGTGGCGGAGACAGTGGACGACAACACGCTGTTTTCGATGGTCGATCCGGGACAGTTGCGCAGGCTCTTGAGCCGGATGTTGGACGAGGCCGAGTTCTTCTCACCGCACGGCGTCAGATCGATCTCTGCGTACCACCGCGATCACCCGTTCATGTTCAACGTGGACGGTCAGGACTTCCGGGTCGACTACGAACCGGGCGAATCGTCGACGGGCTTGTTCGGTGGCAACTCGAACTGGCGGGGTCCGGTGTGGCTGCCGCTGAATGCGTTGCTGGTGGAGGCGCTAAGGCGTTTCGACAAGCACCTGGGTGCCGAGTTCACGCTCGAGGTTCCGACCGGATCGGGCCGCCAGGGCACGCTCGGCGACGCCGCGGACGAGCTGTCGCGTCGATTGGTGGGACTGCTCCTGCCAGCGGACGACGGCCGGTTGCCGGCGTCCGGCAAGCGCTCCTGGCCCGATGGGCTGCTGTGGTTCCACGAGTACTTCCATGGCGACACCGGCGAGGGTCTCGGCGCGTCGCACCAAACCGGATGGACCGCGCTGCTCGCACACCTGGTTCTGACGCGACGCAGCTGACGTCCCTGGTCCTCTCTCCGAAGCTGTCAGTGCGTGGACGCTTAAGAAAGCGTCCTGGGGCTGACAAGTTCGCCGAAGGTGTCCACACGCTGAGACTGTTCTGTGAAATCGCTCAGATTTCTCTCGTCCACATGCAGTGGACGGCGTTAGCCGAGGCGGCAGCGGCCAATCGCGGTTCGGTGCTTCGGTCCTGCACAGGTCAGTCCACACCCTGTCCCCAGGCCTGGAGGTGTTGTCCCCAGCTCGCGCACAGGTGGGTTCGCAAGCGGCCCTTCACTCGCAGGATTGGACTCTCTAAGGTCCTACAACGCAGGTGCACGCCGAGCGCCGGCTAAAAGTGTCGTCCGCTTCACGTACGTATGTCATTCATGAGTTATCAGGCGCGCGAGGTGCAGCTGTGAGTGTGATCGAACTCCCAGGTTCGAGTTCACGGGAAGTAGACCGCACACCGCCGCAAGACATCAACGCCGAGCAGTCCGTGCTCGGCGGCATGATGTTGAGCAAAGACGCGATCGCTGATGTCGTCGAGGCGCTGCACGGTGCTGACTTCTACCGGCCTGCGCACCAAACCATCTTCGAAGTCGTGCTCGACCTCTACGGTCGTGGCGAGCCAGTTGACGCGGTAACAGTCGCGGCAGAGCTGACGAAACGCGGCGAGATTGCTCGCGTCGGCGGGGCGCCGTACCTGCACACGCTCATCTCATCAGTACCGACCGCCGCGAACGCCGGTTACTACGCGAAGATCGTGGCCGAGCGAGCCATCTTGCGGCGGCTCGTTGAAGCCGGCACGCGGATCGTGCAGTTGGGTTACTCGGGCGTCGGCAACGAAGTCGACGACATCGTTGACCGTGCGCAAGCCGCGATCTATGACGTCACCGAGCGCCGCCAAACCGAGGACTACAGCGTCCTCGAGTCGCTCTTGCAGCCGACGATGGACGAGATCGAAGCGAGTGGCCATCGCGGTGGCGGCCTCACCGGCGTCCCGACTGGTTTTGCCGACCTCGACTCATTGACGAACGGTTTGCACCCCGGCCAGCTCGTTGTGATCGCTGGCCGCCCGGCAATGGGCAAGGCACTCGCGCTCGAAACGCCCCTGCCAACGCCATTCGGCTGGACGACGATGGGCGAGGTCGTGGTCGGCGACTGGTTGATGGGCGCCGACGGCCGGCCGACGCAGGTGGTCGCGGCGACCGGCGTGCTCCTCGAGCGTCCGTGCTACGAAGTCGAGTTCGACGATGGTTCCGTCATCCTGGCTGACGCCCAGCACCAATGGCTCACGGAGACCCGAGTCAGCCGCCAATCCGCGGTACGCACGACACAGGAAATCGCCGAGACGCTGCGAGGTGTGACGGCGGACACACGTCCAAATCACTCAGTGCGAACCGCATTGCCGCTTCAGTTCGACGAGCAACGACTGCCGATTGCGCCCTACGCGCTGGGGGTCTGGCTAGGGGCCGGACGCTCTGCGTTGGCGCGGATGACCAGCGACGATGCCGAAATCAGCTGGCACATCGAAGCCGACGGGTTGACGCTCGACGAGGGCCTAGGCCAACTAGAGCGAATCGGCGTGCTCAACAACAAGCACATTCCGACCAACTACCTGCGTGCTTCGGAAGTGCAGCGGCGGGCGCTCCTTGCAGGTCTGCTGGACAGCGAGGCAACCGTGTCACCCACAGGTGCGGTGCAGATCACAGTCATGGACGCGCAACTGGCCCGCAACATTTATGAGCTCACGATCAGCCTGGGCTACCGATGCGGCTTTACTACGAGACCGGCGAACGGTCAGGCCACGTCCGCAACCGCATATACGACCTCGTTCACGCCCGCCGACAATCCGTTCCGGCTTGAGCGCAAACGGTTGGCGCTGAAGAGACAAGCCACGCAACACACGCCACGAATCGGTTCGCGCTTCATCGTCGACGTGCGCCCGGTCCCATCTGTCCCGGTCAAGTGCGTCGAGGTCGACAACGCCGCCCACCTGTACCTCGCGGGGTACTCGATGATCCCAACGCACAACTCGACCCTCGGTCTCGACATCGCACGAGCGGCGTCGATTCGGGCCAACCAGACGTCCGTCCTGTTCTCGCTGGAGATGAGCAAGCACGAAATCACCATGCGGTTGTTGTCGGCGGAATCTCGCATCCCGCTTCAGACCATGCGAACTGGTCAGATGCGTGACGACGACTGGGTCAAGCTGACCCGCCGACTTGGTGAGATGGCAAGCGCACCGTTGTACATCGACGACTCGCCGAACATGACGATGATGGAAATCCGCTCGAAGGCGCGGCGCCTGAAGCAGCGCAACGAGTTGCGGCTGGTGATCGTCGACTACCTCCAGCTGATGACATCGCACTCGAAGGTCGAGAACCGGCAGCAAGAAGTCAGCCAGATCTCGCGATCGCTGAAGCTGTTGGCGAAAGAGCTCGAGGTTCCAGTGATCGCGTTGTCGCAGCTCAACCGAGGTTCTGAGCAGCGCACTGACAAGCGGCCCCAGCTATCCGACCTTCGCGAGTCGGGCGCCATCGAGCAGGACGCCGACGTGGTGATCCTGTTGCATCGCGAAGACATGTACGAACGCGAGTCACCCCGCGCCGGTGAGGCCGACCTGATCGTGGCCAAGCACCGCAACGGACCGACGAGCACGATCGTGGTCGCGTTCCAAGGCCACTACAGCCGCTTCGTCGACATGGCCGCCGGCTAACGCGAGCAGGCTCGATTTCTCAGCCAGCAAGTACCTGTTCGCGCAGGATGTCAGTGTGTCCGCAGTGGTGGGCCAGCTCCCGCAGAACTTGCAGGTACACCCAGCGAAGCGTGCGCGGCCCGGCCCGGTGGCCGACAGTGTCGTCATCGGTGAGCCGGAAGGACTGCTCCGCGCTCTGCACCAGGCCGATCTCACGACGGGACGTGCCGCCGACGCACTCCTCGAACCACACCCGTTGCATCCAGGTGACGTGCTTGAGCAGCCCAAGCAACGTCGTCGCGGACGAGACGAGGTGGCGGCGGGCCTGCTCCTCGGTGAGGCCGTTCAGGGTCGACTCGAGGGCACTGCGGTACTCCTCGACGAACGCGTCGAGCTGGGTGCGTTCGTCTTCCAACGGCACACCGAACGAACCCATGAATGCCTCCCATCATCCTTCGAAGAGCGCCATGATGCGGGGAGCGAATGCAGGGCGCAGGTATGCACCACGGACGACGGTCCACGCGCGGATGCGCCACTCATCGAGACCGGCGGCGGCGAACGCCGCTACTCGATCCTCTGTCTGCCGCCGGTCGTCCAAGACGTTGTCCTTTGGATTCCACAGGAAGGTCGGGACGTCGAACTCGCGTTCACACAAGTAAGGCTTCGGATCGATGGCGACGTGGCGCTCTCCATGCCGGACCAGGTTGTGATGGTGGAAGTCGCCGTGCACTACCCAGTCGACCGGCTCACCCAGAGCGTCCAAGAGTTCGCGCGCGAACGGCACCAGTTCACTCCCCGCCACCTCGGCGTCGTCGAGCCAGCGCCGCACCGCAGGAACGACTGATCGAAACGGCGGCTGCCCCGCAACCCAGATGCGCTGACCGATGTCGGGCGCGATGCGAGTCGCCTGGGCATCCGGTACAGCGGAGAGGTCGTCGCCGGGCCTGGCGCGCTCTTCGAGAATCGCGGAACCGAACTGATCCAGCAGCCGGACGGCGCCATTCCCGTCCCACATCCGGAGAGCGTCGGCTTCGTGCAGCGACTCGTCGTCGCCGCCCCACGGCACCTTCACGACGACGGGACCAGCTGGCGCAACGTACGACACGTGAGACATCGAGAACGGCGCTTCCAGCGTGAGGCCCCAATGCGCCGCCGCCTCAAACGCCAACGCCTTCGCCTCCGACAGGTCAAAGGCCGTTGCGTCGAAACCGTCCGTCACGCCCCGATGGTAGGGCTCGCCGAAACCGCTCACTGACCGGCACGAGATACTGAAGAGGTGCCCGACGCTAAGACCCGCGTTCTGTTGCTTGAGCAGATCCATCCCGATGCCGACGCGCTCTTACGCGAGGCCGGCTACGAGGTCGAAACGAACACCCGCGCACTGGATGAAGACGAACTGATTGGCGCGCTGGCCGGCGTCCAACTGCTTGGCATTCGCTCGAAGACGCAGGTGACCGCGCGCGTGCTCGAAGCAGCGACCGAGCTTGAAGCGATCGGCGCGTTCTGCATCGGGACTAACCAGATCGATCTCGCGACCGCCGCGAGACGTGGCATCGCTGTCTTCAACGCCCCTTTCTCCAACACCCGCAGCGTCGTCGAACTCGCGCTCGCCGAGATCATTGCGCTGACGAGGCACCTCACCGAAAAGAACGCGTTGATGCACGCGGGTATTTGGGACAAGTCTGCGGAGGGTGCGCACGAGGTGCGCGGCCGAACGCTTGGCATCGTCGGCTACGGCAACATCGGCACGCAGCTGTCGGTGCTCGCGGAGAACCTCGGCATGAACGTCATCTATTACGACGTCATCGACCGCCTCTCGCTGTCGAATGCGCGGCGCTGCGAGTCGATGCATGAACTGCTCGCTCACGCGGACGTCGTCTCCTTGCACGTCGACGGTCGACACGACAACGCGAACCTGTTCGGCGCCGACGAGTTCAACGCAATGAAGACAGGCTCGCTGTTCCTGAACCTTTCGCGCGGGTTCGTCGTCGACTACGGGTCGCTGCGCGCGCACATTGAGTCGGGGCACGTCGCCGGCGCAGCCATCGACGTGTTTCCGGACGAGCCGAGTGGGCGTGGCGACGAGTTCGTGTCAGAAGTCAGAGGGCTGCCCAACGTGATCCTGACGCCGCACATCGCCGGCTCGACCGAAGAGGCGCAACAGGACATCGGGCAGTTTGTCGCGACGAAGCTTCGCGACTTCCTGGTCGAGGGTTCGACGGCGATGAGCGTCAACATGCCGCGTATCACGCTGCGCCAAAACCCGGGCACGCATCGCATGCTCCACGTGCACCGCAACGTTCCCGGCGTGCTGGCGAGAATCAACGGCATCTTCGCCGCGCACAACGCGAACGTCGAAGCGCAGCTGCTGGCTACGACCGGCGAGATCGGCTACGTCGTGACCGACATCGGATCGGCCTTCACGACCGACATGATCGCGGAGCTCGAGGCTCTGTCCGAGACGGTTAGATTCCGCTCGCTGTCCTGACGCTTATTGTCGCGACCACTGTCGGTATCGATCGGTAATGTGCGACACATGCCAGAGCGTCCCGAGCCGTTCACCTCCCACACCGATCCCGACGTACTCGATGATCTGCGCGCGCGGTTGCGCGTGACGCGCTGGCCAGACGCGCCGCTGGACGCCGGGTGGTCGCTCGGCACTGACATTGACTATCTCCGCGAGCTCGTTGCGTACTGGTCAGACGAGTTTGATTGGCCGACGCAAGAGGCGGCACTGAATCGGCTACCCCGCTTTCGCATGACACTCCACGACCTGGGCGTTCACTTCGTACATGCCCGCGCGGCAACACAACCTGCGATGCCACTGGTCCTGACCCACGGCTGGCCCGACTCATTCTGGCGCTACTCGAAGGTCACACCGCTACTTACCGATCCGGGTGCGCATGGCGCCGATCCCGCCGACGCGTTCGACGTGGTCGTGCCCGACGTGCCGGGCTACGGGTACTCCGATGCGCCCGTCGGGCCGCCCATCGATTCAATCGCGGTCGCCGGCTTGTGGGCCGAACTCATGCCTGCGCTCGGCTATGAAAGGTTCGGCGCGGCTGGCGGCGACATCGGTAGCCACGTCAGTCGCTACCTCGCGCTCGACTATCCCGATCGGGTCGTTGCCGTTCACCGCACCGACGCCGGGATTCCGTTGTTCAGCGGCGACCCAGCCGACCTCACGCCGGAGGAGCGCGAGTGGTTCGCCAGCATCGCCGCATGGGGAGCAGCAGAAGGTGCGTATGGCGCGATGCATCGCACGAAGCCACAGACTGCGGCGGTCGGGCTCAACGATTCACCGGCCGGGCTGGCGTCCTGGATCGTCGAGAAGCTTCAGGGGTGGGGCGGCGGCGACATCGAGCGGAGCTTTACGAAGGACGAGATCCTCACGAACGTCACGATCTACTGGCTCACCCAAAGCATCGGCTCGTCGATGCGGATGTACAGCGCGAACGCCGCGATCCCGCCCGCGCAACTCGCCCGCCGGGTCGACGTCCCGTCCGGCTTCTCGATCTTTCAAGGCGACGCCGTCCGGCCACCTCGCGCCTGGCTCGAGCGCGTGACCAACGCCGTCTACATCACTGAGCCCGCTCATGGCGGTCACTTCGCACCGTTCGAGGAGCCCGAGCTCTACGCGCAGGAGTTGCGCGACTTCTTCCGCCCGTACCGAGCCTAAGCGACGGAGGTTAGCCGCTCAGCTCGTCTCGTTCGAATGCTTCGCAGCCCTGGGTGTTGCTGAGCGGGGCTCCGGAGGAGCACTGCGGGCTGCGAAGGCGGCTTCGCGTGCCCAATGGGCTTACACATTCCGAACATGGTGCCGACCCTTCAGCTGACGTGCAGGACCGACAAAGGAGGTGAGAAGAAAACCCGGCTGCCCGATCCTCGGGCCGCACTTCCAGTCCAAGGAGCACACCATGAACCGCATCACCAAGGCGACCGCGGGCCTCGGCACCGCCGCCGTCGTCCTGATCGGCCTGACGGGCACCGCCCTCGCCGACACGGGCTCGCCCGCAGTCTCGAGCGCCAGCCCGGCAGCCACGCCGACCGCCACCCCGCACGGCAAGAGCCTCGCGAGCATCCAGGCAGCAGCTGCCGCCGCAATCGCCAAGCGCCTCGCGTCATTGAGCGTCTCGATCAACGACGTCAACAACAACTCTGTGATCACGCCCGCTGACAAGACCACGCTGCTCGCCATCCTCAACGGTGACGTCACCGGTCTGACCGCGCTTGGTGTGACGATCGCTGGCGACACCACGGCCAAGCAGGCGGCGTCCGACTACTCGACGATCTTCACCAGCTATCGGGTGTACGCACTCGCGCTGCCGCAGGTGCGTTTCGCCGCAGCGGCCGACGACATGACCGTCACGGTCCTGCCGAAGCTCACTGACGCGCAGACGAAGCTCGCGGCGTTGCTGGCCGGCGTCGACTCGGGCAAGAACACCCCGCAAGTGCAGGCATGGATGGCCGATCTCGCTGCGCAGATCACCGCGATCGGCACCGAGACGAACGGCCTCTCCGCGACCGTGCTCGGCTACACACCGGCGCAGTATGACGCGAACCACGCGCTGCTCGCACCCGCCCGCGCGTCTCTCGGCATCTCGCGCGACGACATCAGGACGGCCCGCGGTGACATCTCCAACGTCGTGAAGGCATTGAAGTGATTCGCAGGTCCTCCCTCACGCTGGTTGCCGGCGTCACGCTTGTCGTGACGCTGGCGACCGGCTGTGCGGGACACCACGCCAGCCCTACCCCCGCAGCGCAGAACACCGCCTCGACCGCAGCTGCGATCTCGTCTGCTGCTCCGGCTTCTTCGGCAGCACCCGCGACGTCGGCGGCACCTGTTGCTTCGGCGACAGTTACGACCACGACGGCCGCAGCAGCAGCTCCGAGCACTGCCGCGCCGGCCGATCCGGCGGCGGCAGCAGCCAACGCCAGCACCCTCGCCGCGATCACCCAGGACCTGGCAGGCATCGATGCCGGATCATCCGCGGCTGACAAGGACTTGAGCGCCGGCGACTCGGCACGTGCTCAGAACGACAACGGCTAAACCAAGAGAGCGCAGGCCGAGCAGGTACCCACAACTTCGATAGTGTGGGACACGTCGACGAACCCGGCTTCGGCGGCGACCTTCTCGGCCCAGCGCTCGACTGCGGTGCCCGCGACCTCGACGGTCCGCCCGCACACCCGGCACAACAGGTGGTGGTGGTGGCCGGCGCTGCCACACCGGCGGTAGAGGATCTCGCCTTCGGGCGACCGCATCGTGTCGACGAGACCGGCGTCGGCGAGCACTCGGAGCTGGTTGTAGACGGTCGTCAGGCCGACGTGTTCGCCGCGCCCGCGCAGCGCCTCGTGCAGTTCCTGCGCACTGCGGAACTCCTGCACGTCGTCGATAACAACGGCGAGCGCGCGCTTCTGGCGGGTCGACCGGCCGCTGCTCGTCGTCGTCATGGCGACACCAAATCTAGCCGACGCGTACCCGGTGGTCAGATCTGACTTGGAAACGGTAACCATTCCCGATAGTGTACCTGCAACGGTTCCGGATAAGCGGAACTCGAGGGCGACGGGGTGGTCACGTTGACAGCGATAGGCCGGCGGACAGCGCGGACGTTTACTGCCCTAGGAGGGCGGCAATCGTCAGTTTTGTTGGTGGCTGCGGGTCTCGTGGTCGCCACGGGGTGCGCCACGACATCCCACAAGACGACCACAGACCTCGGGGGCGTACCGCTACACGTCGTTGCCGCCGAAAACTTCTGGGGCTCGATCGCGACCCAGCTCGGCGGTAGCAAGGTGGACGTACAAAGCGTCATCACGAATCCCGACACCGATCCGCACGACTACGATCCGAGCGCCGCCGACGCGCGCACGCTCGCAGGCGCCGCGGTCGTCATCGAGAACGGCATCGGCTACGACCCGTGGGTGAGCAAGCTGCTCGCGTCCGACCACGCCACCGGCCAGCACGTGGTCAATGTCGGAACCCTCGTCGGAGTAGCGGATGGCGGAAACCCGCACCGCTGGTACAACCCGACGGACGTCCATACGGTCATCGCCGCGATAGTGGCTGCCTACGACGCCGCCGACCCGGCCGATGCCGCGTACTTTGCGACCCAGCAACAGAACTACGAGACAACCGGGCTCGCGAAGTACAACAGCCTCATTAGCGAGATCAAGACGACGTACGCGGGCACTCCGGTGGGAGCGTCAGAGAGCATCTTCGCGATGCTCGCCCCGGCACTGGGGCTGAACCTGTTGACGCCGCCGACCTTCCTGCGGGCCATCAGCGAAGGCACCGATCCGACGTCGGCCGACAAACAGACGATCGACAACCAGATCAAGACGCACGCCATCAAGGTCTACGTTTACAACTCGCAGAACGCCACCCCCGACGTACAGGCGCAGGTCGACGAGGCGAAGGCAGCCGGGATTCCGGTGACTACGATTACCGAAACGCTCACGCCGGCATCGGCGACCTTCCAGGACTGGCAAGTCGCTCAACTCGCGGCGCTGCAGGCGGCCCTCAGGGCCGCCGCGAAAGGAACCGGCTCCTGACAACGACCCCAGCAGTCCAGCTGCGTGACGCGGCGGTCCGAGTCGGCGACCGGCTGCTTTGGCATGACGTCAACGTCGGCGTTCCGGCCGGCCAGTTCGTCGCGATTCTCGGACCGAACGGGGTCGGAAAATCGACGTTGATTAAAGCCGTGCTCGGCGTCATCCCCTTAGCGGCCGGCGAGGCTTTCGTGTTCGGCCAGCCGGTCGGCATGGCCAATCGCGACATCGGCTACCTCCCGCAGCGCCGCAGCTTCGACGCGTCGCTACGGGTGCGCGGCATTGACGTGGTGCGCCTTGGACTGGACGGAGACCGTTTCGGTCTGCCATGGCCATGGAGCGCGAAGAACCGTGAAGCGGGACGCCGGGTGCGCGACGTCATCGAACAGGTCGACGCATCGCCGTTCGCGCTGCGTCCGATCGGCGAGCTCTCCGGCGGTGAACAACAGCGCCTGCTGATCGCACAAGCGCTAGCGCGCGATCCGCGACTGCTCATCCTCGACGAGCCACTCGACAGCCTCGACCTGCCGAACCAGAGCGCGATCGCGGAGCTCATCCGCCGGGTGTGCGTCGACAGCGGCGTGACCGTGCTGATGGTCGCCCACGACGTGAACCCGATCCTGCCGTACCTCGACCAGGTGATCTATCTGGCCGACGGCGGTGCCGTGTGCGGAACACCGGCGGACGTCATCACGTCGCCGACGCTATCGGCGCTGTACCGAACGCCGATCGAGGTGCTGCGCACCTCCGACGGTCGGCTCGTCGTGGTCGGGCAACCGGAGGCCCCGGCGCATCACGCCGATCGCCACACCGGGCAGCCGCACTGATGTCCCTCGTTGGATCCGCTGCCAGTAGCAATGCCGCGTGGTCGTGGAATCTGCTCAACGATGTCAGGGACATGTTCAGCTACCCGTTCATGGTGAACGCGTTTCGCGGAGGAACGATCGTGGCGATCGTCGGCGCGGTCGTCGGCTGGTACATGGTCTTGCGCAAGCAGACATTCGCCGGCCACACCTTGTCGGTCGCTGCCTTCCCTGGCGCGGCCGCGGCAACCCTGATCGGCATCAGCGCAACCATCGGCTACTTCACTTTCTGTATAGCTGCCGCACTCGTCATCGCGATCGCCTCACGGCCATCGCGCGGGCGCGGGTTCAGTGCGGAGTCAGCCGTCGTCGGCACCGTGCAGGCCTTCGTACTGGCGTCGGGATACCTGTTCGCCACGCTGTACAACGGCGTGCTGAGTGGGCTCAACAACCAGCTGTTCGGCTTCACCTTCGGCATCACCGACGCCCAGGTCGTCACGCTCGGCGCGGTCGCCGTGCTCGTGCTCGGGGTGCTTGCGGTGATCGGCCGCCGGCTGTTCTTCGCCTCGATCGACACCGACGTCGCTGACGCGCGCGGCGTCGGCGTCCGCCTCTTAGGTGTTGTGTTCTTGCTCGTGCTCGGTGCTGCTGCCGCGGAGGCCAGCCAGATCACCGGCGCGCTGCTCGTGTTTGCGTTGCTCGTGATGCCGGCCGCAGTCGCGCAGCGAGTCACCGCGCGCCCCGTCGCAGGCATCGCACTCGCCGTGCTGATCGGTGTCGTCGCAACATGGGGCGGCTTGACGATGGCCTACTACACGTCTTATCCCAGCGGCTTTTGCATCACCTCGTTTGCGTTCGCCGCATTCATCGCGGTGCATCGCGTGCGAGCGAGTGCGTGATGGCGCCGTACATGCAGCACGCCGCGTTGGCCGGCACCGCGATTGCAGTCGCCGCCGGGCTCATCGGCTATTTCCTGGTGTTGCGCTCGCAGGTGTTCACAACCGACGCGCTCGGCCACGTCACCTACACCGGTGCGATGAGCGGCCTCGCGTTCGCGTTCAATCCGTTGGTCGGCCTGTTCGCCGCCACGGTCGCGGTCGCTGGCGGGTTCGCTGTGCTCGGACGGCGGGCGCGAGCCGACGACGTCCTGATCGGCTCGACCTTCGCATGGGTGCTTGGTCTCGGAGCGTTTTTCCAAGGCCTTTACACCGAACATCACAGCACGGGTGGGAATGGTCGCGCGGGCGCCACCTATCTGTTCGGTTCGATCTTCGGAATCTCCGCGACTCAGGCGGTTGTGTCCGTCTTGATCTGCGCCGCCGCCTGTATCGCCATGGCACTCATTGCGCGGCCGTTGCTCTTCGCCAGCCTCGACGAAGCAGTCGCTGTAGCGCGTGGGGTGCCAGTGCGACTCCTCGGCGCGGGTTTCTTGATCGTCGTCGGTGTGGCCTGCGCCCAGGCCGCGCAAGCGGTCGGCGCGCTGCTCCTGCTCGGCCTTATCTCGGCGCCTGCGGGCGCCGCTCATCGCCTGACGACGCGTCCGTTCGTCGGCCTGGTGCTGGCGGCGGCAATCGCCGTCTTCTCGACGTGGGCCGGTCTCTTGATCAGCTACGAAGTACCGCGCACGCCGCCGAGCTTCGCGATCATCGGCGTGGCCACGCTCAGCTACCTCATGACCTTCATGTGGCGACCCGGCGCGCGCACCCGGCGTCCCCCTCTTGATCGACACCACGCCGAGCCAGCCCTGTTGCCAGACATTTAGCGAAGCAGCGATTAGCGTCTTTCAGGTCATGCGTTCACTTCCCCGGCGCGTCATGGCACGCGCATCCCTGCTCGCGGCGATTTCTCTGGTCGTCAGCGTCGGCGTGCTGGTGCCGCAAGTCTCTGCGCAGGCCGCCAGCTACGTGCCGCCGCTGCCACACACGACCGCGACTGCCTACGTCGTCGCCGACGCGACAACAGGGCGCATTCTGGCCGCTCGCGACATGCACGGTCGGCTCGCGCCTGCCAGCACTCTCAAGGTGCTTACTGCACTGACGGCACTTCCGCACCTGGCCTGGTCCGACACGATCAAGGGCACCTATGCGGCGGCGGGTGTCGACGGGACCAAGGTCGGCATCAACCCCGGGCAGACGTACACCGCCAAGCAGTTGTTCACGGCAATGATGGTCATGTCAGGAAACGACGCAGCGATGACGATCGGCGCAGGATTGGGCGGCCTGCCGAAAGCGATCTTTGAGATGAACGCGATGGCCACGCATCTGCAGGCGCATGACACCGTCGCGCACACGACGAGCGGGCTCGACGCGCCCGGGCAAACGTCGTCCGCTTATGACTTAGCCATGATGTTTCGTGATGGGCTCGCAAGCTGGCGCTTCCGTTACTACATCGCTTTGCGCAGCGCGTCTTTCCCGCTCGCGCACGGCAAGTCCTACACGATCTACACACACGACCGGCTGCTCAGCAGCTACCCCGGCATGCTGGGTGGCAAGAACGGCTACACGATCGCGGCGAACGCGAGTTACGTCGGAGCCGCAACGCGTAACGGCCACACGATCATCGTCGCGGTCATGCGCGACGTCCCGAACTTCTGGCCTGAAGTCACGTCGCTGCTGAACTGGGGATTCGCGGCCGACGGCCGCGTGCAAGCCCTCGGCTACCTGAAGTCGCCGCTCCGTGGCTAGGTCAGCAGGTGGGCGTACGACTCGGGGTGCACGCGCAGGAAATCGCCGAGGCTAGTAGCGGGGTGACCCGTTAGCCGGGGCACTGCGTCGGTCACGGCGTCGAGCTCGCCATTCGCGATCGCGACGTAGCCCGACACCCAGCCCTCGACCTCGAAACGCGGCCGTCCGAAGTGCGCGCGCGACGTGTACGCCTCCTCAGTCGTCTCGGCGTGATATCGCACCGGTCGGCCGGACGCTGCGGCGACTGCCGCGGTTACGTCGGCGAGGCTGATCGCTTGCGGACCGGTCAGGTCGTACGTCTGGCCGTCGTGGCCTGCCGGGTCGAGCAACACCGTGACAGCGACATCGGCAACGTCGTCCCGTGCGACTGCTCCGGTTCGACCGTCGCCAGCAGGCCCGGCGAGCACGCCGTCGGGACCTATCCAAAAGCCCACGAGGCCGTCGAGATACAGGTTGTCGCGAAGGAAGACGAAGCTCACGCCACTGCTGCGGATGTGCTGTTCGGTGTGCCAATGGTCGCGGGCAAAAGTGAACGTGGCGTCTGGCGCCGCGCCGTAGAACGACGTGTAGACAATGCGCTCGACACCGGCCGCTACCGCCGCGTCGACGGCGGCTATGTGTAGCCGAACGCGATTCGCATCTTCACTAGCAGAAACAAGAAAGAGGGTCTGGACGCCGACCAGTGCGCCTTCCATCGCCGCATCCCCGTACGTTGCGGTGAAGACCTCCGCGCCAGGCAACTGCGGTGCTCGCGAGGCGTCACGAACAACGAGCCGAGTCGGCAGCCCTGCTGCCGCCAGGCCCCGGGCGACGGCACCACCCACCGCCCCAGCCGAGCCGGTCACGGCGATCATGCTCATCTGGCCTCCCAGCCCTCGTCGTCCAGCCTCAAAAGCCCAGGTCAGGGCCGGTCCCGCTGCAATCCAACGCTTGGATCCAAGTAGGACATTCCGGAAGTCTCAGTTGCCGTCGTCACCAGCCGAAAGGGTCGATGTGAATTCCGGAACAATCCTGACCTCGCACGACGCACCGGCGCCACCCGAGGCTGCGCCAGCGCACGGCTCCCTGCCAGCGCACGGCTCCTTGCCGACGCACGGGTCCTTGGCAACGCACGATGCACCGCCCACCCACGATGCCCCGAGTGTGCACCAGCGCCGCCGGCTCGGCGATGTCCTAGTCGAACGAGGCCTCGTCACGCCTGAGCAGCTGACTGCGGCACTGGCGACCCAGCAAACACTCCTCGGCAAGCAGCGCAAGCGACTCGGCAAGCTGGTCGTCGACCTCGGGTTCGTCACGGAGCGTCAAGTGGCCGAGGCGCTCGCCGCGCTGTTGTCGCTCGACCTGCTCGAGCAAGCAGACCTCGCGATCTCCCTAGACGTCGCCAGACTGTTGCCGCGCCCTGTTGCCGAACGCGACCAGGTGCTCGTACTGGGGCGCACGACCGACGGGTTGCGGATCGCGACGGCCGACCCGACCAACGTCGTCGCTCTCGACGATGTGCGGGCGTACACCGGCGCGCAGACACTCACCCTCGTCGTTGCTACCGCATCGATGATTCATGAGCAGATCGCGCGCGTCTGGTCGATGGGCGAAGACCCGATCTCGATGTCGAACGCCGTCGATGACGACGAGATTGACGACATCACCGACGAAGCAGTGCTCGTTCAGGTCGCCGACCAAGCGCCGACCGTTAAGCTCGTCAACCAGCTCCTCGCCGACGCCGTGCGCGTCGGCGCTAGCGACATTCATGTCGAGCAACAGGCCGACGGCATCTGGATTCGGCACCGCATTGACGGTGTGCTGCGCGACGTCACCCGGATGCCGAAGAGTTCCGCGCCGGCTCTTGTGAGCCGACTGAAAATCGTTGCGGGCATGGACATCGCGCAACGCCGCCTGCCGCAAGACGGCCGCATGAAGATCACTGCGAACGGTGTCGCCGTCGACGCACGTGTAAGTACGTTGCCCTCGGTCAACGGCGAAAAGGTCGTCATCCGACTGCTGCCCGATGCCGACCGCATCACGCCGCTCGACCGGCTCGGCATGGAGCCTGCTCAACTCCAAGCACTCGTGTCAAATGCGACAGCGTCGCAGGGTCTGGTGCTGATCACCGGCCCGACCGGCTCTGGCAAGACGAACACGCTGTACTCGCTACTTGCTGAGGTCGCGACGCGCGAGAAGAACGTCATCACGCTCGAGGATCCGGTCGAGATCCAGTTGCCCGGCATCACTCAGGTGCAGATCAACGAACGCGCGGGCATGACGTTCGCTCGTGGGTTGCGCTCGATGTTGCGTCAAGACCCCGACGTCATCTTGGTCGGAGAGGTCCGGGACGGCGAAACCGCGCTGCTAGCCCTTGAGGCCTCACTGACCGGACACCTTGTGCTATCGACGCTGCACACCAACAACGCCTGCGCCGCCGTGACACGCCTCGTCGAGATGGGCGTCGAGCCCTACCTCGTCGCGTCGTCACTCGCACTCGTCGTCGGACAACGGTTGGTGCGCCGGCCGTGTGCGACGTGCGCAGAGCCCTACAAGCCGTCGGCCGAGTTGCTCAGCCGGTTGCGACTCACGGCCACCGACCTGCGCGGCGCCAAGCCGATGCGCGGCGCAGGGTGCATGGAGTGCAACGACTCCGGCTACCGGGGACGGGTGGGCATCTTCGAGGTGCTGCCAGTCAACGCAGACGTGCGCGATGTGCTCCTGACCACCCCGACCGAGAGCGCAGTCAATAAGGTCGCCGTGGCGATGGCGATGGTCACGATGCGTGAGGCCGGCATCGCGAAGGCCAAGCGCGGCGAGACCACCTACGAGGAGATTCTGCGCGTCACGTAGACGCCTAGCATCAGACGTGTGTCCGACGATGCTGACGACCCGCACATTGCCGCCGTCCATGCCAAAGCAATGGCGGACGGCGAGGACGGCTACCTCGACCCGACCACCGGCCTGTTCGTCCTGACCGCCGACTACCTGACCCGCAACGGCGCATGCTGTGGCTGCGGGTGCCGGCACTGTCCTTACTGAGGCTCGCTCGCT
>Ga0208717_1000202_pt1 | contig 24130 bp, 20 predicted proteins | sample NGESurF53shallow_FD_184489 | JGI IMG/M metagenome (GOLD analysis project Ga0208717, IMG submission 184489) | Arctic peat soil microbial communities from Barrow, Alaska - NGEE Surface sample F53-3 shallow (SPAdes) | ecosystem: Environmental > Terrestrial > Soil > Wetlands > Peat ... | reverse complement strand
ATCGGGGCCGGCCCGGTCGGGCTGGCCGCCGCCCTGCTGATCGCCCGCCGCGGCTGGCGCGTCACCGTCCTGGAACGCCATCTCGAGCCGTACCCGCAGCCGAGGGCGGTCCACTTCGACGACGAGGTCGCCCGGCTGCTGGCCGGCCCCGGCCTGCTCGACAGCTACGGGTCCGAGCGCAGCGCCCACGTGCAGCACGCGATCGGCATGTCGGTCGAGCTCGGCAAGGTCATCTGCGTGACCGACCCGGCCGAGGCGGCCGGGCGCGACGGGTTCATGATCGGCCTGGACGGCGATCCGGCCCGGATCCTGCCGCCGCTGCCGCCGCCCACGCTGACCGAGGGGATCATCCACCGCGGAGTCGACGGCGCGCCCGCGCCGGGCGCCGGCCTGCTGACCCCGCAGCCGACGGTCGGCCACCGCGGCCGGACCGGCCCGCTCGACGAGGTCGTCGGCCTCGGCTTCGTGCTCGCCTGCGCCGAGGACCCGACCGCGGCGCTCGACGGCGAGCGGCGGTCGTTCCTCGACGCGATCGGGGCCCGCGTGCTGCACGTGGTTCTCGCCGACGCGGCCGACGCGCCCGACGCGGCCAATCAGGCCGCCGTCGTCGTCGACATCGACGGCCGCCTCCTCGCCCAACTGGCCGCCGCCGGGCACGTGGCGGCGCTGGTCCGGCCCGATCACTACCTGTTCGGCGGGGTCGCGTCGATTGCCGACCTGCCGGATCTGGTCGACGACCTGCGCCGTCAGCTGACGGGCGATCCGTCATGACAGCTGCCGGCACCGGCAAGGCAACCGGCACAGGCACAAGCACTAATGCCGGCGCCGACGCCGTGCCGCCGGTCTGGCGCCCCGACCCCGCCATCGCGGCCGACTCGGCGATCACCGCGTTCGGCCGGTTCGTGACCGGCCGCACCGGGGTCGAATTCGGCGAGTACCTCGACCTGTGGCGGTGGTCGGTCGATCAGCTCGAGGAGTTCTGGGTCGCGGTCTGGGACTTCTTCGCCGTCGTGGCGGACGGCAGCCACCAGGTGGCGCTCGACCCGTCCGCAGCCGCCATGCCCGGCGCGCGGTGGTTCCCCGGCACCCGGCTCAACTACGCCGAGCACGCGCTCCGCCGCAGGCCCGGCGACGATGACATCGTGGCGGTCACCACCGTCAGCGAGGACGGGACCACCAGCCAGACCACCTGGGCGCAGCTGCGGGCCCAGGTCGCCGCGCTGGCCCAGTGGCTCCGCGACGCCGGCGTCGGGCGCGGCGACCGGGTGGTCGGCTACCTCCCCGACACCACGCCGACCCTGATCGCGTTCCTCGCCGCCGCCAGCGTCGGCGCAATCTGGTCGGCCTGCGCCCAGGACTACGGCGCCGACGGCGCCGCCGCCCGGTTCGCCCAGCTCGAGCCGGTGGTGCTGTTCGCCGCCGACGGCTACCCGTGGAACGGCCGGGTGCACGACCGCCGCGACGAGGTGGCGGCGCTGCAGCGGGCGCTGCCCACGCTGCGGGCCACCGTCCACATCAGCAACGTCGGCCTGCCAGGCGATGCCGCCCACACTGACGGTCAGGACGTGACCTGGGAGGCGGCAACCGCCCAGCCGGCCGCGCTCCGCTTCGACCGGGTCGACTTCGACGCGCCGCTGTGGATGCTGTTCTCGTCCGGCACCACCGGCCTGCCCAAGGGCATCGTGCACGGTCACGGCGGCGTCCTGCTCGAGCACTTCAAGCTCCTCGGCCTGCACCTCGACGCCGGCCCCGACAGCGCGGTGTTCTGGTACACCACGACCAACTGGATCATGTGGAACATCGTCGCGTCCGGCCTGCTCGTCGGCGCGCCGATCGTGCTCTACGACGGCAGCCCCGGCTACCCGGACACGGCCCGCCTGTGGCAGATCGCCGCCGACCAGCGGGTCACCGTGCTCGGGGTGAGTCCCGGCTATCTGCTCGCCTGCGCGAAGGCAGATCTGCGCCCCGGTCGCGATCTCGACCTCGGCCGGCTTCGCACCCTCGGCTCCACCGGCTCCCCGCTCACCGCCCCGTCCTACCACTGGGTGCGGGACGCGGTCGGCCCCGGCGTCCAGGTCGCCTCGTCGAGCGGCGGCACCGACGTGGCCAGCGGGTTCGCCGGCAGCGCCCCGACCACTGACGTCTGGGCGGGCGAGATCTCCGCCCCCAACCTCGGCGTCGCGCTGGCGGCCTGGGACGACGCCGGACAGCCGCTCACCGGCCAGGTCGGCGAGCTCGTCGTCACCAGGCCGATGCCGTCGATGCCGCTGCGCTTCTGGAACGACCCCGACGGCGCCCGCTACCGCGACGCCTACTTCTCCACCTTCCCCGGCGTCTGGCGGCACGGCGACTGGATGGAGGTGACCGAGCGCGGCAGCGTGATCGTGTCGGGCCGGTCGGACTCCACCCTCAACCGCAACGGCGTCCGGCTCGGCAGCGCCGACATCTACGCCGTGGTCGACAAGCTCCCGCAACTGGCCGAGTCGCTGGTGATCGGGGCCGAGCTCGGCGACGGCGGGTACTGGCTGGCGCTGTTCGTCGTCCTCGCCCCCGGCACCGCCCTCGACGACGAGCTGAAGCAGGCGATCAAGAGCGCCATCGCCGCGCAGGCCTCGCCCCGGCACGTGCCCGACGACATCATCGCGGTCACCGCCGTCCCGCACACCCGCACCGGGAAGAAGCTCGAGGTGCCGGTCAAGCGGATCATCCAGGGCCATCCGCTGGACCATGTCGTCGCCCGCGACGCCGTCGACGACTACGACGCGCTCATCCAGTTCACCGCCTACACCAGGCGCCGCGACGGGTCGCCGTCATGACGGCGTCCACCCCGCACGGCCGCCCGCTCGTGCTGCGGAACGTGACCATCGTCGACACCCGCGACGGCGCGCTGGCCCCTGGCGTCGACGTTGGCATCGCCGACGGGTTGATCCGCGAGATCACGACAACCGAGCGCGACGCCGCAACGGCGGCACCCGCGACGGATGCCGAGGTCGTCGACGGATCGGGCAGGTACCTGATCCCCGGCTTCCTCGACATGCACGCGCACCCGCTCAACGAGTCCCGCCCGGCCGGCGGCCTCGAGCTGATGCTGGCCAACGGCATCACCGGCTTTCGCCAGATGGCCGGATCCCCGCAGCTGCTCCGCGAACGCGAGGCTGGGACGCTGCCGCTGCCGGCCGACTCGCCCGGCCTGGTGGCGCTGCCCGGCGCGCTGCTGACGCCGCTTAACGCCGGCACGATCCCGGACGCCGTCGCCGCCGTCCGCGAGCAGGCCGCCGCGGGCGCCGACTTCATCAAGATCGCGCTGATCACCCCCGATGTCTTCTTCCCGGCGGTGGCCGAGGCGCGGAAGCTGGGCATCCCGGTGGCCGGGCACCTGCCGGCCGGGATCGACGTGTCCCGGGCGTCTCGGGCCGGCATCCGGGCAATCGAGCACCTCGGACCCGGCCTCACGATCATCGCCGGCTGCTCCACCGACGAGGTGTCGCTGGCCGAGGCGATCGCCGGGCTGCCCGGGCTCCGGCTGCCCCGCGTCAAGCTCCCGTTCATGGATCGCATCCTGATGCGGGTGCTTCGCAAGGTGGTGATCAACCCGGTCAACCGCTCGACCCCGGCCGAGATCGAGATCCTGCAGCGGGCGGTGGACACGTTCAGCGAGGAGCGGGCAGCCGAGCTCGCCGAGCAGTTCGCCGAGGACGGCACCTGGCAGGTGCCCACGCTGATCCGGCTGCGCACCCAGTACCAGTGCGACGCCCCCGAGTTCAGCGCCGACCCCGACCTGCAGTACATGGCCGAGTCGACGACCAAGACCTGGCAGGCCGCGGCCGGCACGTTCGTGAGTAGGTTCCCGCCGCCGTCGCGGGCGACCTTCCGCGCCGCCTATGACGTGCTGCTGCGGATGACCAAGATCTTCAGCGACGGCGGGGTGAGCATGCTGGCGGGCAGCGACGCCGTCGGCGCCGCCTGGGAGGTGCCGGGGCCGTCACTGCACCGCGAGTTCGACGAGCTGGCCCGGGCCGGCCTGCCCGCGCTCCGCATCCTGCAGATGACCACCCGGGACGCGGCCGAGTTCCTCGGCACCACCGACACCATGGGCGCCGTCGACGTCGGCAAGAACGCCGACCTGGTGCTGCTGAGCGCCAACCCGGCCGACGACGCGGCCGCCCTGCACCAGCTCTCCGCCGTGATCCGCGACGGCCGCCATTACTCGACGGCCGACCTGGTCGGCCTCAAGGACCGGGTCCGGTCCGGCCATCCCGCCACCTGACCCCCCGAAAAGCAGGAAATTCAAAATCGTTGGTCCGAACGGACCCTGGATGACTCAGGTCAGCAAGGCCAGCTTGCCCACGGTGGCCCGCGCTTCCAGTTCCGCGAGCGCCTTCGGCCCGTCCGCGAGGTCGTAGCCGCATGGCCGGCCTGGGGTGAGCACCCCGGCCCCCATCAGCGCGAACAGCTCGCCCATGACCTCGCCGAAGATCTGCGGTGCGGACTGGATCAGCACGCCGATGTTCAGCCCGATGAGGTGGACCTGGTGCTTGTAGACGAGCTCCCCGTTGGTGATCGCGGCCTCCCCGCCGACCGAGCCGGTGACGACGACCCGGCCGGTGACCCGCTTGGCGGCGGCCAGGCTGGCCTCGAAGGTGGCGCCGCCGACCGACTCGATCACCAGGTCGACGCCGCCCCCGCCGGTCAGCCGCAGCACCTCGGCCGCGAGGTCGGGGCGGCGCGAGTCGAGGATGTGATCGGCGCCAAGCGCCCGCAGCGTCTCGTGCTTGCCGGGGGAGGCGGTGGCGATCACCGTTGCCCCGTAGTGCCTGGCCAGCGTGACCGCGACCTGGCCGGTTCCGCCCGCCGCGGCGTGGATGAGCACGGTCTGGCCGGCCGCGAGCTGCCCGAGCGGCCGGAGCGCGGCCAGCGCCGTCGGCCAGTTCACGACCAGGCCCAGGGCCTGCTCGTCGGCCCAGCCCGGCGGGACCGGCACCGCGGCCGCGGCGGGCAGCGCCAGGTACTCGGCGAAGGCGCCGCCGCGCATGTTGACCCCGATGACGTGGACGCCGGGGGCCAGGCCGGCCACTCGCTCGCCGACGGCGACGATCTCGCCCGCCGCCTCGAAGCCGGCCAGGTAGGGAGGCTGCGGTCCGCCGGGGAGGACGCCGCGTGCCATCGAGATGTCGAGGAAGTTGACGCCGGCGGCGGTGACGCGGATCAGCACCTCATCAGGACCGGGCGTCGGCACCGGCGCGTCGGTGATCAGGCGGAGGTCCTGCGGGCCGTTCAGCGACGTCTGCTGGAGGGCGCGCATGGTGGCGGGCATGCTCATCGGAACCGACTTCCTTCTCAGGCTGGTTTTGTTCGAATCTCGGATAATATTTATCGAACGACCAAAAAATAGTGGCACGCCGGCTCGACCGGTGTCAAGGTAAAGTTGATCGAACGGCAAAGAAAGGCACGGGCGTCCGATGGCTACTCGCGGCAGGCCGCGCGCGTTCGACCCGGACGCGGCGCTGCGCAAGGCGCTGGACGTGTTCTGGGAGCGCGGCTACGAGGGAACCTCGATCAATGACCTGGTCGAGGCGATGGGAATCGCGTCGGCCAGCATCTACGCCGCCTTCGGGAGCAAGGCCGAGCTGTTCCGCCGCACGATGGCCCTGTACGCGGCGACCCGCGGCGAGCCGCCGAGGAGAGCGCTGCGGGAGCAGCCGACGGCCCGCGGCGCGATCGAGGCCATGCTCGGCGCCACCGCCGACGAGATCACCCGCCCGGACGACCCGCACTACTGCATGCTCATCCTCGCCGCGCCCACCGGCGCGGTGGAGAACCACGAGGTCCGCGAGTTCCTGGCCGGAGGGCGTCGCGCCATGCGGGCCGAGATCAGGGAGCGGCTCGTTCGCGGCACCACCGACGGCGACCTCACCGCGTCGCCCGCCAGCCTGGACGCCATCGCCCGCTACTACACGACCGTCGTGCAGGGGCTGTCGATCCAGGCCCGCGACGGCGCCAGCCGGGCCGAGCTGGACACGGTCATCAGTTGCGCGATGGCCGCCTGGGACGCGCTCGCGGCCCGGCCGGCCGGGTTAGGGCACGCTCCACTGCTGGTTCGAGCCGCCGTTGCAGGTCCACAGGTCCAGCTGGGCGCCCTCGGTCGTGTTGAACGCGGGATCGTCGAGGCAGGCGCCCGAGGCCGGGTTGACCAGCTCGCCGTTGACCGCGATCCACTGCTGGTTGGCGCCGCCGTTGCACGTCCACTCCTCGATCAGGGTGCCGTTGGCGTCGCCGGCGCCGGTGATGTCGAGGCACTGGCCGTTGATCCCGATCGTCCCGTTGCTCTCCATCGTCCACTGCTGCGACGTCGCGCTGTCGTTGCAGTCCCACATCTGCACCTTGGTGCCGGGAGTGCTCGAGCCGGCGTTGGCGTCCACGCACTCGGCGGCGTCGTCGCCGGCGATGACCTCGCCGGTCGGCGTGGCCGAGCCGACCAGGGTGGTCGACAGGTCGCTGAACTGGTCGGTCTGGTAGCCGGAGGTGCCGAGCCCGATCATGCCGGAGGCGTAGGCCGAGTCGGTGACCGTGCCGACCGTGGTGCCGTTGATCGCGGCGCTGATCGTGTGGCCGTTGAAGGTCAGCGACAGCTGCTGCCAGCTGTCGAGGCCGGGCGCGGTCACGGTGCCGCTGGCCAGGGTCGTCAGCGTGCCGCTGGTGGAGTTGCGCACGATCGACCAGGTCCCGGTATTGCTGAGCTGCAGGTAGTAGTCGTTGATGGCGGCCGGGTCGAACGCAGCCATCGTGCCGACCCGGCCGAGCAGCTGCACCGCGCCCGCCTGCTGGATCATCGCGTCGGCCGAGACCGTGTAGTTCGCCCAGCTCAGGTTCCCGCCGATGGTGTAGGGGTTGGCGTTGTCGTCCCATTCGACCGGCTCGGACGCCGCCTGCTGCTGGAGGCAGTCGCCCGACCGGCCCGCAGCGCACGGCTCGATCTCGAAGGCACCCTGCATCTGCGACAGGTAGCGCGGCTGCTGGCCGACGGCGTCGGCGGCGAACGTGTCGGAGTAGGGCAGCGGCAGCGTGGTCTGGGCCGGGCTGGTCGCGGCGCCCTTGCCCTGCCCGGTGGTAGTGGTCAGCGTGTACACGTAGCCCGGCTGCACGGTGAGGGAGTAGGCGCCGTTCACCGGGGTGATGCTGGCCTGCTGCACAAAGGTGTTGGCTGCGGTCGGCGCGTTGACGTCGGAGGACCAGACGTGCACGGTCCCGGTCGACAGCCCGCCCGACACGTTGACGTTGACCGTCTGCGCGGCGGTCGCGGTCGTGGTCTCGATGACGGTGGAGTAGTCGGTGCCGTCGGTGGACTTGAGCGTGACGTAGCTGCCGTTGGACTCGGCGCCGCCCAGGTAGCCGGAGCCCGAGTTGAGGAACTGCCAGCCCGGCTGGGTGAACTGGGTGACCTGGGCGGTCGCCCACAGGCTCTCGCCGGCGCTGTAGGCGCCCGACCAGGGCTGGTTGGCGAGCATCAGCCCGTCGTCGTCGTAGGGCAGGTCCGGGTAGATCGAGGCGATCAGCGGCCAGTTGATGTACCCGGTCAGCTTCGCGTCGGTGTAGCCGCGGACGATGGACCGGATGAGCGCGCCCGCGCCCCCGTTGAGGTCCTGCGACCCGTTCTCGCTGGCCCAGAGCGGCTTGCCGGTGCCCTCGGCGGTGGAATTGGCCGGGCAGGTGTCGGCGCTGCCGCCGTCGCCGCCGGTGCAGGGGTAGTGCACGCCGATGATCGAGACCGCGTTGGCGAAGGTTGAGTTGCCGGCGATGTCGGTCGCGATCGACCAGTCGCTGTCGGCCCCCACGATCTGCACGGCCGAGTAGCCGTCGGCGTTCAGCGTGGACCGCAACTGCTCGTACCAGGCGATGTTGTAGCCGCGTTCGTTCCAGCCGCCGAGGTAGTTGATCGTCAGGCCGTGCGAGGTCGCGCAGTTCAGCCAGCTGACCAGGTAGTTGATCGTGGCGGTGGTCCAGAAGCTGCCGACCCAGCCGGGCGCGCCCCAGGCCAGCCCGTAGAGCTTGATGTTCGGGTTGAGCGCCTTGGCCTGCTCCATCAGCCACCATTCGTAGCCGCTGGAGCAGTTGATGGCGCCCGACGTGTGCTCGACGCTGGACTCCGAGCCGTCGGTCGAGTTCGTGTCTCCGCCGATCTCCACCTTGAGGATCTGCAGGTCCGCGCCGTAGTCGGGCTTGAACAGGTAGTCCAGGATCTGCTGCTGCTGCGCGGCCGGATAGTCGGTCAGCAGCCGCGAGTTGCCGCCGCCGCCGCTGATCGCGCCGATGCCGCCGAACGTCAGGCCCGCGCTGCTGCCGTTGGCGCTGATCGTGGTGGTAGTGGCGGCGTGCGCCTGCGGCACGGCGGCGACCGCGCACGCCAGCACCAGGCAGACGGCGGCGAACACGTACCCGGTGACTCGGCGCGCGGCAGTGAGCATCGCTGTTCTCCTCTGTTATCTGGTGCGCGACATATCGCCAACACCGAACAGAAAATGTGTTACCGATCACATTGATGCACAGAGGAACATGACGGTCAATACCACGCCGCCCGTTTACCACCGCCGACGCGGATTACCTCGCCGGCTTAACCACCCGCCGTGGCAGCTTCCCACGCGCCGTGGCAGCTTCCACCCGCCGTGGCGGCTCTCCACCCGCCGTGGCGCCTTACCACCCGCCGTGGCGGACGACCTCGCCGATCGGCCGACGGTTGGGCGTGACGATCGGCCGCAGCGGGCGGTCGGCCGGGTACCCGATGCCGAGCAGGTAGGCCACGTCGTGATCGCCCGGCACGCCGAGGATCTTGCGAGCCTCCTCTTGGTCGCCGACCGACGAATGGCCGGTGCCGATCCCCAGGTCGGCGGCGGTGATCATCATGGCGTAGGTGGCCTGCCCGAGGTCGTAGTAGTCGACCAGCCGAGTGTGATCGTCGTCGGTCACGGGGACCACCAGCGCGATCGCGGCGGCCGCGCCGGCGATGTGCCCGGCGCCGCGCCAGACGGTGGACAGCGCGCGAAGCTGATCCGGATTGGTGACGATGATGAAGGTCCAGTGCTGCCGGTTGGAGGCCGACGGCGCGCGCCAGGCTGCCTCCGCGATCCGGTCCAGGTCCGCGTCCGGCACCGGGTCGGAACGGTAGCTGCGGACGTTGCGCCGGGCACGGATGGCGTCCCAGGTCTCCATGGAGTTGCTCCCCTTCATCGTCGCCTCACAGAATTACTATTTTAACGATAGACATAGTTAAATCTGGGGCATAGACGGCCACCCCCATTGGTTCCGGGTAGTGAGAGACGAGTCCTTCAGAAGGAGCGCGTTGATGACCGCATCAGTCAGCGAAACCGTCCCCGGCGTCGACGATTTCGCCGCCGAGTGGAACGCCTGGCATGGCCGGCAGGAGGCGCGACTGGCCGACCCGCACGGGTTCCTGGCCATTACCAGCCTGAACTGGCTGACCGACGAGCCGCAGCGGTTCCCGGACGCGCCGGGGGAGTGGACGACCGGCCCGGACGGAGTCGTCGTCGACCTCGCCGAGGGCGAGGAACTGGTGATCGACGGGTCACCGGTGCGCGGACGTCATCCCTTCGGGGTCATCCCCGAGCGCGGCGGCGTGAACGCGGTCTGGGGCGACGCGGTCATCGAGGTCGCCCGGCGCGGCGGCAATGACATCGTCCGGCCCCGGCATCCGGGCAACCCGCTGCGCACCGCGTTCCACGGCACGCCGGCCTACGCGCCTGACCCGCGCTGGGCGGTCACCGCGCGTTACGTCCCGTTCGCCGAGCCGCGGCCGACCGCAGTCGGCTCGGTCGTCGACGGCCTCGAGCACGTGTACGACGCGCCCGGGCAGCTGGAGTTCGCCCTGGACGGGCGCGACTTCACCCTCACCGCGTTCCCCGGGCACGGGCCGGACACCCTGATGGTCCTGTTCACCGACGCCACCTCCGGCGTGACCACGTACGCGGCCAACCGCTCTCTGCAGCTGCCGTCGCCCGCCGCCGACGGCACGCTGGCGCTGGACTTCAACCGTGCCGTCAACCTGCCGTGCGCCTACACCGACCTCGCGACCTGCCCGCTGCCGCCGGCCGAGAACCGGCTCCCGGTCGCGGTGGAGGCGGGGGAGAAGATCCCCTACGAGCACGGCTGACCCCGGCTGCGCCCGGCGTCCCCGGCCGACCGGGGCGCCGGGTGACAATGGTCGGGTGATCGACATTGAGCCCGACCGCTTCGAAGAGATGGTCGCCAAGGCGATGGACGGGCTGCCGGACAGGTTCAAAGAGCAGATCAGCAACGTCGCCATCCTGGTCGAGCACAACCCGGGGCCGCCTGGCCTGCTCGGGCTCTACGAGGGCATCCCGCTCACCAGCCGGACCACCCAGTACGCGGGCGCCCTGCCCGACCGCATCACCATCTACCGGCTGGCGATCTGCTCGATCTGCCGGACCGAGGACGAGGTCACCGAGCAGGTCCGCCGGACCGTCATCCACGAGGTCGGGCACTACTTCGGCATCGACGACGACCGCCTGCACGAACTGGGCTGGTAGGGACAACCCTGATGCCCCCGGTGCGGACACCAGGGTCCGAACCGGGCTGATCCCGATCGACCGCGGCGGCCGTCGGCGGCAGGCTTGAAGCATCAGCCCGGCCGCAGCGGACACCCCGCGCGGCGGGCACCCGACCTCAACGGAGACCGATCCTCATGCCTGCCATCGTCGTCATCGCCCTTATCGCCGCCGTCGTCATCATCGGCATCATCGCCCTGAGCGTCATCGGCTTTGCCCTGCACTTCCTGTTCTCCCCGTGGCTGCTGGTCGCCATCGCGATCCTGGCCTGGATCAAGTTCCGGCCGCGCCGCACCCGCCAGTAGTCCCGGTGTTCTGCGCCCTGCTGCCCGGCGACCCGTGAGGGTCGCCGGGCAGCGCCGTTCTCGTTAGTCGCCGGTCGCGCCGTCGATCTGCTCCCGGAGGATGTCAGCGTGTCCGGCGTGCCGGGCGTGCTCGACGATGATGTTCATGTAGATAAAGCGCAGTGACACCTGGCCTAGCTGGTCGTGCGGCACGGTCTGGTCCAGCGTGAAGCCCGCTGCGATCTGCCGGGATGCTGCGCAGGCGCTGTCGAACTCGGCGGTGACGCCGGCGATGTTCTGGCCGGCCCCGACGTCCCAGCTCGGGTCGTCGCCGCGGGCGTTCCCGGTGATCTGATCGCGCGGCGTGCTGGCCAGGTAGTGCTGGAACCAGTTGCGCTCCACGGCGGCGGCGTGGCTGACTAGGCCGATCATGGTGGTCAGCGAGGGCACCAGGCGCCGCCGGGCGTCCTGTTCGGACAGGCCGCGCAGCTTCCCGCTGAGCGCCTCGCGGTGATACTCGAGGAACTCCTCCAGCATCTTCCGTTCTGCGGCTACGGTGATCAGGTCTTCTTCATCTGCCAGAGGCGGGGTATCTGTCACCGCAGAAGGCTACGACCTTAGAGTCGGCAGCACGCCGCACAGTGACCAAATGCGACGCTTACGCCAGGTTTCCCTCTACCGACAGGCTCTTAGCTTAGGGCTTGAGTGTTCCGGCCGCCTCGACCGTTTCGACAGCCTCGGCCGCCCGCGCGGCTCGCTCGATCTCCGCCCGCCGGCTCGCCCAGAAGGCGGCGTCGCGTCCCAGCTCATCCGAGTCCCCGGCCGACACACCGGTCGCCCCGTCCAGTTGCTCGCGCAGGATGTCCGCGTGCCCGGCGTGCCGGGCGGTCTCGGTGAGCACGTGAACCAGGACGTTGAACAGCTTCACGTTCGGGCGCGGCCACCAGGGCACGTGGCCGGGCGCGTCAATCGAGAGCGCGTTGATCGTCGCGTCCGAGTGCTCCCAGACTCGCCGATACCGGCCGATGATCTCGGCCCGCGTCTCGTCCGCGGCCGCCCACATGTTGGCGCTGAGCGCGGCCTCGTCGCCGTCCCAGCGCGGCACCGGCTCGGGGAACGGGCGGTCGAAGATCTCGCCGAAGTACCAGGCCTCCGAGGTCGTCAGGTGCTTGATCAAGCCCAGCAGGTTGGTCCCGGTCGGGGTCAGCGGGCGGCGGGCGTCGTACTCCGACAGCCCGTCGAGCTTCCACAGCATCGCCTCGCGGATCCAGCGCAGATCCCCGTGCAGGTACTCCTTCGCGAATTCGTCGATCATGAGGCGGCCGGGGCCTGCCGGGCGGACCGGAAGAGCTGGAAGGCGACCACCACGACGACGACGAACAGGCCGAGGCCGATCAGGAGCTCCAGGTTGCCGAAGATGAGATCGAGGCCATGCCAGTGGTACTCCTTGTAGGCGGGATTATCCCCGCTCGGGAAGGAGGCGGACGGGGCGTAGTTGATCAGCCCGCCCTGCAGCAGGCCCGCCTTGGCGTTCCAGAGGTGATCCGGCCAGGAGGCGAACAGGAGCAGCACCACCGCCCCCAGTGCATACCAGGCGGCCCGCAGCCCGGTTTGCCCGGCCCGGCCCGCCCGTACGGCGGCGTCGACGATCAGCGCCAGCCCTGGCGCGATCCAGACCCAGTGGTGATCCCAGCTGATGGGAGAGACGAGCAGGGCGGTGAGCGCGGCCGTCATCAGGCCGGCGAAGGTGTAGCCGCGCTGGTCGAGGATGACCGCCGCCGCCAGGCCGAGCAGCCCGACGACGATCGCGACCAGCACCCAGGGCGCGACGGTGCCGTTGACCGACCCGATCAGCCTGGTCATGATGCCGCGCAGCGACTGGTTCTGCTCCGAGCCGACGAACCCGGTCCGGCCCGCCTGGAAGAAGTTGCCGTCGAGCCACCAGGTGACCGACGCGTTCGGCAGCGCGATGAAGCCGATGATGACCGTGGCCACGAACGCCCCGGCCGCCACTGCGGCCTGCTTGAACCGCCTGGTGAGCAGCAGGTAGGCGATGAACAGGAGCGGGACGAGCTTGATGCCGGCCGCGATGCCGGTGGCCGCGCCCTTCCATGGTCGCCGGTCCGGCTGGCACAGGTCCCACACGACGAGGGCCATCAGCACCAGCTCGACCTGGCCGAGGAAGAGCGCCCGCTGCACCGGCTCGGTCCACAGCAGCAGCCCCGACAGCAGCATGGTCGCGCCGAGCCGGGAGGTCTTCTCCCAGCCGAGCTGGCGGAACGCGATCCAGATCGTCGCCACCAGCGAGAACAGCGACACGATGGTCACAACCACCATCAGCGCCTTGAACGGCAGCGCGAGCCCGGCCGCGAACACCAGGCCGGCGAACGGGGTGTAGGTGAACTGGATACCGGGGCGCTCCACCGATTTCCAGGTGAATTCCCAGGTGTAGAGGCTGTGCGAGTGATGCAGCGCCTCGTGCGCCCCTCCCTGGTAGACCTGCAGGTCAAACCCCTGGAGCATGGCGCCCATCGGATGCGTCGCCAGCGCGATTAGGTAGACGACGGCGGCGACGGCGGCGACAGCCACGCCCGCGATCAGCAGCGGGCGCCCGCCGGCCTGGACCGTCTCCGGCCGGTCGGCCGCCCGCCTGCTGGCAAGGCCCACGTCTGCTCGCATCGCTGGCGGTCTCCTCGGCTACATCGGTCGCTTCCGGCTGCTTCGGCATATTACCGTTGCGGCGGGCCTCGGTAACCCAGCGGAGGCCGCCGACAGCGCCCGGGAGATCGCGCGCGCGACGGCGACGACGGCCGGGGTGAGCGCGGCAGGCTGCAGGTTCCCTGACTGCGCCACGACCGACAGCGCCGCGACGACCCGCCGGTTGTAAAGGACCGGGGCGGCGACCGAGGTCATCGGCTCGGGCTGCTCCCTGGAGGCGACCGCCACCCCGTCCCGCCTGACCGCCGCCAGCAAGCCCCTGAGCTCGCGCTCCGACTGGAGCGGGTGCCCCGGCTCGACCGTCAGGTCCCCCGCCAGCACCTCCTCCTGGACCGGGACCGGGGCGTGCGCCAGCAGGATGAGGCCGACGCCGGTGGCGTGGATGGGCATCCGGCCGCCGATCCGGTACAGCACCTGGCCGGCCCGGTGCGCGGAGAGCCGCTCGACGAGGATGGCCTCGTGGCCGTCGCGCACCGCCAGCAGGACGTGCTGGCCGGTCGCGTGGTGCAGGTCCTCCATATAGGGGAGGGCGGTGCCGCGCAGCCCGTGCCCCCTCGGAGCCAGCGAGGCGATCTCAAGCAACCGCAGCCCGACCATGTAGCGGCCGTCCTCGTCGCGTTCCAGCGCGCCGAGCTCCACCAGCTGTCGGGCGATGCGCAGCGCGCTCGGGGCCGGCAGCCCGGCCCGGGCGCTCAGCGAGGTGAGCGACAGCGAGCGATCATCAGGGCCGAACGCCGCCAGGATGCGGAATGCCCGGTTCAGCACCGGCTCGCCGTGCGGCGGCCGCCGCCCCCGGATCCTGGTACCCCCGACCTCGTCAGGGGCCCCTGCAATCGTCGTCTCGTCGGCCATCCTCACCTCGCTCGCCAGCGATTGTTCCAATCAATGAAATCATCGCTTACGTTTCTGCGTGCGATGCCCGACGATGCAGCCATGGCTGCTGGCAATGGGGCGCGCGCCGACCGGACCCCCGTACTGATCGCCGGGGGCGGGCCCGCCGGGCTCGCCGCCGCCGCCGAGTTCGCTCACCGGGGCGTCGACTGCGTGGTCATCGAGCCGAGGGCGCAGGTCTCCTACCGCCGTCCCCGGGCCAAGACCACCAGCGTGCGGACGATGGAGCACCTGCGCCGGTGGGGGCTGGCGGACGAGCTGCGGGCGGCCGCGCCGCTGTCGGTGGCCTGGTCGCAGCGGGTCATGTTCTGCCAGACGCTGTCCGGCCGGTGCGTCACGTTCTTCGACGGGGCGTTCGGGCTGACGACCGAGCGGGATGACCGGTTCGCCGAGGCGGGCCAGCAGGTGCCGCAGCCGGTCGTGGAAGAGGTGCTCCGCGGTCATGTGGGCACGTCCCCGAACGTGGACCTGCGGCTGGGGCATACGGTAACCGGGCTCACGCAGGGCGACGCCGACGTGACCGTGACCGTCAGAGACGAGGCCGGCGCCAGCTATCAGATTCGCGCCCAGTACGTACTCGGCTGCGACGGCGCGTCCGGCGTGATCAGGGCCCAGATCGGCGCCGAGTACGTCGGACGCTCAGACCCGAGGCCCAACTTCAACATGGTGATCCGCGCTCCGTCGCTGGACACCCACCTGGGGCCGGCGGTCCAGTACTGGGTGCTGGACGCGCCCGTCCCCGGCGTGATCGGACGGCTTGACCTATCCGGGACCTGGTTCGCGATCACCCCGGGGATCGACTCCGCCTACGGCAACGAGCACTCGGCCGAGCTGATCACCGGCCTGGTCGGCGCCCCGGTCGAGCACGAGCTGCTGGCGTCGGACCCGTGGACGGCCAGGATGCTGATCGCGGACAAGTTCAGCGACGGGCGGGTCTTCCTGGTTGGGGAGAGCGCGCACGTGAACCCGCCCTGGGGCGGCCACGGGTTCAACACCTCGGCAGGCGACGCGGTCAACATCGCCTGGAAGATCGCGGCCGTCCTCCAGGGCTGGGCGCCGGAACGGCTGCTGGCCAGCTATGACCCCGAGCGCCGCGACGTGGTCGAGAAAACCGTGGCCAGCGCCGCCTCCCACCTCAGCAAGATGGCGGGCGACCTGCCGCAGGACGAGGCCTCGATCCAGCAGGCGAAGGGCCCCGAGTTCTACAGCCTCGGCCTGGTCCTCGGCTACTCCTACGCGGGATCGCCGGTCATCCAGCCGTCGGCCGAGCCGCCCGAGATGACCGACGCCACCACCTACGCGCCCACGACCGAGCCCGGCGCGCGGCTGCCGCACTGGTGGCTGCCGGACGGCTCATCGCTCTACGACCACCTCGGGCACGGCTTCACCCTGCTCTGCCCAGGCCCCGACGACGCCCGCGACGCAAACGCCAGCCGGGCGGCCGTCGCAGAGCTGACCCGGCGCGCCCGCGACCGCCGAATCCCGCTCACCGTCCTCCAAGCGCCGCCGTCCTATCCCTGGTCCGACGAGTTCCTGCTCGTCCGGCCCGACCAGCACATCGCCTGGCGGGCCAGCGACCCCACTGACATTGACATCGAGGCGGCGGTCGGCCGTACCGTCGAGGTAACCCGCCGTCCGCATTCCGCGACCGCCTGAAGGAGCCATCGGATGAGCCTGCACGGTCTGCTATCGGTCACCATGGGCGTGCCGAACGTCGATGAGACCGCCGCCTACTACACCGACTTCGGCCTCGCCCCCGAGGAAGACGGCTGGTTCAGCACCCGCGACGCCGGCCGCCAGCTGCGGATCGTCCACGCGCCGACCCGGCGGCTGGTCGAAATGCGGGTCGGCGTCGACGACCCGGACGACCTGAACCGGGTGGCGGCCAACCTCGCCCGCCTCGACCTGCCGCACGCGCTGTCCGGTCCGACGCTGGAGACGGCCGAGCCGGTCACCGGCACCCGGGTCCGCCTCGAGGTCGCCCCCCGGCTCAAGCAGGATCTGGTCACCGCGACCCCCTACAACGGCCCCGGCCGGCTCGAACGCCAGGGCAACCGCGCCCCCGGCTTCATGCGGGAAGACCCGGTCCGCCCCAGGAAGCTCGGCCACGCCGTCCTCGGCACCACCGACCACGCCACGACCTCGCGCTTCTTCGCCGAAGGGCTCGGCTTCAAGGTCAGCGACCGGATCGTCGGCGTCGCCTCGTTCCTGCGCTGCTCGACCGACCACCACAACGTGCTCGTGCTGGCCGCGCCGGTGAACTTCCTGCACCACACGTCCTGGCAGGTGGATGACATCGACGATGTGGGCCGAGGGGCTCAGGCGATGCTCGAGGGCAACCCCGAGCGCCACATCTGGGGTCTCGGCCGGCACTACGCGGGCTCGAACTTCTTCTGGTACCTCAAGGACCCGGCCGGCAACTTCTCCGAGTACTACTCGGACATGGACTGCATCCCCGAGGACCAGCTCTGGACCCCCGAGGACCTGGAAGGCGCCCGCAGCCTGTTCGCCTGGGGCCCCCCGCCCCCTGCCTCGTTCCTGCACCCCGAAGACCTGGCCGCCATGATGACCGGCGCTCATGCACCCCGCTGAAGTCCGGCCCTCGCGGAGATCAAGAACTTCGATGCAAATACTGCTATCTGCGCTCACGCTTGGTCGTGATGTGATTACCATGTGTTGGCTCGTCCAAGGAATCAGCGCAAGGAACGCCAATCATGAACCTTGGTACCAAGGTCGTCGGCGTCATCGCCGCCGTGGTGGTCGGCGCGGTCGCGATCCCCGCCTTGGCCGCCATCAACCCGCAGCCGCTGCCCCCTGCGCCGCCAGGCTCGCCTAACTTCACGGCTTTCTTCAGCGCAGCCAACGCACGGCTAACGACCTGCAATCAAGCACAGGACCCACTGTGCGCGACGGAAGTGAGCGGGGAGGCGTCCTCGGGCGAGTCCTTGGTGGACACGTACTTCAACAAGTACTTCTTCGCCAGATCGAGCTACCGGGCGGAGACCCAGAACCGCAACGCTCTGGCCAAGAGGCTGAACGCCGACTGCAAGCAGCTCAAGGTCCACCATCTGACCTGCGCGTAGCCGCATTCGGCAGAAAATCCGTTCGCCGGCAGACCGGGCGCACTGCCACAATTCGACTCATGTCTACTCAGCTCTCCTCGATCGCGGTCTACTGCGGCTCAAACCCGGGATTCGATCCGGTGTTCACCGCCGCCACGGCGTCGCTCGGCCGCCTGATGGCCGAACGCGGCATCCGCCTCGTCTACGGCGGCGCTCACGTCGGCCTGATGGGCACCATCGCGGACGCGGTCCTCGACAACGGGGGCGAGGCGCACGGCGTGATCACCCGCGCGCTCGAGCAGACCGAGATTCCGCACCGCGGCCTGACCAGCCTCCGCGTCACCGAGACGATGCACGAGCGCAAGGCAGCGATGGCGGACGCATCGGACGCGTTCATCATGCTGCCCGGCGGTTACGGGACGTTCGACGAGTTCTTCGAGGTGCTGACCTGGACCCAGCTCGGCATCCACGCCAAGCCGTGCGCGATCCTCGATGTGGCGGGTTTCTTCGACCCGATCCGCACGCTGCTAGACGGCGCCGTGTCGGCCGGCTTCGTGCGAGAGGCCCACCGCGACATGGTCATCATTGACACTGACCCGGCCCGCCTGCTCGACCAACTAGCCGCCTGGACACCCGTCCAGGTCAGCAAGTGGCTCGACCGCTCCGAGCGGTAGCCGGGTTTCGCGTTTTCTAGGCTAAAGCCCGACCACCTCGGCGACGATGCCACTGACGCGCAGCCGCCTGTGGCCGCCCTTTGAACATGACCATGCCACCGCGTCCGGGATGGCGGGGAGGCATTCCTCGTGCGCCCTTTTATGCGGTAGAGGGTTATGGCTGGCCGGCTTGACCGGGCCGCTGCCCGGAGTTGCCAACGGCGGGCCCCGTCTGTGCGGGGCCCGCCGTTGCCTGGAATGTGGTTACCGCGGCGGGAACTGGGAGAGGGGGACAGGGTTGGCGAGGTTGGCGGTCGGTGCCTGGTTGGTCCAGCCGATCACTGCGCAGTTGATGTCGACGCCGACCGAGCCGTAAGGCTGGGGCTGGCCGGGTTGACGCCGGTAAACAGGTCGGGGCGGGTGGCGGCCAGGTTGAACACCTGGACCTCGTCGGTCTGCCGCTTGTTCAGCCCTTCGCTGACCGCCTTTTGCGTCCACAGGCCGAGCTGGGCGTCCCACAGCGGGCTGTAGGCGTCGGCGTGCCGTGGGTCGGTCAGGGTGGGGAAGTCTCCGAACACGTTCAGCAGGTCGCCGCCGTTGCGCAGCGAGTATGAACGCGGTGTTGCTGGCGGAGGCATCCTCGCTTACCGAGCCGTCCAGGGCCAGGTGCTGGAACCCCTGGGCGTGCGGGTTGTTGGCGCCGGTCTGGCCGTTGATGAACCCGAACAGCCGCTCGCGGGCCGAGCCGAGGAAGTCATCCCCGCCGTTGAACGCGGCGCTGTCCAGCGCGGGGACGTAGGTGGAGCGCTCGAGCACCGCGGTCAGCGGCTGGCCGGCGTCGGTGGACAGGTAGACGATCGGCTGGCCGGCGTCGAAGCCCTTGACGAACAGCATGTCCACCCAGGACTCGGCGAACTGGCCGGGCGCGGAGGGGCCGTGCCGGGTGCCCTTGTAGGCGATCCCGGGGTACAGCGGCAGGCGCACCGACTCGTTGCTCAGGTTCACCTGGATAGCGCTTTCCTCGGTCAGCTGGTTCGTCGGCAGCAAGCCGCTCAGCTGCCCCAGGCCAGTGGCCGCTCCAGAGTTCTGCGTACGGGCTGCGGCGTTGTTGGACGGCGCGGTATTCGCCCCTGCGGGCACCACGGCGGCGAGCACTCCCGCAATGGCGACCGCGCTGGCGGCCGCCAGCGCGGCGGCCGTTAGCCTCCGTCGTCGCGTTGAGATCTTCATGATCTTCATGGGCTTTCCTTCCGTGCCTTTCAGGCGAGGCTGGAATCCTCACATTTGGCCAGTCCTGGCGAACGCCGGTGTGCTACGCCCATCGGGCACGTGGAATTCTTAAGAAAAAATGACATGGTCCCAGGACGCGAGCCGAATCCGGGCTGACCGCCGACTTCGCTGACGTGCGTATCTGCACCCCCCGTCACTGGAGCCGTCGCAGGTACCGACCGCATCGTCGCCATGCGCACGCCGTGGTGGTGCTCGACCGTGCCAGCGCCCCGGTGGCATAGGCAGGGAGGCCCGGGGAATGGCCAGGAAACCGAGAGGCTCGGTGTCCAAGCGGGAGCTATTGATGATGCACTGCCTGCGTCATTTTCTCTCCGCTTAAAGATCTTTTAATGGGCGATGTCGGCGGGGGACGGGGCCGGTTTCTGAGGGTATGCACGGTGTATGAGGCATGCGCAGGGCGGCGGTTTAACCGCCGAGGGCCCTGGTGCAGCTGGTGCCTGAGCGTGGCACCGCTCGCTACCTCGCCGCGGTCCCCGGCAGCGAGTGGCTGACTGTCCCGGTTATCGCCTGCGACGGGCGACGGCGGGTAAGACTTGGGGTGTGACGCGCTGGGTATTGCACGTTGATCTGGATCAGTTCATCGCCGCCGTCGAGGTGCTGCGCCACCCCGAGCTGCGCGGCAAGCCGATCGTGGTCGGCGGCGACGGGGACCCCAACAAGCGCGGTGTGGTCTCCACCGCCTCCTACGAGGCCCGCGAGTTCGGCGTCCACTCCGGCCTGCCGCTGCGGACCGCCAAGAAGCGCTGCCCGGACTGCATCTTCCTGCCGGTCGACGCGCCCGCCTACCTGGCGGTAAGCGCCGAGATCATGGAGGTGCTGCGGGACACCGGCGCGCCGGTCGAGGTGCTCGGCTGGGATGAGGCGTTTGTCGGCCTCGAGACCAACGAGGCCGACGAGGCAACCGACCCGGAGACCTTTGCCCGCGACCTCGCCGCCAGCGTCAAGGTGGCCACCAGCCTCGACTGCTCGGTCGGCATCGGCCAGAACAAGCTCCAGGCGAAGATCGCGACCGGCTTCGGCAAGCCGGCCGGCGTCTTCCGGCTGACCTCCGACACCTGGTACGAGCTGCTCGGCGACCGCGCGCCTGACGTGATCTGGGGGATCGGCAAGAAGACGGTCGACAAGCTCGACAAACTCGGGATCCATACCGTCCGCGAGCTCGCCGACGCCGACCCGGACCGGCTGGCGGCGGAGTTCGGACCGATGACCGGCCCCTGGCTGGTGCTGCTCGGCCGCGGACGGGGCGACGCCGAGGTCGACCCCAGCCCCTACGTTGCCCGGTCCCACGGCCGCGAGGTCACCTTCCAGAAGAACATCAAGGAATGGGACCAGGTCCAGACCGAGGTGGCCCGCCTCGCCCGCCAGGTCGCCGCGGAAACGGAGGAACGCCCGGTGGCGCGCGCGGTCGTCAAGGTCCGCTACGCGCCCTTCACCACGGTCACCCACGGCGCCCCGTTCCCCGCCCCCGGCAACGCCGCCCTGGACCCGGCGGGCTTCGAGGCCGCCGCCCGCGCCGCCCTCGCCCAGTTCACCCCCGGCCGTCCCGTCCGCCTCCTCGGCGTCCGGGCCGAGTTCACGAAGGACCCCGATGACTGACGCGCCTATCGACTTCTCAACCGACGCGCCCGCCAAAGGCTCCCTGGACGTCCGCTGGATCCACGGCGCGCCCGCCCGGCGGAAGGCAGCCCAACGGAACGCCGACGACCCGCCGATCCAGGTCCACCAGCACGACCCGCACACGGTGATCATGCGGCAGAGCAAGTCCGTCAACTACGAGGCCCCGTTCCTGTTCCTGCTCTTCGGCAACGACCGGGCGCTGCTGCTCGACACCGGCGCCACCGAAGACCCGGAAACGTTCCCGCTCCGCGCCACCGTCGATCAGCTCATCGCGGGCTGGCTGGCCGAGCACCGGCCCGAACAATCGCCCGGAAACTACGAGCTCGTCGTCGCGCACACCCACGGCCACGGCGACCACGTCGCCGGCGACGGGCAGTTCGCCGGCCGGCCGGGCACCACGGTCGTGCCGCGCGAGCTTGACGACGTCCAGAAGTACTTCGGCTTTATCGGCTGGCCGGAGCAGATCACCACGTTCGACCTGGGCGGGCGGGTGCTTGAGATCACCGGCAGCCCCGGCCATCACCGGGCGGCCATCACCGTCTACGACCCGTGGACCGGTTTCCTGCTCACCGGGGACACCGTCTACCCGGGCCGCCTCTACGCGTTCGACTTCCCGCAGTTCGTGGCCAGCCTCGACCGGATGGTCGCGCTGGCCGAGAGCCGCCCCGTCACCCACGTGCTCGGCTGCCACATCGAGATGACCAGCCGCGCGGGCCGCGACTACCCGCTCGGTGCCGGTTACCAGCCTGACGAGCCGGCCCTGGAGATGACCGTCGGCCAGCTCTGGAACGTTCGCGCGGCGGCCGCGTCGGTCGCGGGCAGGCCGGGCGAGCACCGCTTCGACGACTTCATCATCTACAACGAGCCCGGCCGCCGCGAACAGCGCAAGCTCGCCGTCCGTGCCCGCGTGCACAAAATCTGGCCCACGCGATTAGGGCGGGCAGCTAAGACCGCAGAGGCGCGCGCCAGACACATAGACCGCCCACAGGCCCGAGCGTACGATCACGAAAGGCGCGCTATCGCAACGCTGCCAGGAAGGAGCGCGCGATGGGTAGGCAGAGACAACAGGGCAACCCAGGCAAGCAGGTACGGCTCACCCAACCCCTCATCAGGGTCAACGGGGAACTGCGGCCTGCTAGCTGGGACGAGGCACTCGACCGGGCCGCCGCCGGGCTCAGCACGGCACGGGATCGCGGCGCGACAACATCGTTCGGGATGTTCTCCTGCTCCAAGGCCAGCAACGAGATGAACTACGCGGCCCAGAAGTTCGTCCGCGCGGTCATGGGCTGCAACAACATCGACAGCTGCAACCGTACTTGACACGCTCCCAGCGTCGTCGGTCTGGCGGCGGTCTTCGGGGCGGGTGGCGGCACCTGCTCCTACCGGGAAGCGGAAGACGCGGACCTCATCATCATGTGGGGCTCGAACGCGCGCGAGGCGCACCCGATCTTCTTCCACCACGTCTTGGCGGGCATCCGTAACGGCGCCAAGATGTACGCCGTCGACCCGCGCCGCTCGTCCACCGCGAAATGGGCCGACGCCTGGCTCGGCATTCACGTGGGCAGCGACATCTCGCTCGCCAACGCGATCGCCAACGAGATCATCCAGGCCGGCCTGGTCAACGAGGACTTCATCAGGCGCGCGACGGTGAACTTCGAGCAGTACAAGGAGTTCGTCGCCCAGTACCCGCTCGAGCGGGCCGAGCGCGACTCCGGCGTGCCCAAGGAGCTGATCAGGCAGCTCGCCCACGATTACGCGAGGGCCGATCGCGCGCAGATCTGCTGGACGCTGGGCATCACCGAGCACCACAACGCCGCCGACAACGTCCTCGCGCTGATCAACCTGTCCCTGCTCACCGGCCACGTCGGCCGCTACGGCTCCGGGCTGGTGCCGCTCAGAGGCCAGAACAACGTCCAGGGCGGCGGCGACATGGGCGCCATCCCCAACAAGCTGACCGGCTTCCAGGACATCGAGCTCGACCACGACGCGCGCCGCCGGTTCGGCGAGAAGTACGGCGTCACCATCCACCCAAAGAAGGGCATGCACCTGTCGCAGATGTTCGACGCGATGGCCAGCGGCGATCTCACCTGCGCCTACATCGTCGGCGAGAACCCGATGAGCTCCGAGGCGGACACCGCCCACACCCGCAAGATGCTCGAGGGCCTGGAGTGCCTGGTCGTCCAGGACATCGTCATGACCGCGACCGCGATGGCGGCCGACGTCGTGCTGCCGGGCACCGCCTCCTGGTGCGAGTCCGAGGGCACGGTCACCAACAGCGAGCGCCGGGTGCAGCGGGTCCGCAAGGCGATCGACCCACCGTACGACGCCCGCGACGACATCTGGATCATCACCGAGCTGGCCCGCCGACTCGGCGTCGACTGGGGCAACCCGACCCCGCAGGACCTGTGGGAGGAACTCCGCACGCTCTCCCCGATGCATCGCGGCATGAGCTACGAGAAGATCGAGCGGCTCGGCGGCGTCCAGTGGCCGTGCCCCGACGAGGAGTCCGAAGGCACGATGTTCCTGCACGCCCGCCTGTGGGAGGAAGACCCGGCCAAGCGCGGCGCCCCCGCCCCGTTCCACCTGACCGAGCAGGACGACCCGCTCGACACGCTCACGATCGAGTACCCGATCAGGCTCACCACCGGCCGCCGCCTCGACTCCTACAACACCGGCGTGGCGACCAACGCGTTCTCCACTCCGCTGCGACGCAGGGAAGCGCTCCAGCTCGCGCCCGAGGACGCCGCCCTGCTCGGCCTCGCGGACGACGAATGGGCCCGGGTCACCTCGCGGCGCGGCTCGATCGTCGTCTCGGTGCGGGCGGACGAGACGCTGCGGGCAGGGCTGGCGTTCATGACCCTGCACTTCCCCGACCAGGTCGAGACCAACATCCTCACGCTCGACACCTGGGACCCGAAGTCGGGCACGGCCGAGTTCAAGGCGACCGCGATCCGGGTCGAGAAGGCGTCAACCGAGGAGGCAGCCGCCGCCCTCGAGCGACTAAACGCCGCGGAGGCGATGCAGTAGCGGACCTGCGG
>Ga0208717_1000201_pt1 | contig 24282 bp, 24 predicted proteins | sample NGESurF53shallow_FD_184489 | JGI IMG/M metagenome (GOLD analysis project Ga0208717, IMG submission 184489) | Arctic peat soil microbial communities from Barrow, Alaska - NGEE Surface sample F53-3 shallow (SPAdes) | ecosystem: Environmental > Terrestrial > Soil > Wetlands > Peat ... | reverse complement strand
CGCGCAACCCGCCGGCCATGACGGCTTCTCGCCCGGCGGGCAGCGCTTCGGCCCGGCGGTAGGCCTCGGCGAGCAGGGGACCTTGCTCCATGTTCCGCTCGGCGGTCCAGATCATCGCGGCCTCCCTGTGCCCGACGGCGGGCTCGGCCCTATGTCCCTGTGTCCAGGCCCGCGTTGATGTCCCGGGCCAGGCTCGCGGCGGTGAAGCGCGCCCGTCATGCCCCCGCCTCTATATCTGCCTCAGGATCAGGGCCGGCAGTCCCATCCGTGCTCCCGGGAGGCTCGTCCGCCTGCTCGTGATCCAGGGCCTGCTGCGTGGCCTGATCCGCTTGCGCCATTTCCCGGGCCCGGTCGAACGCCGCCTGGGCCGCGCCAAGTTCCGCGTCGGCGTAGAACTGCGCGTTCGTGGCGTCCAGGCGATCGGCGTAGGCCTCGGACCACGCCCGCTCATCCGGCGCCGCCCGTTGAGCATCCGCCGCGGCCTGAATCGTCTCGCGTAAGTCCCGGCGCCGGTCCATCGCCCGCATCACCCGGGCGGAGGCCGCTGATTCCGGCTCGCTCCACCCCACGGGTTCCCAGGGTGGCGGCCCTGGCTCCTCCTCCGGACTCTCTTCCCAGCTGTACTGGTCGTCGAGTTCCTCAAATTGCTGGGCTTCGGCTTCGTCCCTGGGCTCGGCTCCTTCATGCCACCGCAAGAACGCCTCGTAGGAGGCGCGCTCTGCACGCCACCGGCGGAAGCTGCTCAGCCACGCCATCGCTAGGCGCCTGCTTCCGGCTCGGGATTAAGCGGAAGTACCTTCACTGCGATCGCGTAATCGGGAGGGCTGGGAGAACGTTCGTCGTCTGCGTCAACCCGGGCTTCGGCGAGTTGCCGCAACTCCGCGTCCGTCTTGTCCCGCAGGCAGGGCCTGCGTCCGTAGATCGAAAACTGGGACTGTCCGCGTCGAGCTCAGCCCATGCACGGTAGGCATCACTGTCGAGGTCGTCGCGGGGAGGCAGGGCTGCGGTGTAGCGCAGCATTGTCTCCTCCTCCCGGATCCTGTCCTCACGAGAAACATCATCTCTTGTCACATATAGAAAGCTACTCGTATTCTGTGACAAATCAAGGTCTATTTGGCGCACCCCCGGGGGTCCGGCTAACGGGCCGGACCGCAGGAGTGCGCGCGGCCTATGCGCGGTAGGCGTACCTGTACTCGACGCGGGTGTCGGCCCGGGCGATGAGCTCGGAGTACTCCAGGACGGCGTCATCGGCATCGAAGCGGCGGCTGTGCACGACGACGACCGGTGAGCCGCGTTTGATGCTGAACTCCCGGGCTTCGGCCGATGTCGGTGGGCGGGCCGATACCCAGTCCTCGCCCCAGCTGGGCTTGTAGCCGCTGATCTCCTCGGCCAGCCGCGTCTTCCGCGACAGGTCAGGCACGGCTTCGCCGAGCGCGGCGGGGAACCACGACGTCAAGACCGCAGCCGTGACGCCCTCGCGGACAGTGGCCTGGCGCCGCCGGATGACCTGCGTCATGGGCTCGACGTCCAGCTGCGCGGCCACGGTCTGCGGCGCCTGGACCAGACCCGCCTCCAGCACGCGTGCCTTATCCCCCGGCCGCGCCGGAGTGCGCGCAGCGAGCGTGATCAGCAGCGGACCGCCGCGCGCCCGGTCCGCGGGCGGCCGCGGCGCCGTGACCATGGTGCCTGCCCCTGGCCGGGGAGTGACCAGGCCGAGGGCCTGCAGGCCGGTGGCGACCTTCGCCGCGGTGGCCAGGGAGACGCCGAACTGCTGGGCGATCTCGCGGCCGGAGGGGAGCATGTCGCCGTCCTGCAGCCGCCCGGACCGGATTTCCTGCCGGTAGTGCTCGATGATCTGCACGTACGGCGCGTCGCGTTCCAGCATCACCCCTCCTGCCGCCACAGCGTACTGGCTGCTCAGCGGAACACGCAGGAAGAGATGCTAGACGACTGTCACAACAACCTAGTAGCTTGGCTCATGTGACAAACCTATGGAGCTCTGCCCGTGAGCGGGAGTTAACCAAGATCTACAACGCCGAGCTTCGCGCCCGGCATGACGGCACCGCGAGGGTGCGCTGTTGCCGGATCACCATCACCTTCTGGCAGCACCTCACCTGCTCCCCCGCCGACGAACCACGCACCGCGATGTCGCCCGGCGACGCGTCGGTCCCCGGGCTGACCCTTGTAGCCCGGCCTGAGCGAGCTGCGAGCTGGGAAAGGCAGGCCCCCGATGGCTGCCCCTGAGATGCACAGCAAAGCCGGCCGCCACCGAACCCAGTCACCCAGCAAAGACTCCGGCGGCCCACACACTGCGACCCTCACCCTGATCGCCCCTGGCCCGGCTGGCCGCGACCCGCGCGAGTGGGCACAGGCCTGGCTGCGCGGCGCGATGCTGGCCCTGGCCGTCCTCGCCGCCGCGGCCGCGGTGGTCAGCTGGGACGCCCAGTACCTCCTGGTCCGGTCCGTAAAACACAGCATGGTGATCGCGGCCCTGGAGGCCGGCATCCCGGACGTGGGCGCGCTGATCTTCGCTGCGCTTGGCATTGCGGTCGCCCTGGACGGCAAGCACGCCCTGCGGGCCCGGACCCTGAACGTGGCCTGCGTTGGGCTGAGCCTGGGCATGAACGCCCTCGCCTCGGCCCCGGGCTGGCGTGACCTGGCGATCTGGGTCATGCCCTCGGCCCTCTATGCTCTGGCCTCCGACACCCTTATCGGTGTCATCCGGGCCTGGGCCATCGCGCGCACCCAGCACACCACCCACGCGCTGGCCCAAGATGACGAGGCCACTCCCCTGGCCGTCATCGGCGGCCTCTTCCTCTGGCTCCTGCGCCTGGCCCTCGCCCCGCTGTCCACCATCGCCGGGTTCCGCCACTGGGTTCTGGAGGAATGCCCCGTCGCTCCCGGTCGCAAGGCCACCACGCCCATCCCCCTGACCACCCGCCGACGCAGGCACCTCAAAGCGACCGGGCAGGAAAACGACCGCACTTCCCCTGACCCGAAACCGCCCGGCAAACAAGCCCGGATGATCTCCCTGGCCACCCAGCGGCACGACCTCAGCACACTCCCGCTCAAGCAGGTGTCTGGGATCGCGAACACCATCGGCGCCGAGGTGGACCTCTCCCCTGGCACCGCCCGCCGTGTGCTCCTCAACCACGTCCGCGCCCTGCAAAACGGCCACCCGCAGAAGGAAACGACCCCATGAAGCACCCCGTCGAGATCCTCCTCCTGCTCGCCGTGGCGGCCGTCCTGCTGACCGCGGTCAAGTGGGCGTTCCTGCCGTTCGTGCCCTACCGCCGGCTGCCCCGCAACCGGGTCCGCCACCTGCGGCTGCGCGTGCACCTGCGGCTGCACCCCGGCGCCGGGCAGGCCACCGCGCTGGAGTTGTGGCTGCGATGGAGCCGGTTCGCGGCCTTCCGCCGCAGCGGCCGGACCCGCCGGTCACTGACCTTCCTCCAGCGTGCCCTCGGCCCGGCAAGTGAGTACTCGATCCGCATCGGCCGGGCGCACTACCGGCACGGCCTGCGGATGCCCCTCGATGAGCACGCGGTGGTCACCAGCCCGCCCCGCGGCGGCAAGACCGGGTGGCTCGCCTCGGTCATTCTCCGCTACCCCGGCCCGGTGATCTCGACTACCACCAAGCACGACGTGTTCGAGCTCACCTCCGGCATCCGGGCCCGTCGCGGCCCGGTGCACGTGTTCAACCCGCAAGCGGTCGGCGACGTGCCATCCACGTTCCGCTGGAACCCCCTCGAGGGCTGCCAGGACCCGGCCACCGCGATCCGCCGGGCCGACGCGTTCGCCGAATCGGTGAGCCAGAAGGGCGTCGAGGACGCCACCTTCTGGGCCAGCAAGGCCAGCGATTACCTAAGGGCTTACTTCCACGCCGCTTCCGTTGCGGATCTGGATCTGACCTGGGTCGCGCGGTGGGTCACTGGTGCGGGGGCCACCGACGCCGAAGCCATCCTCCTGGCCGCCGGCGGCCCGGGGCCGCAATGGGCCGCGCAGCTCGCGGAGCTGCGGGGTGAGGCGAACAAGACCGCGCAGACGATCCGGATGACGATGAGCCGCGCCCTGGCGTTCCTCGCCGACCCCGCCCTCGCCACATCCGTCCTGCCCGGACCCGGCCAGTCCCTCGACCTGGACGCCTTCCTGCGTGAAGCCGGAACCTTATACCTGATCGCCGAGACCCGCGGCGAGGACTCCCCCGTCGCCCCCCTGTTCGCCTGCCTGGCCAGCGAGCTGCATTACACCGCGGCGCTGGCCGGCAGCCGGATGCCCGGCGGGCGGCTCGATCCGCCGCTGCTGATGGCCCTGGACGAGGTCACCCAGATCTGCCCCGTCCCGGTCCCGTCCTGGCTCGCGGACTCCGGCGGCAAGGGCATCCAGATCATCACCGTCGCCCACGGCGAAGCCCAGCTGCGCACCCGCTGGGGACGCGACGGCGCCCGCGTCATCATGGACACCTCCGGCGCGAAAATCTCGCTGCCCGGCATCAGCGACCCCGCCGCCCTCGACACCGCCTCAGCCCTGTGCGGCACCGCGGCCATGCGCGAGCACGGCGAGGACCGCCACACCCGCCACCCCGTCATGGCCCCGGACATGATCCGCCAGCTCCCCGCCGGGTACGCGCTCGTCATCCGCGGAAGCTACGCCTGCATCATCGCCAAGCTGCCCATGGGCTGGAACGACCGGGCCTACCGCCGGGCCCGCCGCGCCGGCCAGGCCATCGCCGCCCTGACGCCTGCCGCGGAACGCATGCCGCTCATCGTCCCGCCAGAGTTCCTGGCTGATGACCCGCTGGAGACGGCGGTGGGCGCCAGTCCGCGTGGCGGCCGGTACCCGTGGGATGACGACCTGGAGCCCGGATGACCACCGGCATCCCTGGCGACGCGCTCGGCGCCGCGCTGCTCCAGCTCGCCAGCCACGGTGAACGCATCAGCGGCCTGGACGCCCGCGAAGCGGCCCACTACCAGGAGATCGCCCCGCGGCTGCACCAGCTCACCACCGAGGCCTCTTCCCTGAGCGCAACCATCGCGCGCATCAACGAAACGCTCCGCCGTCACTCCATGATCGTGAACGGACTCGACGGGCTCGACCGCCAAGTCGAAGAGCTCACCGAGCGCCTTACGCAGCCGGCAGGATCCGGCGGCGATGATGGGCAACCCGGCTACCAGCCGGTCTCCCCGCCGCGGTGGTGGAGACTCGAGGGCCGGGAACGGGACACCATGACCGGCCGGCTCCGTGCCTGGGTCGAGCAGATCTACCGGCCCGGGTACGGCCAGATCGCCGCGACGCTTCCTGCGTGCTGGGAACAGCACACGCTGTGCCTGTACACGCTGGACTGGCTCAGCGAGCTCTGGTCGTTTCTCTACCTCGACCCGGAGCGGACCGCCATCAGCCTCGCTGCCCAAGCCGAATGGCAGACCCGGCTGCTGCCCGCCGCCGCCGAGCAGATGGCCTTCGACGCCACCGGATGTCCCCACACCCGCAGCACCCCTCGCCGCCAGCCTCCCCCGGCCGGCCGCGCGACGCCACCCCGCTGAGATGAACGTAGCGAATCTGATGCTGCGGCGGACTACCTGGCGGACTAGCCACCAGCCGCCTAACTGGACTGCCTAACGGACCTTCCGTGCGATCCGAGCGTGCGGTCAGATAAGTACTGGAGGCCGACCGCAAGGCGGCTCGGGCCGGTGCGCCAACACCGACCCGAGCCTTGATCCTCACCCTTACACCGAAGGGCGAAGACCCATGGCGAACCCTACCGACCCGCCATCAGGACACTTCCGGGCCGAACTGGACGACGGGCAAATCGTCGAGTCCGACGGCAGCACCATCACCGACCCTGACTCCGGAGCTGCTGAAACCGCGGTCGTGCTGCGCATGACCCCCAAGCGCGCGCACGTCCTCGCGCACATCCTGGAGGACTGGAGCCGCGTCGCCCTGGTCTTCGCAACCCTGCGGTCCTCAGAAGCCACCGAACGGGCGCTGGCCTGGACCCTCGAAGCAGGCGCCGCCGCGGCCGGTGACCCAGAGGCAGGACGCCACGCCCCGCGGATCCCTGAAATGCCGTCAGCCACGCAACGCCTCGCCGCGGTGACTGTGCTCCGCGAACGCGAGACCCAGATATCGCCGGTTCAGCGGATCGCGGTGGTCGACGCGGCCGCCCGGTGGCTGGGGGAAGACGCCGGCGAGGAACTCGCGCGGGCCCTGCTGGAAGCGGTGTGCTCGAGGCGGATGAGCGCCAACTTCGTCTACCTCGCCCTCATCGAGCCCCCCGGGATGCTCGCGTGACCAGACCCATAAGGCGAGTGTTCCCCGGCCGGCAAGATCAGGTGAGGTGCGCCCGGGACTTCGTCCGGCGCATCGTCGGACCCGGCTGCTCGATGCTCGACGAGGCGGTCTTACTGACTTCGGAGCTGTGCACGAATGCGCTGCAACACACCGACTCAGGCGCCGGGGGCACCTTCGAGGTCACCGTGCTCCGCGGCCCAGGATGCGCACGGATCGAAGTGCGCGACGAAGGCTCCAGGTCTCTTCCGGCCGCGAAAGACTGCGAGCAGCTGTCCGAGGAAGGCCGGGGACTTGAGATAGTCCGCCTGCTCGCCTACCGATGGGGGCAAAGGGGCGACGAGTACGACCGCTGCGTCTTCTTCGAACTGCTCTGCAACTGCCCATGAACGCGCCAGGCCACACTGCGCGTGAGGCCTGCTCCGAGCAGCCTTGGCCGCCGAGATACCTGACCGTGACCGAGGCTGCGGCAGCGATGTCCCGGCACCGCTCAGCAGTGCTCCGGCTGATCCACACCGGCAAGCTCCGGAGCATTCGCCTCGGCCGCTCCTATCGGGTCCGCGAGGCCGAGGTGCCCAGCCTTCTTGCCGGGCCGATGCCGGGGCCGCCCGGCATGCTCGACGCAGCCGAGTGCGCCCGCATCTTGCGCTGCCCAGAACGCACCATCCATGCCCTGGTGAAGCTCGGTTATCTGGGGGCCGAGAGCGGCGGGGCTGACTCCTGCCGCGTCACCGTCAGCGAGTTCCAGCGCTTCCTCCGGGACGCGGAGAGGCTCGCCCGCGCCATGCGCACCATCTCCGGGCTGCATGTCCAGATGCCGGAGCGCGACGTCCAGGTGTTATCCGGCCCAGCCCGCACAGGCCCCGGTCAGGACGACGACGAGCCCACAGTCCCTGGGACGACCCCACGCCAGTTAGAGGGCATTCGATGACGCGGACCACTCGGTGAAGCGCTGCAAGAACTCACACAGCCAACGGCACCATCCCAAGGATCGGAGAATCAGGGTGGCATCCACAGCAAGTCTCGACAGACCGACCAGGCACAGCGTCAACCGCTCCGCCAACCGCGGCTTCCTGCCCGGTGTAGTCGCCGGTGCCGTGCTCCGCGCGGCCCGGCTATCGGCAGGCATGACCGAAGCGAGGCTGGCCATGGCCGCCAACCTCCCTCTCAACGACGTCCGCGGCTGGGAGGAGGGATCGTCACTCCTAGCGGCGGTCCCTCTCTCTGAAATCGAGCGCCTTCAAGCAGCACTGAGGGAGGCAGGAGCCGAGCCCAGACTGGTCGCCGACTTCGCCGCGGCCGCCTGGTGCGACCTGGTGGTCGTCGCCATGATCAACGACGAGGACACCACCTGTCTGATGGCCGACCCCCTCAGCCGCGACGTAGCCTTCGGCGAACTCCTCCTCTGGTCCCTAGCCGACCACATCCCACCCCGCTACCAGCCATACGTTAAGCCCGGCACATTACTCCGCAAACCCCCCTAGCCGACCGGCTGAGAGCCGTTCGACGCGGTTCTTCGTATGGTCATGCCGGGATGACCCCTGAGCAGATCGCGGAGGTCCGGCCCCGGCTGCTGGAGTTCACCGCCGGCATGCTGGGCGGGCTGGCGCGCAGCGACCAGCGGGCGGCTGGTGAGCTGTATGTGCGTGGCCTGCTGACCGATGGGCGGCGCAAGTCGATGGTGCCGATGGCGGAGCGGCTGGGGGTCGATCATCAGCGGCTGCAGCAGTTCATCACCTCCTCGACCTGGGATTACGCGGCGGTGCGGCGGAACGTCGCACGCTGGTTCGCGTCCAGCCAGCCGGTGGATGCGCTGGTGGCCGGTGACACCGGGTTTCCCAAGGACGGGACGGCGTCGCCGTGCGTGGCCCGGCAGTACTCCGGGACGCTGGGCAAGGTCGGCAACTGCCAGATCGGGGTGAGCGTGCACCTGGCGGGCGAGGCGGCCTCGTGCGCAGCGGACTGGCGGCTGTTCTGCCCGGAAAGCTGGGACGACGCCGCGCTCGCCGACCCGGTCGCGGCAGCCCGGGCCGCCCGCCGCCGCGCGCGGGCGGGCATCCCCGATCAGGTGCGGCACACCGAGAAGTGGCGGCTGGCGCTGGAGATGATCGAGGAGGTAGCCGGGCCGGGCGGCTGGGGCGTGCTGGACCAGGTCACCGCCGCCGGTGGCGGACGGCCGGTGGTGGCAGCCGGCGCGGGCTATGGCGACAACACCACCTTCCGGCTGGAACTGGAAGACCGCGGCTGGCTGTATGTGCTGGCGGTCAAGGGCACCACCAGCGTGCAGGCAGGCGGCGCGCAGCCGGTGATGCCCGCCCGGCGCGGCAGGATCGGCCGGCCACCCAGATCCGCGTATCCCGCCCCGCCACTGAATCTGCGCCAGCTCGCGATCGCGCATGCCGGCCAGATTCAGCCAGTGACCTGGCGGCAGGGCACCAAAGCTGCCAAAGGCAACCCTGCCGCGTTGATGACCAGCTGCTTTGCAGCGATCCGGGTCCGGCCCGCCAACCGGGACATCCCCCGCGCAGACGACGGCAGCCTCCCGGAATGCTGGCTGCTCGCCGAATGGCCCCCCGGCGCCGAAGAGCCCGCCGGTTACTGGCTGTCCACACTCCCGCCAGACACCCCCATCGCCGAGCTCGTGCGCCTGGCCAAAATCCGCTGGCGGATAGAACACGACTACCGCGAACTCAAAACCGGCCTCGGCCTGGGCCACTTCGAAGGCCGCTCCTACACCGGCTGGCACCGCCACGTCACCCTCGCCGCCCTCGCCCAGGCCTTCTGCACCATGATCCGCACCGACCCAAAAGCCCCTGCGCCGGGATGACCCTCTACCAGGCCCTGCACGAACTGCAGATCGTGCTCGCCCTCATCCTCGGCGCCTGCCCCCTCTGCACCCAGCCCCTCACCCCCGGCCGCCTCGCTCCCCTCAGCCAGGATGACCTAACAAAGTACTACTAGCCCTGTCTTTTCGTGCGCCTAGCAGAGAGATCAGGGCTAGGGCTCTAATTAACCACCAGGATCAAGTGGGGAGCCAAAACACGATCGAGAAGTGCGGAACGTCAGTCTGATTGGTCCAAGCGGGTCGCGTGTTCCGCTTGGACCAATACGTCGTGGCCGAGCTTGACGGACCTCAACCCACTCGGGTGTAGAAGCCGGCATCAATCTGCATGGTCACGCCAGTCACGTAGCGGGACTCGTCGGAGGCGAGGAACAGCACAGCGTTGGCGACATCTTCCGGCTCGACGAAGTCGACCGGCAGTGGGTGTAGGACCTTGAAGATTTTGCTGAAACCTTCGCGGTTGTCGGTGCCGAACGCACCCCAGAACATGTCGTTCTGAATCATTGGCGTGTCAACTGCACTCGGATGGACCGTATTCACGCGGACGCTGTACGGCGACAATTCGTTGACGAGGGCTCTCATGAGCCCGACAATTCCATGTTTGGCCGCAGAGTAATGCGAGAATCCGGCGAACCCCATCAATCCACCGATGGAGCTCGTAAGAATTAGCGAACCACCCGTATTCTGCTTGATGAGTTGAGGGGCCAATGCCTTTACGGTCTTCCACACGCCGGTAAGGTTGACATCGACGACGTCTTGCCACTGCTTCTCGGATAGCTCCCAGGACGGGCCGGCGCTGATGATCCCGGCATTCGCGATACAGACGTCGATGTGCCCGAACTGCTGCACTCCATCTGATACGGCCGAAGCGAGCGCGTCCGAGTCGCGGACGTCGACTTGGCGGCTCAGGATCTGGCCGCCCAGATCCTCGACGAGCTTCGTCGTGCCGACAAGGTCTTCGGGTGTCGCCATTGCGAAAGGAACACTCTCGATCTGATTGCAGATATCGGTCGCGATAATGCTGGCGCCCTCCTTGGCCAGCCGCACCGCGTGGGCCCGCCCCTGTCCCCGTGCCGCTCCGGTGATGAATGCAACCTTGCCGTCCATCCGGCCCATCACATGCTCCTTTTCTGTTGTCGAGCCCCTTGTTGCCGATCGAGAAGATCGCGCTTCTTAATTCACGTCTTCAGCAGCGGAAGAACCTCCTCCGCGAGCCGACGCATGTGCTTGCCCTGCTCGTGGGAGCCGATGACTAGTTGAAACATCCGGACCCCCTGGTTGATGAATTCCTGCAGGCGGGCGGCTACCATCTCCGGCGGACCGACGATCCCCCATCTGTCGACGACATCGTCGCCGACAGGTGGACCGTGAAAACTCTCGAGGTGGTTCCGTAGCTCGATCCGCGACTTTCTCGGGTCATCACCGACGTTCACAAACGCGTTGTAGGCCCAGATGAAGTGTCTTTGTGTGAGGTCCTCCGGCGGCTCACCGACAATCTTTTTCGCCGATGATGCATACTCCTGTGGAGTGGCGTGCGGGGTGATCCATCCGTCACCCAGGCGCCGGATCCTCTGGTAGGGCCCGAGCTGGAACGTACCGGCCCGATCCACCTGCCACTCATGATGAACAGGTCCACCCTGAAGCTTCGGATAATAGTTGCCGCCTGCGACGATAATTGGTGGTGCCATGCTGGGACGAGCATCCCCGAGCGTGACGTCTACGAAACGGAAGAACTCTCCGTCAAAGGACACCTTGTCCTCGTGCAGGAGCCGGCGAACGACCGTCACCGATTCCTCGAAGAGCCGGCCTCGCTTCCTGTAGAGGCGGCTTGCGAGGGTGTCGTCCGGTCCGCGCAACGCGGTCATCGCTTGGTATTGCCGCCGCACCAAGGTGGCCTTGCCCGCGCCGCCACCGACACCGAGAATCGAGCGATCGTTCGATATCTCCTGCAGGCTCGCCCAACTAGCCGCGAGGGTGATCGGATTCCGAAGCTGGGGCGCGAGGACGCCCGAGCACAACAACACCCGCTCGGTGCAGCCGGCAATCGCGGACAGGACCACGACCGGGTCGTATGCGGCTACTGTTCGACGCCCACCTGGCGCATCATGCACCCATACGGCGCCGAACCCCATGGCTTCTGCGTCTCGCGCGGCTCGGAGCAGATCTCTGATCGTGTAGCGGTGACCGGTGATGCCGCTGAGATTGTTGAGCGAGACACCGACCACGACGGAGCCGTCCGGTGTCTCGTTCACGGACTTGGCCGCGGTCGCAGGCCCATCATTTCCCGCGCCTCCGTAGCGGTCGCCGGCTCACAGCCGAGTTTTTCCAGGATCGACACCGTTCGTTCGACCAGACTTTCGTTCGTCGCCGATACCCCAGCCTCCATCTGCAAGTTGTCCTCCATTCCGACACGCACGTGGCCGCCCCGCAGGATCGCTTCGGTCGTAGCCGGGAGCTGCGCTGCGCCGATCGCGCTGACACAGAAAATGGAGTCCGGGGGGAGCATCCTGATGGTCAGCTCGAGCGTGTCCGACGAATAGGGCATCGTCCCGCTGAAGGACTTGTGTGTGCCGAGAACGATGTTGATGTAGTGCGGTGTGGAGTCGTAGCCCATGGAGATCAGGCGCTCGACGACGGGGAGGTCGGCAGGTGAATAGATCTCCCATTCCGGCTTGATACCTTCGTCACGCATCCGTTCGGCAAGGATCACGCACCGTTTGAACGGCGTGTGGAACAATATGTCCTCGTCGTCGGCGATCATCGACATGGTCTGTGGATCGAACGTACACATCTCGGCACCAGCTTCAGTGGCGCGGAGGCGGGCGTTGAAATCGACTTCCTTTCTTCCGTCCGGTAGTACTCGGATGAGATCGGGGCCGACACCGCCGCCTGTACTGTTGTTGATGACGACGTCGCACGATTGCCGAACAAGGCCATTGATCGACCGATAGATCTCGGGCTCGCACGTTGCGGTGTCATCTGTCCGCCGCGCATGTATTGCTGCCACCGATGCGCCGAGGCCGACGCACGCCTGAACCGCGTCCGCGATTTCCTGTGGTTGGGTAGGCAGATGTGGCGCTGCCGCTTTCCCGATGAGCCCACCCGTCGGGGCGACCGTTACTATGACCTTGCGCCGTGTCATGAAGTTTCTCCCAGATATTCGCCTACGAACGTGTTGGGCTTAGCTGGCCAACTTCTGCCGCAACTTCAGCAGCGCAGGCCCAAGACACGCGGGATCCGCAGTTTCAGGTATTTCCGCCCCGGTGGTCAAAAGCCAGGTGGGTTCACCGGACAGCGCTAGGTCATCATCGAGTTCTCTGCTGGTGAGAACGGTCTTGCCCGAAACGCTCTCGGCGAGATGGAATGCCTCGGTCCGGAAGAATCCACACATGTTCGCGAGCCGAGGCTGGACTCGTGCCTCTGTCCCGTAGAACAGGACCAGCTCGGGTTCGGTGGACCCGACCGCCCGGACGACCTCGATGAGGACCCGGTTGGCCCATGACACCGCGTCCGGTACTCCGAGCAACGACGCCAGCGCCGCTGGATCCGGCAGAGCGAACGCAATTCCAGCTTGCTCGCCAAGAGCGGAACGCAGCCGGTCGGCGACCTCCACCAGCAACGCCATCGGTTCGGCAGCAGGAACCGACTTCGGATCGGGGACGGGCTCCAGCGGCCGCCGTTGGCGAACTGCGCTCCATGCGTCGTCGATGGACAACGATGGCTGAGCTGCCGTCCAGCACGCCGTCGCGAGGTGTGCTCCGTCGACGCCCAGGGTGACCGCATCCACCCCGTACAGCAACGGCACGTTCCGCAGTGCGCGCGCCATGTCCTCGGCCACCATTGGCAGGCTGCCGGGCGCCATCTGCTCGAGGCGAAATGCATGACGCCAGATCAGCGGGACCAGAGCGGTCGAGGAGCCGTCCTTCAGCTCCAACGCGCGTCGAAGCGTCGATCTGCTCATGTTGCATCCCCTCCATGCTCAGATCCGGACGATGGGGGTCTCTGGCGTCCCATCCGGCCAGCTCCCGAAGTACTTCAAGGCCTCGGGCGCGGGACGCAGTTGACTCCACTCCGCGTCGAACTCGTCCCAAGTCTTGCCGAGCCGAATGCGCTCTCGCCTCGCTTCGGCGCGGGCATCCTCTGTGGCGGCCTCGTCCAGCCGACCGGAACGTGCAAACCGCACCTGGTAGAGGTTCTCAGCCGTCCATCGGCTGATCACGTCCCGACGCACGTCCTTCACGACAAGGTGTGGATCGCGCTTCAGGACGTCGCCGTAGCCGGCCCCGCCGGAGTCCATCTGAACGAGCACATCGCCATCCGTGCCGACACGGGCAGTGCGGTTCTCGTGCTCGAAGGTGTAGACACCGCCGATCGCCCGGTCGACAGCCAGTTCGACGGCGCCAGTTGGGAGGTCCTTGTCGCCGCGGGCCATCTTTTCGCGGAGGTCGGTGTTGGTGATGGAGATACCGGGGCTGGCGCTGGAGGGATACCCGCCGAAGAGTCCAACGGCGTGAGCGATGTTGCAGCCCTTGCCGAGCGAGCTCCAGAAGAACATGGGCACGCCCCAGGGCGCGATCGCCGTCTCGGTCGCCGCCCCGCCTTGCTGCTGGCCGAAGCCGCCGCTGTCGGTACGGAGGTTGTTGAACAGTCTGATGAACGGGTACTCAGTCTCGGAGTCCTCGGTGTCGGGCGAGCGCCCGGCGTGGCACCAGGGGAAGCCGTAGGCGGCCATGCCGTCCATGTCGCTGCGGGCGCCCTGGCCTTCGGTGTTCAGTGCGCTCGGCTCGAGGTCGGCTACCGGAACGCCGTACTGGTTCACGGTGCCGAAGATGAGACACCCACCACTGTTCCCGATCGACGCGCCGATCTGTATGCGATCCGGGCTGTCGTAGATCATCTTCGCAGTCACCGTTGGCATCAGACCCATGATCAACGTACACAGGGTCACGCTGTTGCTCGTCGCGGCGTCGGCACCGGCGTTGAAGCAACTCATCAATGGCGCTACCCAGTCGAACGGTGCCATGGTGCCGTTCGATACCGGCAGGTCGTGGAAAGGGTAGGCGAAGAGATAAATCGCCGCGTGCGCTGCCGCCATGTGCGGATATGCATTGTACGAATACGGTGTCTCCGGCGTGCTCCCGGTCAGGTCGACCGTGATGTGATCGCCTTTTTTCGTCATAGCCATCGTGCCGCGAATCAAGGCTGCTTCGGGACCGACGGTGTCGATGAAGATGTTCGCACGATAGGTACCGTCGTTCCACTGCCCGATACGCCTGCGGGAGGCGCTTTCGGCCTCGACGACAAGCTTGCGCAGTAGCCCGCGGACGAAATCGTTACCCTTCTTCTGTGCCAACTCCTGCATACGCACCCGTAGGCGGTCCGCGGCCGTCACCCGCGCGCGTGTGTCCACGGCTTGCATGCGTGGCGCGCGGTTGATGAAGTTGACGAGCACCTGCATCAGGTCAGCTTTGATCTGGTAGTTCTCACCGATCTTGAACGGTGAGAGCTTCAGACCCTCGTCGTTCCGGCTTCTGGCCGAGCCGGAGATACCACCCGGTTCGTTGGCTCCTGTCTCCGGTTGGTGGACGAGCGCCGCGGTCCAGGCGATCAGTTCCCCTTCGTTGAAGACCGGCATGAACGCCATTTGGTCCGGATTGTGTACGCCGCCGAGCGTTCCTTCGTTGAAATAGAAGATGTCGCCCTCGTTGACACCGACGCTCGGCTCCTCGAGGAATTCCTGGAGGACGTACTTGACGGGCATCACGGCGCTCACGGCATGCAGGTACGTACCGGCTGAGGCGTTGGCCAGGTCGCCATTCGCGGTGTACACGCTGAGGATCAGGTCGCCGGACCGCAGTAGGCTCGTGACACCACTGCGAACGAAGATCTCGCGAGCCTCATCGAGGATATTGAGCAGCTTCTCGTTGTAAATCTCGTAGTCGGCCGGCTCCAGCAACTCCATGCACCGCTCCTCCAACTCGGAGGGCGCCTCGGGCTTGAGCCATTCGATTACCGTCGTAGGCCCAGGATCCAGCTTCTTCACTCGCAACTGCGCAGGCACAGCCGAGTTGCCAGCGGGCGCCGCCGGTTCCGTTGTGGTCGACATGGATGGCTCAACTCCTCGTGATGACCAGGTTGCGATGGTTGTCGACGTCGACGACGAACCCGGGCTCGATCACGGTCGTGGTATAGGGAGCCTCGATGATCGCTGGGCCTTCGATCCGCATTCCGGGATCAAGAGTCGACTCGACATAGACGGGCGTGTCGACCCGTTCGCCAAGTGACAGCCAGTAGGCGGAACGGCTTCCTGTTCTGACCTCTGACGAGTCCACCTTCGCCTGCGGATAGGTGGGAAGCTCCCATGGCCGGCGCGGCATCTCAGCGCGCAGCGCGAAGCTGTGAATCTCGACGCCGCCCTCAGGAAAGACGTTGACTGCGCTGAAGAACGAGCTGTACTCCTGCTCGAACGCGAGGCTGATGGAGCGGACGTCGTCGAGGTTGCTGATTCGTAGCACCGGGCTCGCAGCGCGGTGGACGTGGATCTGACCGCCGTACTTCATGGTCAGGTCCAGACTGAACGTCGCCTCTTCCGGGTCATAGCCCTCGCTGGCCAGATCCCGGCGGGCCTGGCTCTCCAGGTCCTCGACGATCGCGTTGAACTCGTCGTAGTTGGTCATCGGTTCCATCGAGCCCGGCCGGAGCAGCTCGAAGCGTCGCGACGCCTCGTACAGGTGAGCCACTGGCATTGTCGAGGATCCCCAGGCGCAGAACAACGGTGACGACGGCATCACCACCACCTTGCTGATACCGAGGTTGCCGCCGTAACCGACGCAATGCGTCGGTCCTGCTCCGCCGTAGGCGAAAAGAATAAAGTCGCGAGGGTCATAGCCGCGCATGAATGTCTCACGGGCGATCACGTCCGCCATATTGGCGTCCACGATCAGCTTGATTCTGGCAGCCGCCTCCTGCACCGAGATCCCGAGTGGGCGAGCTATTCGCGACTCGATTGCTTCGGTGGCGAGTTCGACATCGAGCTTGATACGGCCACCGAAGTAGCCATCGGGGTTGATATATCCGAGTACCACATCGGCGTCGGTGACGGTTGGCTCCTCGCCACCCATCCCGTAGCAGGCCGGCCCCGGCATCGAACCCGCACCCGGGGGACCTACCTCGAGCCGACCGCCCATGGCGTCGTTGATCCAGGCGATGGAACCGCCGCCCGCGCCGATCGATCGGGTCTCCAGCATGCTCAGATCGGCCCAGTAGCGGTCGATGAGTGGCCGGAACTGATAAAATCGTGTGGAGCCCTTCACCACGAGCCCGATATCGAAGCTGGTCCCGCCCATGTCGGTGACCAGCACATTGTCGAAACCCAGCGCGGCCCCGACCGCCGCCCCACCGATCAGGCCGGCGACCGGACCACCGTTGAAAGTCTGGACGGCTGATGTCCGGTAGACTTCGGCCATTCCGCCCGTGTTGTGGACGAGCATGATGCCGCGTTCGTATCCGCGCTCACGCAGAGCGTCGCTCATGCCGGAGAGCTCTTCCCACATGGCCTGGTGCAGGTAGGCATTGAGGGCGACCGTGTTCGCCCGGGTGTACTCCCAGCGCTTCGGCGCCACCTCGCAGGAGAGCATGATAGGCATCGCGCCCAGGAACGCTTCCGGATACTCCTCCTCGATCAGCTCCCTGATCCTCCGCTCGTGAGCCGAGTTGATGTAGGAGAAGAGCAGAACCACAACGAATCCACGGACGCCCTGATCGACCAATCCACGAAGGTTCGCGCGGAAATGATCTTCGTCCAGCGGTTGGATGACCTGACCGAAGCAGTCCAACCGCTCGCGAACCCCGATGACGAGCTCCCGATCGATGAGCGCGTCGGGTTTGGTGGCCCTGGCGACATTGCGTATCTCCCGCAGAACGGCGGCATCCGTCCAGGACGCACCCTTGCTGATCTCCAGCAGGTCCTCGAAACCCTGGGTGACGATGAGGGCGAGCTTGGGGCCCGACCGCTGCAACAGCGTGTTCATCGCCACGGTCGTGGAGTACTGGACGCTCTGCGTTCCGGCGAGGAGGTCTTCGAGCGGGAGACCCAGGTCGACGGCGGCACTGTTGAGTGCCTGCTCGAACCCGACCGCGAGACGGTAGCCCGTCGTCGGCGTCTTGACTGCGCTCGTGCGTCCATCGCCGAGACGGACGAAGCAGTCCGTGAACGTGCCACCGATATCCACGTTGATCAAAGCGTTAATGGCTGTGGTAATCACCGGGCCTCGCTCTCCTCGACCAGTACCCGCTGCCGCAGGCTTTCGAGATCCAGCTCGATGTCATGGGTGAGCGGGTGTCCCGGAGGCAGGACTTCCAGTTCGATCATCGTTCCGCAGCCGGGGCAGTAGAACTCGACGAGACGCATCCAGTCCGCGTTGTAGGAGAAGCTGTACGCCTCGTCGATCTGTGGCGGCCAGACCTCCTTGGGCTCGCGCGAATGGATGAGGCAGCACCTCTTGTAGTTCTCATCGGCGGGGCCGAGATCGTGGCCACAGTCGTGGCAGAGCCAGCGCCAGCCCTCGATGCCGTCGAGGTTCAGTTCGATATCCAGTCCCTCGGTGATCTGCCGCTTCACTTCGCCCGCCCTTCCACGACAGCTCGATCTGCAGACTCCGGGTCGTCCTCCGCGAAGCTGAACATCGCCTCTGCGAACTCGCCGATCGTGACATGCGAACCCGGCGGGACGAGCGCCGTCGTCAGCTCGTTCTCGAGCAGCGCCGGTCCTTCGATGACGTCCCCGGCCGCGACGGTGTCCCAGTTGAACAGATCGGCCGGCGCCGCGCCCGAGTCCCAGATGACGTCTCGCTTTCCGGTGCTGGCCGAGCCCGCGCCGTCGGCGCTCGGCAGGATCGCTCCGCGCCCCGGCAAGACCGCCCGCATGCGAAGCAGTCGCGGCTGCTTGCCATTGCCGGCCGAAGGCACGGCCTCTGCGCCCTGTCCGGCGTCGCCGAGGTCGACTACGGACACCGAGCCATCCTGATCGGTTGTCTCGGCCTCCAGCCAGAACGAGAGCTCCTCGAGGTCGACACCCTCACCGCGCATGTCTCGCTCGGCCACGTCCCGCAACTCACGCAGGGTCGCGTCGATGTCGTTCTCGTCCGGCATCGCCTCGTAGGCGTGCACAAGATCGAGGCCCGACATCCCGAATGCGCTGAACACCGGGCTCAGCGGAAACGCGTAGGCCCGCGCGACGCCGAGACGCTCGGCGATCCGGTGCGCGAGTAGGCCTCCGTTGCCTCCGAATGCGAAGAGCGCGAAGGCTCCTATGGCAACATCTGCCCGGCCGATGAGCCGGAGGATGTTGCGGTTGATCTCTTCGACTGCCGACTCCACCACGCGGTGAGCGGCTGTGGCCACGTCCGCCCCGAGCGGATCGGCGATCTGCGAGCCGACCACATCACGGGCTCGCTGGAGGTCGAGACGCTTTCGGCCGCCGGAGAAATTCCCGGCGTCGAACACCCCCAGACAGCACAGCGCATCGGTAAGAGTGGCTTTGTCTCCGCCGAGTCCGAACGAAGCCGGGCCCGGCACGCCACCCATGCTGTCCGGCCCGACCACGACAGCGCCTTCGGCGAAAGTGGCAACCGATCCCCCACCGATCCCGACCGAGACGACGTCCACGGTGGGCAACGAGACCTCGACTCCTTCGATCCGGGGCCGGACCGTCTTGGGCACCACGAAGTCGTTGAGCACGGTGATGTCGCTGCTGGTTCCACCGATATCCACCGCCACCACGTGAGAGAGATCGAGCGATCGTGCGAGAGTCCGGGCGGCTGCGACTCCGGCAGCAGGCCCGGATCCCCACGTTCGAATAGCCGTCGTCTTCGCAACCCGCGACGTGTCGTTGTCGGCATTGGCGCTCAGCAGTGGATTTCGGTAGCCAAGCTGTTTCAGCTGGTCTTCCAGCTGGTAAAGGAACCGAGACATGACCGGATGGACGTACGCGTTGAGTACGGCCGTATGTACTCGAATCGCAGGATCTGACGCGAGCGTGACCGACGATGATCGAAGAACTGGGACGGCACCGAGATAGTGGCGTGGATAGTCGCGGGCGATCAGATCGCGCATTGCCGATTCACGGACGCCAAGCTTCGGGCCGCTTAGCGCGATGACGATGACTCGGGCACCTCGTTCGAGAAGCCTGCGGACGGCGGCGTCGATCATCTCTACGTCGAAGTCGCTCTGCTCCTCCGGCACCAGCTCTACCAGCGCCGGGTCGAGCGGCATCTGCGGCGACAATCGGCTGGCGTGCGCTTTGTGCAGGTCCACACCCATGAGGACACTGACCCGCGCACCATTGCGATTAATAAGAGCGTTGGTGCAGACGGTTGTCGACAGACGGATGATATCCGTTTCGAACAGCAAGTCTCCCAGCGTGATACCCAAGCTCGTGGCAGCCGACTGGATACATTCGAGGACTCCGACCGCAAAATTGTGCGGAGTCGTGTCCGTCTTCACCCGGATCGAGCCTCGCGGTCCAACGACATAGCCGTCCGTGAAAGTCCCGCCGGTGTCGATGTCGATGGTGTATCGCGGCTCGTCGTCGACGGAATCGCCTGCCGTCGCCGACCCGGGTGCCCGCGCCGAGCCCAACGCAGCGGAGGTATGGGACATCTTCTCTCGCCTTCTGCAAGGGTCGTACTTGCGTCGAGTAGCTACGCTAACAGCACGTTCGCACGCAGGCATAGGTCCAACCTGGATGAGGATCGGTGGATCAAGTTGGCTAGATTGGACAACGTTGAAGACAGCGAGCCCACCCAGGGTTCACCCAGGGCTGGCGTGGACGTCCCGACGGCCGGGACCGACTACGTCTCCAGCCGCCACCTCGCCGCGCTCTCGGAGATCAGCCAGGTGCTGGTGACGACGCTCGGGTTCGAGGACGCAATCGATCACGTGATCGCCACCGTGGCCCGGACGCTCTCGATAGAATCCGGTGGAATCCTCCTGGTCGACCGCACGACAGAAGAGCTGGTGCTGCAGTCTCCTGCATTTGGCAGGATGAACGATCTGAACGCCGGACCAACACGAATCTCACTGGCCAGCCGCAGCAACTCAGTTGCAGTATTTAAATCGGGTAGACCATATCTGAGCAATGACGCTCGCAATGATCCAGCGATATTGCAGAGCTTTGTCGATGCCTACAATACCCGAAATATTCTGACCGTCCCCCTTCAAATAGCCGGGAGGTCCATCGGGGTGTTCCATGCCGTCAACAAATTGACCGGTGAGTTCAGCAACGAAGATACCGAGTTCCTGTCACTGATCGCGCCACATCTCGCAATAATCGTGAGATCCTCGGAAATGATGCGTGCACTGCGGACACAGCACAGAGAGCTAGAGAGCGTCCTCGAGATCGAGAGCACTCTGTACGAGGCGTTCCTCGCGGAGAACGGCCTCTCTGGCCTCACGGAGACGCTCGCGACGTTGCTTCGAGCACCCGTGGCGCTGACCGACGAAGCGGGCCGAATCCTCACAGTTGCGGCAGGAGGCACAGTCATCGGCGACGGCACGCTCACCGCCCTGTGCCGTTCACTGTCCGCGACAATGGAGCGGGATCCGGCCCTAGCCGCAGGAGCGGATCACATCAGGTTGTCCTTGGCCCAGCCGGACGGAGTGGCAGAGGCAGTCGTCTTCCCGATCCTGGTTCGGGGCGATCGCCTCGGGTACCTGGCTGCGCTCGCGACGCAGGAGACCCTAGGCGAGATCCAGATTCGAGCCTTGAGACAGGCGGTCGCTCTTTTCGCAGTAGAGATCACGAAAGACAACGAGGTCTACGAGATCGAGAGACGGTTGCAGGTCGATGTCATGGACAATCTGTTCGGAACGACGTCTCAGCCTGAGGCGATGCGCTTGTTCCGACGGATCGCCCCAGACCTGCAGTTTCCGATCCGTGCAGGAGTTCTGAAGCTGCCCGAAACGGCATTGATCGACACTGGCAATGGTTATGCGAGCTATCAGGTCCGGCTGCACCGCGCTCTGCAGAGCGTCTTGACGAGCTCCTACGGAACTGCCGAGATAGTGCCCTATCGTGGGGGATTCGTGTTGCTGATCCCTTCGCCGCCCGCGCCGGATGCTGATCACGAGAGCGAACGTCTGGCCAAGGCACTCACTGCGCTTGATGAGTCCATGGGTGCCCAGCGGGCCTCCTACCAGGTCGGTATCGGAACGCCGGTGTCCGCGGCGACCCAAATCGTCAAGTCGTTCGAGGAGGCACTGGCCGTGGTCGCCATCGATGCCGAGCTTGGCGGAGATAACTCACCACTGCTCGTAGAGCAACTTGACCTATACTGGTTGTTTCTGTCCCCGACACGCGAACGGGACATGAATGACTACGTCGACCACGTATTGGGAAAGCTGATCACCTACGACCGAGGTCACGACACCGACTTGACCGGATTCCTTCAAGCCCTGGTCGCGGCCAACTTCAACGCGAGCAAGCTCGCGCGCTCCCTTCCGGTCCACCTGAACACGGCCAAGTATCGACGGCGTCGGATCGAGGAACTTCTCGAAATCAACCTCGACGACTCGAATGTCCGCTTCAGCGTTCATCTAGCCCTCAAACTTCTGGCCCTACACAATGCGCTCACGCGCCGCCTCGACGCAAGCCGACCCGGTCGTCGTTGAGCACACTCGCATGGGCGCCGGCCAAGAGAGGTCTGTGAAGTCTTCGTTGTAACTGATCTTGTAGGTTCCACTTCCGTCCGGCGACAGGCGGCCGTCGAAGGTGATGTCAAACGCGCCGAAGTCCAGGAACTGGGCGACGCCCTGGCGGGCGGCCCAGCTCGCGGCGCGGGTGACGAACTCCTTGTCGTACTCATAGACGCGGGCGATGTTCGGCACGCTCGCATCGAACGGCATCGCCGGCCTGCAGGCCAACCGACCACCGCTGCGACGGTGACCTAGCGGTAGTTTGTTGACCTCGGAACGGGTTGGCGGTATGCCAGGGAGTAGTGGCCTGACCTGCTGTGGGGTGCATGATGACGCAACGTGTGCCGTGTCCGGTGGCGCCGGGCCCGCTGGAGGATTACGCGGCCCGGTTTGATGACCTGTTTCATTCGCTGGCGCAGCGGCGGGGATTCCGGGAGTACCTGGCCGGTTTGCTGGCGCCGCGGGACCGGAACAAGACGCTGACGGCGCTGGCCGGGGCGGAGCCGTTGGCCGGGGCGCAGCATCCGGCGGTGCAGCGGCTGCAGTTCTTCTTGTCCGAGTCGCGGTGGGATCCCGAGCAGGTGAATACCCGCAGGCTGGAGCTGCTGGCCGCGGATCCGGCGACCGCGCCGCACGGCGGCGGGGTGCTGGTGATCGACGACAGCGGTGACCGCAAGGATGGCACCAAGACCGCGCATGTGGGGCATCAGTGGCTGGGCCGGTACGGCAAGACCGACAATGGCGTGGTCACCGTCACCACGCTGTGGGCCGATGAGCGGCTGTATTACCCGGTGCATGCGGTGCCCTATACGCCAGCCAGGCACTTCCCGAAGGGGAAGAACGATCCGGCGTTCCGCACCAAGCTGCAGATCGGTGCGAGCCTCGCGGTGCAGGCCAGGGCGGCGGGGTTCACATTCCGGGCGGTAGCCGCCGACAGTGCCTACGGCGACCAGGACGGGTTCCGCGGGGAGCTCGCCGACGCCGGGCTGCTGTACGTGATGGCCCTCAAGCCCCGCCGCGGCACCTGGGCCTACGGCCCGGACGCGCACACTCCCGTGGACGCAGCCCGCGCCCTGGCCTGGAACGGGGCCGCCGATCCGGGGGACTGGCGCCCGGTGGCCCGCACCTTCCGCGACGGGCATGCTGAGACCTGGCATGCCGCCGACGCGGAACTGGGCTGGTGGGGGCCAGACGGCGCCCGGCGCCTGGTGGTGGCCACCGCCGACCCGGCCACCTTGCCGCCCAAGGCCACCTGGTACCTGGTCACCAACCTGCCCCGCCCGGGCGGCCCGCGTGAGGCCGGCAGCCCGCACCCGGCCGCGGGCCTGGCCGAGATCGTGCGGATCTACGGGATCCGGCACTGGATTGAGCAAAGCTATAAACAGGTCAAAGACCAGCTCGGCTGGGCCGACTTCCAGGTCCGCTCCGACACCGCCATCCGCCGCCACCAGGCCCTGGTCAACTGCGCGTTCTGCTTCTGCTGGGACGCCTGGTTCCACGACCACCCCGCGCCACACGAGCCTGGAACACCGCGGACGGACCCCGGCCGCGGAGAGAGGGGGCCCACGCGCCGCCCCGCCGCCGGCACCGTCCTGGCCACAGGCATTACGCGCGATACGCGCCTGGCTTACCCCTTCGATCACGCTGCAGCGCTGGTGGCAGGCATGGTCGGACAGGCCCCCGCCCCTGCCACTGCAAGCCCTCATCGACTCGGTCGCGGCAGGCCACGGCCTGCACCTCTACAGCCCGAATTAACAAACTACCGCTAGTGTGCCGCGCCTGAAATACGCGCTCTAATTTATTATAATTTATCTATGTCACCCTTGGGCCGTCCCGCTGCCGAACTCGTGCTTACCGGTGCCGAACGCGAGGAGCTGGCGCGCTGGTCGCGCGGCGCGGTGCCGCAGGCACTGGCACTGCGGGCGCGGATCGTGCTGGCCTGCGCCGATGGCGGCACCGGCAGGCAGGCCGCCGCGGATCTAGGCGTGACCGAGGTGACGGCCGGCAAATGGCGCGGGCGCTTCGCCGGGCAGCGGCTGGCAGGCCTGGCCGACGGAGAGCGCGCGGGCCGGCCGAAGGCGGACCTCATCCTGAGCGATGCCGAGGAGGCGCAGCTCACGCGGTGGGCGCGCCGGGCGAAGTCGGCGCAGAGCCTGGCCATGCGGTCAAAGATCGTGCTCGCCTGCGCGCAGGGCGCGTCGAACAAGCAGGCCGCGGCGGATCTGGGGGTGACGGCGGGCACGGTGAACCGGTGGCGCGCCCGGTTCATCAGGGACCGCCTGGACGGGCTGACAGATGAGAAGCGGCCGGGCCGCCCGCCCTCGATCCTGCTGGACAAGGTCGAGAACGTGATCGTCGCGACACTGGAGCAGACCCCGGCGGACGCCACCCACTGGTCACGATCGTCGATGGCCAGGCGCAGCGGCCTGTCACCCTCGACGATCGGCCGGATCTGGCGG
>Ga0208717_1000200_pt1 | contig 24403 bp, 20 predicted proteins | sample NGESurF53shallow_FD_184489 | JGI IMG/M metagenome (GOLD analysis project Ga0208717, IMG submission 184489) | Arctic peat soil microbial communities from Barrow, Alaska - NGEE Surface sample F53-3 shallow (SPAdes) | ecosystem: Environmental > Terrestrial > Soil > Wetlands > Peat ... | reverse complement strand
CGTGCGCCTTGTCGTAAGCGGCGAACTGCTGCAGATACCACGCGGCAAGTGGCAGGTTCCCGTGGGCCTGCTTGTCCGGACCAGGTCCGCAGCCGCCCGGATCGTCGGCCGCGTAGAAGTACGCGCACCAACCCCAATCGCCGGGACCATCGACGGTCGCAGTCGGATCGGCAGCCTTGATCCCCTGGGCAGCGGTGAGCGACTTGGTCCACAACTCGTTGTAGCTAAGAGGCGTGGGATGCACATCGACGTGCGTGCTACTCCACCGCGACGGCTCGTTGTCGATCTCGTAGCTCTTTACGCCGCCCGCCGCTGCGGTGCCGAACTTCGACACGAGGTGCGCCACCATCGCTTGATCGAACGCACCGTTTTCAGCCACCGATGTATCAGAGGGTGCGTTGCCGGTGATCTGCGTTCCGTTGGTGTGCTTGCCATTCCCGCAGTTCGAGTCATACGGATCTGTCGATTGTTGTGCGCCGTAGATCGAGACCTTGAAGCCACAGTCGAACGGATGCGATGACGGCGAGGTCTTCGACACCCATCCCATCGCGGGCACGGTGACGACGGGGTTGTCTGCGTGCGCTCGGTCGGCCGCCACGAACGAGTCGAGGGATGTCGAGTCGACGATGTTCTCGAAGTAGTAGTCGCTGCCGGTGTTGTGGGTGTTGTTCGTGTAGTTGTAGCGGCTGGTGCTGTTGCCACCCCACCTGTCGGCCGTGAGCCCGAGCTCGGTCGCGAGCGCCGCGTCACTGAAGTTCATGCCGTAGACGTCGCTGCTGATCGCGTGCCGACCTGCCGCGACGTCGACGGTAAGCGTTGGTCCGGCGCTGGCGGCAGCTACGGAGGTCAGCGCACCTGCCGGCACAGTGGCCACGGCCGCAAGAACGGCGACTACGAGGGTGGCCCGCCAAGCCCTGCGGAACATGCGCACGAGCCTAGGGCTGCGACGTCCCGGATTGGGCGACTTCCGACCGATTTCCCCCCATCGGCCCAAAGCCGAGCGGCATCGGCGAGAATGCGACCATGAACCCGCGGCCGGTCAATCGCGCGTGAAGGTCGCGATGCTCGCGCCGATCGCCTGGCGGACGCCGCCCGTGCACTACGGCCCGTGGGAACTCGTGACGAGCCTGCTCACCGAGGGCCTGGTGACTCGCGGCGTCGACGTGACGTTGTTCGCAACGCAGGATTCGCAGACCCACGCGCATCTGCGCGGCGTCAGCCCGCACGGCTACGCCGAGGATCTGTCAATGGATGGCCGCGTTTGGGAAGCGATGCATGTCGCCAACGCGCTCCGCGAATCGAAGAACTTTGACCTCGTGCATAACCAGCTCGACTGGTTACCGCTCGCATTCGCGGCCCATTGTGCTGCCCCGATGGTCACCACGATCCACGGATTCTCCGGCGCAGGCATCTTGCCCGCGTACAAGCAGGCGCGCTCGCACTACGTCGCGATCTCCAACGCCGACCGCTCCCCCGAGCTCGATTACATCGCGACGATCTATCACGGCGTCGACCTCACCCAGTTACCACTGAACACCCGGCCCGGCGACGACCTGGTGGTCTTCGGCCGCATCCACCCCGACAAGGGCACCGCCGAGGCCATTACGATCGCGAAGCTCGCCGGACGACGACTCGTGATCTGCGGCATCGTGCAGGACGAGCGGTACTTCGCCGAAGAGATCGAGCCACAGGTGGACGGCGACCAGATCCGTTATCTGGGATCGATCGGTCCGCAGCAGCGAGCCGACGTGCTGGGATCAGCCGCGGCACTACTTCACCCGATCGCGTTCGACGAGCCGTTCGGCCTCTCGGTTGTCGAGGCGATGGCCTGTGGTACACCCGTCGTCGCCTACCGCCGCGGCTCAATGCCCGAGGTGGTCGACGAAGGGGTGACCGGCTTCCTGGTGCACGACGTCGACGGCGCGGTCGCAGCCGTAGCGAAAGCGGTCACGCTCGATCGCGGCGCAGTGAGCGCCCACGCCGCGTCACGCTTCGGAGCCGATCGGATGGTCGACGACTACCTCCGCGTCTACGAGAGAATCCTCGCCGACTGAAGGAATTACGTCCGTTCGCGACGGAATACGACGCAATTCCTTCACTCGGCGCTACGCGCCGGCAGGCGCGTCGGGGTCATCTCGTTGAGCAATTCGTCGACCGAAGCCCACACCACACCGATGCGCGAGTCACCAATGCCGTAAGGCAGCCATAGCAGCCCGTCGTGAATCAGACCACCGCACGAGTAGACAACGTTCGGCACGTAGCCGTTTTGCTCTTCCAGCGTCGGCCGAAGGAACGGGCGATCAAGCCGGGCGACGACCTGCGTCGGATCGTCGATGTCGAGCAGGATCGCGCCGATCGAGTAGACCCGCATCGGGCCGACCCCATGCGTCAGCACCAACCACCCGCGATCGGTCTCGATGGGTGGTCCGCAGTTGCCGACTTGCAGAACCTCCCACGAAGCTTCGGGCGCCTGGATCACCTCGGGCGCACTCCAGACAACGCCATCGTCGGATGTCGCGACGCTGGTGCTCTCGCCGTCAGAGCGGCACAGCGATCGGTATCGGCCATCGATCATTCGCGGGAAGAGCGCCATACCCTTGTTGCGAGCGGCTGGCCCGGCGAGACGATGGGCTTCGAACGTTCGCAGGTCTGGGCTGATGAGCAAGCGCGGCGCGATCTTGAGACCGTCGAACGCGGTGTAGGTGGCGCGATACGCGACGGAACCGTCGTCCGCGGTGAACCGTACAAACCGCGCATCCTCCATGCCGTTGCGCTCATCGGGTGCCGATGGCAGCAGCACTCGCTGGCTCAGCGTGAGATCAGCGGGGAAATCGACGGCATAGGCAGACGCCACGACCCGACGGAGCAACTCGACGGTCGCTTGCCCACCTGGGGTCGTCAGCAGATCCTGGCGCTCCTCCGCCAGAGCATGCTCAAGATCAATGCCGGTAAAGACTGCAGGCAGGTGAGCAAGCACACTGCGAGCGAGCCCGTCGATGCGACTTTCGTCGGCCAAGACCGCCCGCAAGTGCGTCTTTCGCCAATAGGCAACGGCACTGGTCCCGGCAACGATCGGGAGTGCCCGAGGCTCGAATGTCCATGAGGGGCCCGGACCCACGACAGCACTGGTGAACCCAACCGACGAGACATGACCTTCGCCTATACCGCGCAGGCTGATCGCGATCCGGGCCTGTCCCTCTGCGAGACCCGACTGGTCAGGATGCAAGACCGCGCTCGGATTGCACAAAGCCGCACCTTCGACCGCGTATTCGGCGGTGAAGCTTGCACCAAGCACCAACGAGCGGGCTTCCGACATCGCCGGCGTGGGATGCACCTGCAAGCGCATCATCGACGCATGGTCGACAAGCAGTTCGACGTACTCGCGATGCCGCTGCGAGAACTCGACCAACAGTGCGGCCGCGACCCTCTCGACCTCGTCCTCCGGCAGCGCGAAGACCCGCGCGACGACGGCACCTGCGCGTGAACGTCCCAGCGGCAACTCTTCGCCGGGCAAGAACAATTTGGCGACTACGCGCGCCAGGTCAGGCACCAGCTGCGCCTCGACCCGATGAGCAAGGGACGTGGTGAGTGTCACTGGAGCAGGGCGAGCCGTTGAGCATGCTGCGCGGTGGACAGCAGCGCGAGAGTCGATTCGGCGCCCTGATTGAGGTTGCGGCCGTCGCGCAGCAGCCCGTCGAAGCCGGCGCCGGTGTCGGGATCAAACATTAGTGTCGCGCTGTCGTTGTCACCGTTGAACCACGACCACGCCATGCGGACACCGTGCAACCACCGGCGATCCTGCGTGATTTCGTGTGCGCGGGCGCAGGCGTCGGCGATCGCGGCAACCTCGATCGGCTGCTGGTCAAAACCTGGGCGCCCGTCATCCGGACCGCGACCCCCAACCGGTGTGACCGACAGGTGGCCGTCGAGTGTCTCGATCTCGAGCAGGAAGTCGAGCAACTGCAACCCACGTTCAAGCGCCGCTACATCTGGCAACGCTGATCCAGCGAGCAGCAACGCTTCGACGATCGCGCCGTTGCCGTAGGTCAATCGCGGCTGCGGCCACGGCCACGCGGGATCGACGCCAGACGGCCCTATCGCTTCCACGGCATCGCCCAACAACCGCTCGGCAGACAGTTCGCCACCACGGTTCAGAAGAAGTTCGCCCGCACCGAGTGCGGCAAACGCCATTGCTCGCGGATGCGGCGAACGAGCGCGAGCTGCGAGCCGGAAGCCCAGCAGCGCGCGTGCGCGCATGGCTTGCGTCGGCGCATGCGCAGCTGCCACGCCGAGCCCCCACAGGGCACGACCCCACCAGTCCTCAACCGCAGAATCATCGCTCCACGAACCATCGACGCTCATCCTGTTGTGGCATGAGCCATCGGCTTCAATCGCCGAGAGCGTGAAGTCGAGGTAATGGCGACCGAGGGCTCGCAACGCCGCGCTCGGGTGTGCCTCACGACAGATCACGACGAGCGCGCGCGCCACATCGTCGAGGCAATAGCCGTGTTCGGGCCGTGGGTTCTCGTACTGCGCATGCTCGAAAAGTCCCCGACCGTCAGTCAACCGGTGCAGATGATCGAACACCGGCCTCGCAAGGGCCGGGGCGGTGTTCACGCGGCCACGCGCGCGCTGATCAGATCGCCCGCCAGGTCGAGATAGCGTCGCGCAACGGCCGCCCACACCAGCTCAGATCCAGCAGCGCCAGCCGCCCTCGTCATGCCGGCCGCCAGTTCGTGATCCGTGAGCAGGGTGCGCAGCCCTGCGGCGATGGCTGCGGGGTTCTTTTGCGGCACGAGCAAGCCCGCGCCGTTGCCCAACAACTCGATAGCGTGCGGAAAGCGGGTCGCGATGACTGGCTTCAGCGCGCCTACTGCCTCGATGAGAACGCCCGACGTGACCTGGTCGGTCGAGTCATACGGCAACAACACGACGTCCGCGGAGTCGACCAACTCACCAAGGGAGACGTTGTCACGGTATCGGCTATCGAAGCTGACGCTGTCGCCGAGCTCGAGTGCAGCCACCTGCGCCTTGAGTCGATCGCGATATGCCTCACCGTCGCGCAACAGCACCTTGGGGTGCGTCTGCCCGGCGATTACGTAACGGGGGGGCGGATATAGATCGGCGAGAGAGGCCATCGCCTCGATGCCCCACTCGATGCCCTTGCCCGGGCCAATCAGGCCCCATGTCAACACTGTCGGCCGATCAGTGCGGACCGACAACGCATGACTGCGGACGGCGGGTGCGCCGTGCGGGATGACGTTGACCTTGCGCATGTCGACGGCGTACCCGGTCGCAAGCCGATCGTGTGCCGTCGCCGTCATCGTCACCACCGCATCCGCCGATGCAACAACTGCCTCGAGAACTGACTGCTGATGCGCTGTCGGTTCACTGAGAACGGTATGCAGGACAACGACAGACGGCACCGTGAGGGCGCGCAGGAGGAGCAGGATTTCGTCGCCGTCTTGTCCGCCGTACACGCCGTACTCGTGTTGCACGACGGCAATGTCGCCATCGTTTAGCAACTCGGCGGCCCGATAGGCACTGCGCGAATCGCCGGCCACCATTTGCCCGATGACTTCGGGACCGGCCTGCGACTGCGGAGTCTCGACGAGGCGGATCACGCGACCCTCATTGCCAGCTGATGTCACCAGCTCGTTGAACAGCGACGACGTGAAGGTCGCGAGACCGCAGATGGTGGGCGAGTAAGTACTGACGAATCCGAAGCGAGTTGTCATGATCGCAGCCTTCCGGTTGCCGGCGTTGCGCGCGTGCGCAATGGTGCACGGGCGAGCGTCGAAATTGCCGCAGCAGATTTAATGATCAAGAAGCCCCCGCCCGAGTCGGGCGAACAGGGCGATCATGCGCTCCGGGAGGCGGAGCGACACCTACAGACTACCGTGCCGGGAGCTCGTTCGCCCCAATCGAGGACGCCCGGAAACTGCTGGGCACGCTTTCGTTCGAATGGATCTTGCGCCATTGAACCGAATTGCAGACCCATCTTCTGCAACGTTGAGTTTGGTGCCGACATCATTTCGAAAGAGTTCTTACCAACGTATGACAGCACTCTTACAGACCGCTGATGCCAGGCTGTTTTGCGATCAATCGTGCAGACGCCGCCGAAAACCGCTGCTACAAAGGCGGTTGTGACCCCGAGGCCACGAACCCGACGGAACAACCGTCATGTCATCGATAGGAATTCACATGGCATCAACAATCCGCAGAAACGGCGCGCGACACCTCACTCGGCGCCTCACCGTCATCGTCGCGACCGGTTCAATCAGCGCCGCACTTGCTACATTCACACTGGCCCCAGCAGCCTCAGCAAGTGAGCCGAATCACACCGGCCCACAGAGCACCGATCATGCCGTTTTCGTCCAAACCAGCGATTCCGCAGGCAATGCGGTCATCGCCTACAGTCGCGCGGGCAACGGTAGCCTGCACTGGGCGGGTCAGTACGCGACCGGCGGTCTCGGCGGCTCAGAATCCGGTACCGTCGTCGACCCGCTCGCCTCACAGGGTGCGCTGACCTACGACGGTCGCGATCACCTGCTGTTCGCCGTCAACGCGGGCAGCGACACGTTCACCGTCTTCGACGTTAATGGCGCGCACTTGCACCGACTGCAGATCCTCAGCAGCGGCGGCCACCTCCCTACGTCAATCAGCGTTGTGGGCAGCCATGCGTATGTGCTCGATGCAGGCTACGACGGCGCGATCAGCGGATTTTCGATCGACGGCGCAAAGCACGTGCACGCGATCGGCGGCTCGACCCGTTCGCTGGGTCTGGGCAACCCGGCCGACCCGAACTTCTTGGCGTCACCGTCGCAGGTCGCGATCACACCCGATGGCCGCGACGTCATCGTGGCGACCAAGACCCACGGCGTCCTTGACGTGTTTACCCTCAAGCACCTTGCCGTGCCATCCGCGGCCCCAGTCGTGACGACGTCCGCCGGTGCCGTGCCTTTCGCGCTTAGTTACGACGCGTTCGGTCGACTGATCGTGGCCGAGGCTAGTGGTGGCGCGTCGTCGTACTTGGTGCACCCGGACGGTGTGCTTGCGGCCATTTCTTCGCACGTCGCGAACGCTCAAGCAGCAACGTGCTGGTCGGTGATCGCCAAGGGCTTCGTCTACACGGCCAATGCCGGGTCCAACACGATCACCGGTTACGCTGAGAACTGGCATGGGCAGCTCAGCCTCCTGAACACGAACGGCGTTACTGCAACCACGGATGCCGGGCCGGTCGACCTCGCCGCGAGCAGCGACGGTCAATTCATCTACCAGCAAGCAACGGGCGCTGGCGTCATTGACGAGTTCAGGGTGAACAACAACGGCTCGCTGACGCCTATCGGCACCGTCACCGGCTTCACGCCTGACAACGGTGCCGGTTTCGAAGGCATTGCCGCCTCGTAGTAGTCCACTCGCACGAGTCAGTGACGCTTCTTCGCCTCCCAGGTGAAGAAGCGTCACTGTTTCACCCACTTGGTGTCGATGTCACAAACTCAGGCAGCGCCACCGTGGCTGGTCCGAACCGGGGAGGTTGTCGGGTCGCCTTCAGCACGGACATCCACAAATCGCCGTCCGGGTCGACTTGATTGCGGCTAGCGGTGGCGAGCGTGATCGGCAGGTGCACGAAGCGGCCATGCCAGCGCCCTACCACCATCGCCGTGCGGCCGGCCATCGCCGCGTGTACGGCCGCCTGCGCGAGCCGAATGCAAAAGACCGCATCGTAGGCATTCGCCGGCACGCTGCGAATTGCGTAGCCAGGGTCGACATAACGCAGACTGAGTTCAGAATCTGCGGCAGCGAAGCACGTGACGATGCGGTCGCGCATCAGCTGGCCGATGTCGGCAAGCCGCGTGTTGCCCGAGGCGTCGCGAGCGCCGTTGGCCGGCAACAGGTGCTGCCCGGCGCCCTCCGCCACGACGACCACAGCGTGACCCTGCTTTCGAACACGTCGTTCTAGATGACGCAAGAACCCATCATCACCGTCGAGCTCGAAAGGCACTTCAGGCACGAGCACGAAATCGACATCGTGGTTAGCCAGCGCGGCGTAACACGCGATGAAGCCAGAGTGGCGACCCATCAGTTTCACCAACCCCACGCCGTACGTGGTCGAGCTCGCCTCGATGTGCGCGGCACGGATCGACTCAGCGGCCCGCGCGAAGGCGGTCTGGAATCCGAAGCTGTGATCGAGATAGGGGATGTCGTTGTCGATCGTCTTCGGAACGCCTACAACCGAGAGCTCGTAGCCGCGCGCATCGGCGGCGTCGGCAATCTTCTGGGCGCCGCGCAGGCTTCCGTCGCCGCCCACGACGAAGAGCACGGAGATGTCGAGCCGCATGAGTGTGGCGACCATCTGGTACGCGTCCTGATCGCCGCGGGAGGTTCCGAGGATCGTGCCGCCACGATTGTGAATGTCCCCAACGACCTCGGGCGTGAGAGCCATCGGCGGGTCGGAGCTAACGAGGCCCCGGTAGCCGTTGCGGAAGCCGACGATGTCGATGACGCCGTAGTTCTGCGAGAGCTCGAGGACCAACCCGCGGATGACGTTGTTCAGGCCAGGACACAGGCCGCCGCACGTGACGATGCCGGCGCGGGTTGTCCCTGGTTCGAAGTACAGCCGCGCTCGTGGGCCGCCGGGCTCAAATGACGGCAACTGCGCTGCAGGCAAGTTGCGAGCGACTGCCATTTCGATGGTGTCGTCGAGGAGCACCCGGTCAGCCTCGTGGACGTAGTGCACGGAACTCGCCCGGTCGCGCAGCAGTTGCGTCATGGGCGAGGTCACCGTCGTCTCACCCAGGCGCCTGACCATGAGGTCAGCCGCTGTGATCGCCAGCTGATCGGCCGTGCTCACCATTCCACGAGCATGCCTCGCGAACGTTTCCGGCGTGTGTCCGAAGCGTTAGTGCGCGACGCCCTGCGAGACCACCCATGCGGCGATCTGGGTGCGCGACGTCATCGACAGCTTGGCGAGGATGTTCGACACGTGCACCGAGGCCGTCTTCGTCGAGATGAAGAGTTTGCGGCCGATCGCTGAATTGCTGAGCCCCTCGGAAACGAGCGCTGCAACTTCGAGTTCGCGCGCGGTCAACTGGCCGGAGACCACCCGACTTCCGCCGGACGCAAGACGATGCTGCAGTGCTAGGAGTTCGTCGCGACGCCAGCCCGTCCACCGAGCAAGGAACACCTCGGCTTCGTCGGCAGCGGCCTGCGCCTCGTCGACCTTGCCCAGCACGAGCAGGCTGCGGGCCAGCCCGATCCGGACGTCGGCATCGACGATCGCACCCGGACGCCGGCGCGGCTCGGCGAGAGCCGCCCGGTACAGATCCACCGCGGATGCATGATCGCCGGACGCGGCTGCAAGCGCAGCTTGCACGTGCAGACTCCATCCAACATCAACGTCGCGAATCGACCGGTTCGGGCTGACGAAGAGCAAGTCGAGTACGTGCGAGACATCCTCTGGAGGAAGCCCGGCCCGAACTGCGGCCAACAGTGCGACGCCCCACGTCCATGACGACAGGTCGCAGACCCCGGTCGGCGCCGCAAGCGCACGTTCGCCTAGGTCAGCGAGCCGGCGGGCGACGGTCGCCACGTCACCGATACGCGCCGCCGACTCCATGCTCAGAGTCTCGAGCCAATGATCGTGCGCTCTGCTCGTGCCGCCAACTGCTATCGGAGCTGCCGCAAACATCGCGCTCGCGGCTGCCATGTCGGCGTCATCGCCGAGTTCGCCCGCAAGCCACGCGCGTTCGGCCAACAACCACCCGCGCTTGCCACCCGCGTCGGCCGTCGAGTCGAGCAGCGCGTTATCGAGCACGGTACGGGCGGCGATTGCATCACCGAGTGCGTTCGAGTGATAGGCCGCCGTGATTCCCGCCAGACTCGACACCCAGTCGTGCCGGCCGAAGCTGGAAACCAAGTCGCTCATCCGCGCAATGTGTGACCACACCTGATCTGCGGGCCATCGCACGAGTACGCCCTGCAACAGGTTGTTCAAACCGCGTAGCGCGCTGAAGACATCGCCCTCCTCGACCGCCGTATCAATAGCGGTGACCAGCAACGCGGCGCCGTCATCGAATCTGCTGGGGATGTCAAAGACAGCGGAGCCCTTATTCACCATCGCTGCGGCCCGCATGTCGTCGTCGTCCGTCATTAGCGCGAGCGCCCGGTCGGCCCAATCCACCGCCTCCGCGGATTGGCCCGCGAGCATCCGCACCTCAGCGACATAGCTGTACACGGCCGCTAGGTCGTGGCCATCGGGCAACCGATCGGCGACGCTCAGGAGCCGGGCCACAAGAGCAGCGTGCTGGTCCGTGTCGCCGATCTCCCAGTTGAGCCGCGCAAGTGCACGTAACGCGCGGCTCAACTCACCGTCACTGGCCCCGGCTTCGGCGAGCATCGCCCACTGGCTCGCATAGTTTGCAGCCTGCACCATGAGGCCGCAGGCCCATGCGGCGCGCATCGCTAGCTCGAGCAAGACGGCGTCCGCGTCGACCTCTTGTAGACCAAGCTCGGCGAGCCGCAGTGCTTCGTAGGTCGATCCGGTGCGCAGATGCACAGCGGCGCCGCGACGCGCGGCGTCTACAACGTCGTCCCACAAGTGGGCACCCGCTGCGTGATACGCGAGAGCTCCCCAGTCGTCGCTGCCCATTTCCAGCAACGCGGCGTGCGCCTTCTCGTGCAACCGGCGGCGTTGCCGTCCGAGCAACCGACTCGCGACCGCCTCGCGGGTCAGGGCGTGGCGGAAGCTGAAGACGTCCGGCTCGATTTCCGTGACCAGGCCGCGTTCGACGAGCTCGCGCATCGTCGCGATCAGGTCGTCCTCACCGGCACCTGACACGACCGCGAGCAGGTCAAACGGGATCCGGCGGCCGAGCACGGCGGCCGAGTCGACGATTCGCCGCTGTGTGTCGGGCAGTCCGTCGAGGTGGCGCAGTACCGCCTCGCTCACGCTGATCGGCAGCGGCAGTGCGCACAAGGCCTCGAGTTCTACACCCGGTGCCGAACTGACTAGCTCTTCCAGGAAGAAGGGGTTGCCTGAGGTGCGTCGCGCAAGATCGGTCGCTACCCGCCACGGAACCCGGCTTTGGTAGACGGCCGCAAGCCATTCGGCCACCTGCGTCTCCGTCAGGGGTGCGAGTTCGATGTGTTCGACCAGCCGCTGTCGCGCGACCCGATCAATCATGTCGGCGAGCAATCGACCCTCAGCCACGCCTGGGCGGAACGTGCCAACGATCAGCAATGGCAGATCTGCCGTCGTCGCGAGTCGGCCGATGAGGCGCAAGCTTTCGGCGTCCGCCCAATGCAAGTCTTCGACCACGAGCACACCAGGGCGACCGTCGAGGAGGTAGCGCACGAGATCGACGGCCGCGCGCAGGCTTTGCTCGCCGCCGACGGTGACGTCAGTGCTGGGGTCGCTGGACAGGATCGGGGCGACCGGGCCGAGCAACACCCGCAATGCCTCCTGCGAGCTGGCGAGCTCGGGCGGGATCGAGGTCCACGAACCGACGCGGCGTTCGATCGCCTCGTGCAGCAGGTGGAAGGGCCGGCCGAGTGGCCCAGGCTCGGCGTGGGCGGCGAGTATTTGGTGGTCAGGCAGGGTGGCGACGAACTCGCGCACCAGCCGGCTCTTTCCGACGCCGGCTTCGCCGTGAAGCAGGACGACGCGTGGCTCGGTCATCCCGTCAGCCATCGCTTGAAGGCGGCGCAACTCGCCGGCCCGGCCAACCATGACCAGGCTGAGGCCGCTGCGGACCACCGTCACGTGCTCCAAGGTATCGCTCAGCTAGCGCAAAACAGCCGTGGCTTGGAGGCCGGAGGTGACAGCGCGCTCGCGAGCGACGACGTTGGCCTTGCCGTGACTGCCAGCGGCCCTGGAAGCCCGAGCCGACCGTCGTCCGGCCCGTAATGCCTGACGCGCGACTCGCGACGCGCGGGCCTCGCGCTGCAGCCCCGCGCGGCGGGCATTCACCGACGCGGCGAAGAAATCCTGGTTCGACATGATGCTGCTCCTCTGGCGCTATGCCGGCCGACGCCTACTGGCGTCCACCCATTTCCGGCATATTCAGACTCGCTGCCTGAGGTAGGGCGCAGCATTGGGCAGCTGCCTAGTCCTTCTCCCCGCGCGCTCTGAGCGCTGCCTAAGGTAGCCACCGGCGCGCCAGAGGGCCCGCGTTTCAGCAACCCCGTAGGGACGCCGATTGTTCAGGTGTGCTTCAACCCGATGTTGCCGGCGCCGCCGACACTGAGTGCGCGGATACGGGCCGCGGCCGATCGCATTTGATCGCCGTCGTGCTTTCCATCGCCATGGGCATCGTCGCGATCTGGCGGGTCGCACCCGGTGTTCGCAGTGCCAGCCACCAGCTCTCCACCATTCCTGCGCCGTCTTGGCCGTGGGTGGCGGTCGTCGCCTCCGCAATTGGTGTCAGCTACCTCTTCGCCGCGCTCGCTTTGCAGGCGGCCGTAGGTAGCCGGCTGCCCCTACCGCGCACAGTTTTGGTGCAGCTGGCAGCGGCGGCGGCCAACCGCGTCACCCCTGCTGGACTCGGCGGGGCGGCAGTGAATGCGCGGTACTTGACCCGTCGCGGTGTCACTGCTGGACGAGCAGCGGCGGCGGTCGGGCTCTGTGGGCTCGCGCACATCGTCGTCGCAGCGATGGGCGTCGCGGTCCTCGGTCCGGGGGTGGCGGTGCGCGCCGCCGGATGGTTCTTCGGTGGGTTGAGCGACATCGACATGCTCTGGGTGGTCGCGGCCCTTCTCGTCGCTCTCATCGCGCGGGCCGTGAACCTGCGCACCAGCCGCTCGCCGTCCAGGCTGGGCAAGAGCTGGGTCGGACGCACGGCGACCGACGCTCGGGCGGCGGCGGGCGACGTGGTCGGTCATCCGGCACGGCTCGCCATGCTGATCACCTGCACCGCTGCGGTGAAGGCATCGAACTTGCTCGCGTTGTACGCGGCGTTGTGGGCCTTCGACGGAGACGTCGCGACCTGGCGCGTCGCCGTTGTCTACCTAGTCGGCGCGACGGCAGCCGAGGTCGTGCCGACGCCGGCCGGACTCGGCACTGTCGACGCCGCGCTTGTCGCGGGTCTCGTGACCACCGGAGTCGGCGGCGGAGCAACGCTGGCCGCCGTCATCGTCTACCGGCTGCTGTCCTTCTGGGCACCTATCGTCCCCGGGTTGATTGCCTCGGCCATGCTGCGGCGCCGCCTGGCGCTGTAAGTCCCAATCCAGACATCGATACCCTAAGTGTCATGGTGGTCACCCTGCAGCCGATGTCGCCCGAGGAGATCGGCCCGTGGCTCGAACAGAGCAAGGCCGACCACATCGCCGACCGGATCGATACCGGTGAAGATCCCGAGACCGCCGAAGGCATCACCGATGCGATCGCAGAACGCCTGTTTCCTGGTGGCGTGCCCGCCGCGGGACAGTACGTGTTTCTTGTCACCGAGGACGCGCTACCGGTCGGCAGCGTGTGGACCGGTGCGGGATACGAGGGTCCGCCCGACGTTTGGTTTCTATGGTCGATCGAGATAGATGTCGCTGCGCGCGGCCACGGGCTCGGCCGGCACGCCGTCCGACTCGCCGAGGAGTTCGCGCGCAAGAGCGGCGCCACCAAGCTCGAGTTGAACGTCTTCGGCAACAACTCCGTGGCCCGCAGCCTCTATGAGTCGCTCGGCTACCGGATCACGACGATCCAGATGTCGAAACTGCTCTAACGCCGAAACGACTCCGACTACGACGCCGTATAGCCGATCGTGATCGAGCCGTCGCCTGTCTCGGCCGTTATCGACGAGGCAGCGCTCGAGTCGCTCGCGACATTCACGTGGGCGCTTCCGTTGCCCGTGTGTGTGGACGTTCGGTACGGGCCGCTGCCTTGGGGGACTACGAGATGAATACCGCCGTTGCCGGTGGTCGCGACTACCGTCGTCGGCGCCACCGACCATGTGATGTCAATGCCGCCGTTGCCGGTCGATGCCTGCACATTCCTCGAACTCACCTGTGAGCCACTGATGCCACCGTTGCCCGTGTGCGCGACCACATCGCCGGTCACGTTGTCGAACTCGATGCCGCCGTTACCGCTATCGAGGGATAGCACGGCGGTGCTCCCGGTCACGTGGATGTAGCCGTCGCCGCTGTGCACATTCAGAGCTGCCGTGGCCGGCACGGTGAGCACGTAGTTGATCGCGCAGTTGCTGCCGAAGACAACAACTGCGCCCGGACACTTGGCCGTGAGTTGCAGGCCGCCGCCCGACGTCGCTGACGTCACGCTCGGCTTCTTCAACTGGTAGTGCTCGGTGTACATGACCGCGATCTGCGGGCTGCTACCGACCTCGACCGTGACATTTCCGTCGGTGCGCAGTGTGACCCCGCCACCGCTCCACGGATAACTGGCGACGTGGCGCTCACTGGTCTGCGCGAAGTCGCCGACGACGCTAAACGCACCGACGACAGCGACGCCCACGACGAACGGCAGACCCACCGCCAGCGCAGCCAGCCGGCCACCAGTGACATACACGATGTGTCCTCAGCTCTCGAGATAACGAAGGACCGCGAGCACGCGGCGATGGTCGGTATCTGCCGGTAGCAGATCGAGTTTGGTGAAGATGCTGCTCACGTGCTTCTCGACCGCGCCATCACCTACGACAAGCGCCGCAGCGATCGCGCCGTTGGAGCGACCCTCGGCCATCAAGCCGAGAACCTCTCGCTCCCGCGCGGTGAGCTTGTCGAGTGGATGCGTACGCCGGCTCCGTGCAAGCAGTTGCGCGACGACCTCAGGGTCGAGCACCGTGCCGCCACTAGCGACCCGGCGCAACGCATCGATGAACTCGACGACATCAGCGACCCTGTCCTTCAGCAAATAGCCGACCCCGCGGGTCTCCCCCGCCAAGAGTTCAGTCGCGTAACGCTCCTCGACGTATTGCGAAAACACCAGCACTGCGACGTCCGGCCATTGACGACGGATCACCAGTGCTGCCCGCAGCCCTTCGTCCGTGTGCGTCGGCGGCATCCGAACGTCAAGCACCGCGACATCGGGTCGGTGATCATCTACTGCGCGCAGCGCCGATTCGCCGTCGGCAACGGCAGCAACAACATCCATGCCTGACTCCGTGAGCAGGCGCGACAGTCCTTCGCGCAGCAGCACCGAGTCCTCGGCGATTACGACTCGCATGGCAACTCCACGGTGAGGTCGGTCGGACCACCGACCGGACTTTCGATACGAAGGGTCCCGTCGACGCCACCGACACGATCGCTCAAGCCGGCGAGCCCGCTGCCCGGATGTGCGGCCGCGCCGCCGACGCCGTCATCGTGGATCGTCAGTCGCAAGCGGTCGCCGACGCGCCGCGCCACGATGTCGGCTCGACTCGCGCCGGAATGTTTGGCGATGTTGGCCAGTGCTTCGCTGACCACGAAGTACGCGATCGCTTCAATCGTGGGGTTGCAGCGAGGTTCGACAGCAACGTCGAGGGTCACCGGCACTGGCGAGCGGCCGGCAAGTCCAGACAGAGCTGCGTCAAGCCCGCGGTCAGTGAGAACAGCGGGATGCAGACCACGCGCCAGATCGCGCAGCTCGACGAGTGCGTGCTTGGCATCGGCGTGCGCCTCGTCGAGTAACACGCGCGCGGCGTCGGGATCGTCGTCGTAGCGGGCCCGAGCCCGGCCCAGATTCATCGCAAGTGATACGAGTCGCTGTTGGGCGCCGTCATGCAAATCGCGTTCGATCCGTCGACGCTCGGCTTCTGCGGCATCGACCACGCGTGCGCGACTGCCCTCGAGCGCATCGACGCGCTTCGCGAGTTGAGCGGCGCTGACACCGAGCAACGCCTTCGCCAACGCTCCCTCAGCGGTCGTGAGTCCGTAGGTGAGTCCAGCACCGATGACACCAATAACGACGCCCACCGCCGCCATCAACCACGCGGTGCGTTGATCTGCGACCTTCAACACGCCGAGATCTGCGTGGCGTGACGGAACGTGGCTGAGCCAGGCCGGCATCGAGATCATCGCGAGTGAGGTGCTAAGCGCCGCGACGGTCGACGAGAAGGTCGCGATTGCCAGCGGAAAGTGCACCACCGGATACAGGATCGCGCGCCAGGTCGGGCCGTCGGTCAGGGCGGCCTTGAACCCTCGTGGCCGGCCTGGCAGCCGCGGGATGTCGATGTCGAGGAAGAGTCGAATCCGGGCGCGTTCGAAGTTCGCCAGCGCGCGAGCAATCATGCCCGTAAGGATCAACAGAGGGATACCGACGAGGAAGGCTGCGATCAGTCCGACGGACGTGCTCACGAGCGTGACCATCACCACGAACGTGAAGGTTGCGACCGGCAGGTCGGTCAGAGCCATCACCATCCGCAGCGCGAGCTGCAGAGCTGCCAGGCGGCCGACGCGCTGACGCCCCGCCTCGGTCGGCTGCAGCGCGGATGAGTGGCTCACGTGATCCAAAGTAGCGGCGCGGACGCCCCCGACCCATCCCGTCACCTCCCCGCTTCGACCGGGGGCTACCCCCACCCCGAAGACGGTCGCCTGCCCAACCGACGGCGGGTACCGCGGTCCGCCACTGTCGCTTCTTGATAGCAGCCGATCTATTACAGAGGAGAACTCACCATGAACGTCGCGGCACGCATGGGCGCCTGGAGCGCCCGCCACCGCAAGACGGCCATTATCGGATGGCTGGTCTTCGTCATGGCTGCACTGGTCGTCGGCTCGTCGGGGACGACGCAGATCACCAACGCCGAAGGGTCCAACGGGCAGTCCGCGAAGGCGGAGCAGATCCTGAGCTCGTCCGGTTTTCCGGACGCCGCTTCAGAAAATGTGCTCGTGCAAACGAGAAATGGCCAGCCGGACGACGCCGGCTTGCGCGCTGCCGTCGCACAAGTCATCACGGCGGTGAGCTCGACGAAGCTCATCGACAACCTGCACTCACCGCTGGACACGGACGGGCAGTCCTACGTGTCGCACAACGGGCATTCGATGCTCGTGACGTTTGACATGACCGGCGACGCCAACACTGCCGAATCGCGAGTGCAACCAGTCCTTGACGCAGTCGCACGGGTGCAGCAGGCGAACTCGTCACTTCGCATCGAAGAAGTCGGCGATGCGAGCGCCGCGAAGGCGCTCAACAAGACGCTCGGCAAGGACTTCAAGCGCGCCGAGATGCTGTCGATCCCTTTGACGCTAGGGATTCTGCTCGCCGTCTTCGGGTCGCTCGTCGCCGCAATCGTGCCTGTCGGGCTCGCGCTCACTGCTTTCATGGCGGCCGGTGGACTGCTCGCGTTGACCAGCCGCGCCGTGCACATCGACGGCACCGCCACCTCGGTGATGCTTCTGGTCGGTCTCGCGGTGGGCGTTGACTACACGCTCTTCTATCTCAAGCGCGAGCGTGAAGAGCGAGCGCGGGGCAACAGCGCGGGTCAGGCACTACGCGTCGCGGCCGCGACGTCGGGTCGATCGATCCTGGTCTCGGGGCTCACAGTGGTCGCCGCCGTCGGTGGACTCTTCCTCACTGGCAACGCCACCTTCAAGGGTGTCGCGGAAGCAACGGTGCTGGTCGTCGCGATCGCGGTGCTCGGCTCGGTAACCGTGCTACCTGCGTTGATGTCACTGCTCGGCGACCGAATCGAGAAGGGCCGGGTGCCCATCGTGTCCAAGATGCGACGGGCGAACGGCGAGAGTCGCGCGTGGCGCGGTGTGCTTCGGTTCGTGCTGCGTCGGCCGGCTCGGTCCGCACTGATCGCCGGCGGTGCGTTGGCGCTGCTCGCGTTGCCCCTTGTCGGCATGAAGACTGCGCTTCCGGGCAACTCCGACCTGCCGAAGAAGCTGCCTATCGTCCAGGCGTTCGACCGCTTGTCGACGGCTTTTCCTGGTGGCCCGCAGCCAGCCTTCGTCGTTGTTGCAGCCCCGAACGTGAACACACCAGCTGTGCAGGCCGGCCTGCAGGCCATGTCGACGCAGGCGGCAGCGAGCGGCCAGATGTCAGCCGCGTTGACCACGCGCGTCAATGCGGCAGGGACAGTTGCCGAGGTATCCGTTCCGTTGAACGGTGATGGCAGCGACTCCACGTCCGTCCATGCTTTGAAGGCACTACGTGGCACCGTGATCCCCCAGACCATCGGGAAGGTGCCAGGCGTGCACGTCTATGTCACCGGCCAGACCGCAGGTTCGGTCGACTTTGGTAAGCAGCTGACGACGCACGCGCCATTCGTGTTCGTGTTCGTGCTCGGCCTCGCGTTCCTGCTGCTCTTGAGCGCGTTTCGATCACTGACCGTCGCGTTGACCGCAATCGTGTTGAACCTGCTGTCGATCGGAGCGTCGTACGGCGTCATGGTGCTCGTGTTCCAACACCATTGGTTCGACTCGGTGCTCGGCTACACCTCGACAGGCACGATCGCGACCTGGATACCGCTCTTCATGTTCGCAATCCTGTTCGGCCTCTCGATGGACTACCACGTGTTCATCTTGAGTCGAGTCGTCGAGAACCGGCGGCTAGGCATGAGTACGCGGGACGCCGTGGAGCGGGGCATCGCTTCGACCGCAGGCGTGATCACTAGTGCGGCCGTCATCATGGTCGCGGTGTTCTCGGTGTTCGGCACTCTGTCGCAGGTCTCGATGAAGCAGATCGGCGTCGGGCTCGCGGTGGCGGTCCTGCTCGACGCCACGATCGTGCGCGCCGTGCTGCTGCCGTCCGTGATGGCGATGCTCGGTGAGCGCAACTGGTACCTGCCACGTTGGCTTCAGCGCACGCGGCTCGGTCGGCCGGTCGAGGCGCAGTTCGTCGAGCCAGTTGAGTTGCTACAAAAGGTCTGAGCTCAACGTTCGGAGGCTCAACGTTCGGAGGCTCAGCGTTCGGAGGCGATCCGCACGCCGAACCCGATCAGCACCAGGCCGGTCGCACGATCTAGCCGGCGGCGTACTCGCGGCTCGGTCATCCACTTGGTGACACGAGCCGCGAGTACGAGCAGCAACGCGAAGTACATCGCGGTCTCGACAACGAAGATGGCGCCGAAGAGCAGAGAGGTTGGGCCAACCGCGTGACCGGCCGGTACGAAACCTGGCAAGAAGCTCACGAAAAAGACGCCGACCTTCGGATTCAGCAGGTCGGTCGCCAACCCGGCGCGGTAACCCGTGCCGACCAGTCGGCGAGTGGCATCGGGAAACTGCACCTCGCCAGGCGTGCTCGTGGCGGGATTGCGCGCCGAGGCGCGGGTGCGCAGCGAATTGACACCAAGCCAGATCAGATAAACCGCCCCAACCAAGCGCAGCGCGGTGTAACCATCGCGGCTCGCCCGTAGCAACGCGGCCAGTCCGAGCGCCGCGGCCGTGACCCAGACCGCGAGTCCTGACAGCACACCGACAACGGTGAGTGCGGCTGACCGTCGTCCGCCCCTGATCAAGTTGCGAACCACGACGAGCGTGTCGGGGCCGGGTAGCAGCACGATGAGTGCGGCCGCACAGGCGAAGGTCACCAACGCCGTCAGCATGGTCGAATGATGGCACGACTCGTGCCTAGGGCGCCGTGATTATGGGAGCCGCGCGAGGCTCGATGCGAGCGCGTCGAAGAGTGCACCCGCGCGTGCTGAGAGCACGTACAGCCGATTCGGACCATCCATGAAGGTCAGAACGGTCAACGGCAGCCCGGCTGTGGCCGAGAACTGCCCCTCACGGGCGCCGTTGCCCTGGAATTGTGTTGACGTCTCAGATGTCAACACGGCGGGGAACTGCTGCCGGCGAACGTGTCAAGCACGGCACGAAGACATCGCGAAGGCGGCTCTTGTCGTAAACGGACACGCCGAGCCGCAGGTCGTGCTCGACACAAGCGGCTTCGCGACTCTGGACGCGAGCTTCACAACCGGCAGCGCCTCCCAGGACAACATGCGCGTTGACCTCTACGACGCGGGCGGCCGGCTAGTGCACACAGTTGAGGTAGCGACTCCAGCACCTGGATAGCCGCTCAGGCGCCGTGGTGTCGTGATTTTGCAAGGCTTACTAATCAAGTTTCATGATTTACATAACTGTTTGCGTCCGGACTCGAAACCCCTTACTCTCCTGGCCGTGGATGTCTTGGTCGAGGCAGTCGGGCTGACCAAGCGATACCCGCCCCGCGACAAGCATTCAGAGGGCTTCGTCGCGGTCGATGGCATCGACCTCACGCTGCATCGCGGCGAGCTATTCGGCTTCCTCGGACCCAACGGCGCCGGCAAGTCGTCGACCATGCGGATGCTGGCGTGTGTCTCGCCGGTCACCGCAGGCACGTTGCGAGTGCTTGGCATGGATCCAGCCGTCGACGGCCGCAAGATCCGCTCGCGGCTTGGCGTCGTTCCGCAAGACGATGCGCTCGACTCCGAACTCAGCGTCGCCGAGAACCTGCGGATCTACGGTCGCTACTTCGGGCTGTCGAAGTCAGCTATCGCGCAGCGATCGGCTCAGCTACTCGAGTTCGCGGAGCTGACCGACCGCGCTACGGAACGTGTCGACGCGTTGTCCGGCGGCATGCGACGCCGGCTCACGATCGCACGCGCGTTGATCAACTCCCCCGAACTCCTGCTGCTTGACGAGCCGACGACCGGCCTTGATCCGCAAGCACGGCATCTCCTGTGGGATCGGCTGTTCAGCTGAAGCAAGAGGGCGTGACGCTGATCCTGACAACCCACTACATGGACGAAGCCGAACAGTTGTGCGATCGGATCGTCGTCATCGATCGTGGCGTGATCGTCGCCCACGGCTCACCCCGGGAGTTGATCGACCGCTACACCTCGCGGGAAGTACTCGAGCTGCGGTTCGATGCCGGAACCGAGCTAGCGTCAGCAGAAAAGATCCGGGCCGCGGGCATTGGCGACCGCACAGAAGTACTCGCCGCACGCCTGCTGTGCTCGACCGACGACGGCGAGGCTGCGCTCGGCGCCGTCCATCGCTTGGGTATTAGTCCTATCCACGCGGTTGTCCGACGCTCGACGCTCGAGGACGTGTTCCTCTCCCTCACCGGCCGGACGCTGGTCGACTGAAAATGGCAGCGACGACCAGCGCAGCCGGGCTCTCGATCGAACCGGATCCGAGCGCCCGCCCATTCCTTGGCCGCCACGAGTTCGCCTACCGGCTGCAGCGATATCGACGCACGTGGCGCGGCACCGTCGTGATCAGCTTGGTCAACCCACTGCTGTTTCTGATCGCGGTCGGCCTCGGCCTGGGTCACGTCGTCAGCCATCCGGCCGCGCTGCACGGCATGAGCTACTTGGCGTTCTTCGCTCCAGGGATGCTCGCGGCGTCCGCCATGCAAAACGGCATTGTCGAGTCGGGCTGGCCGGTGAGCCGCGGTGTAAGTAAGGGCGGAAGCTATCGCGTCGCCATCACCACGCCGCTCGAATCGACCGACATCATGTTCGGCCACCTGCTGTTCATGGCGATGCAGATTGCCCTGAGCGCCATCGCATTCGTCGCCGTCATGGCCGCCTTCGGCGCGGCGAAGTCGTGGCTCGCACTGCTGGCCGTGCCCGCGGCAACGTTGACCGGGCTCGCGTTCGCAACGCCGACCGCTGCCTTCGCTGCGACCGTGTCGAGCCCGAAGGTCGTCGGCAATCTTTTCAAGTGGGTCGTGATGCCGTTGTACCTGTTCTCCGGCACGTTCTTCCCCGTCACCCAGCTACCCCTCGCGCTTCGCGCGCTCGCGTACGCGACACCGTTGTGGCACGGCGTCGACCTCTGCCGAACGCTCAGTCTCGGGACGGCGACCTGGGGGCGTTGCGCGATGGACGTCGGCTTCTTGAGCGCGGTGACAGTCCTCGGCATTGTCGTTGCTCGGCACACGTACAGGCGGCGGCTGTATGGCTGACCAGCTGGTGATGTCGTCGGCCCGGCTCATCGTCGTCCGCCATTGGTGGGTACTAAGGCGCGGCAATCCCTGGACCTTGCTGGCGAACGGCCTGTTCGAGCCGTTCCTCTATCTGATGTCGGTCGGCGTCGGCATTGGCACCCTGATCGGCGCACCAGGCCGCGCGATCGCCGGTGGCTACAGCTACGCGTCGTTCGTCGCGCCGGCGCTGCTCGCGACGTCGGCCATGAACACCGCCACCGCGGAGACGATTTGGGGTCTCTGGTTCCGCATGCGCTTCGAGAAGTTCTACGACTCTCTGATTACGACACCCCTGACTGCGTACGACATCGCCGTCGGCGAGACGACCGCGGCGGCACTGCGTGGGTTCTTCGCAGGTTCGTGCTTCCTGTGCGTAATCGCCGTGCTCGGCATGACGCATTCGCTGTGGGCGGTGCTCGCGTTGCCCGCCGTCGCACTCGGCGCTTTCTCGTTCGCAGCGGCGGGCCTGGCGGCCGCAACTCTGATGCGCGAACTCCATCACAACCAATACGTGCAACTCGTCATGCTGCCGATGTTCTTGTTTTCGGCAACCTTTTATCCGCTGTCGATCTACCCGACAGCACTCCACGACATCGTGGCCGCCCTGCCGCTGTATCAGAGCACGAACCTGATCCGCGGACTGACGCTCGGCCACGTCGGCAGAGCTCAGCTTTTCGCCGTGGTCTACCTATGCGTCTTCGGGCTACTGAGTCTGTGGTTCGGCGCCCGCCGACTCACGAGACTGCTCGCCCATTGAGTCCTACGGTCGTGGCGATACGGCGTTGTCACCCACGACCTGCTGGTAGAAACGGCCACTGTCTTTGATCGTGCGAAGCTGTGTGTCGAAGTCGACGCGGACGACACCGAAACGCTTGTCGTAACCCCACGCCCATTCGAAGTTGTCCATCAGCGACCACACGTAGTAACCACGCAAGTCGACACCCTCGGTGATCGCCCGATGAGCAGCCTCGAGATGGCGCCGGATGTAGGAGACGCGGTCGGCATCGTGAATCTGACCGTCCTCCGACACAACGTCGTTGTAGGCGGCGCCGTTCTCTGTGATGACGAGCGGCACACCGTAGTCGTGGTGCAAACGCAGCAGCAACTCGGTGAGGCCGGTTTCGTCAACAGGCCAGCCCATGGCGGTGTGCTCCCCCGGCATCGGAACGAACTTCACGTCGCCACACCCCGGCCACAACGGCGGGTGACCCTCGCCGCGGGCGGCTGCCTCGGCGATCGCGGCGTCGTCTTTGCGGCCGACGAGTCCAGGGTTGTAGAAGTTCACGCCCAGCAGGTCGATCGGGGCGGAAATGATCTCAAGGTCACCGTCCTGCACGAACGACCAGTCGGTGGCACCTGAGGTAAACGCTTGAACATCGGCGGGATACGCGCCTCGGAACAACGCGTCGGTCCACATCCTCGTTTGCAGCCCATAGACCTTGTCAGCGGCTGCGCGGTCTTCTGGTGTGTCGGCGACCGGCCGGGGCAGCCCAGGGTTGAGGGTGATGGAGACGGTCGCACCGGCAGGCAGCGCCGAGCGCAGTACGGGGACGGCGAGGCCGTGCGCAAGTAACAGATGATGAGCCGCCGTCAACGCTTCCGCTGCATCTGTGTGCCCTGGTGCATGCTCGCCAAGGCCGTAGCCAAGGAACGCGGAACACCACGGCTCATTCAAGGTGATCCATGTCGGCACGCGGTCGCCGAGGTGGCCAGCAACCGCGGCGGCGTAGTCGGCGAACCGGTACGCGGTATCCCTATTGAGCCAGCCGCCGGCCGCTTCCAACTCTGCAGGTAGGTCCCAGTGGTACAGCGTCAAGGTCGGCGCGATTCCGGCTGCAAGTAGTTCGTCAACGAGGCGTGAGTAGAAGTCGATGCCCTTGGGGTTGATCACACCGACGCCGCCTGGGATTACTCGTGGCCACGAAACGGAGAACCGGTAGGCGGCAATGCCGAGGTCAGCCATCAACGCAACGTCGTCGCGGTAGCGGTGGTAGTGGTCGGCGGCGACATCGCCGGTATCGCCCTTCGCCACCTTGCCCGGCGTGTGGGAGAAGACATCCCACATCGATGGTGTCCGACCGTCTTCCGCCGCGGCGCCCTCGATTTGGTACGCAGCCGTCGCCGCTCCCCATACAAACGAGGGTGGGAAGACCAACGGGGCCCTTACTGATGGCCGTTGCGATGCGTCGACAGAGCTCATTGGATGGTTCTCCTTGGGCACAGATAGTCCAACCGGAAAGTCGCAAGGATTGAATCCCTGACCCGGCCGGTGCATGACACCGGCCGGGTCAGGCGACTACATGTACGGCGTCTTACAAGTCCTCAGCTGTTCGGCGTGAGGTGCAAGATGACGTACTCGACGTTCGACGGGTTCGGCGACGGGTCAACGTACTGGTGGTCCTTGTCGACCCAACCGCTGTAGTTCGTCGTGTTGTATTCGTACCAACCCGCGGCGTACATAATCGGGGCGACAGGAACCTGCTCGGACATGACCTTCGACAATGCGTTGATCGCATCCTGTGCCTGAGCGGCCGTACCGGCCTTCGCGTAGGCGGCAAGCGCGGCGGG
>Ga0208717_1000199_pt1 | contig 24497 bp, 25 predicted proteins | sample NGESurF53shallow_FD_184489 | JGI IMG/M metagenome (GOLD analysis project Ga0208717, IMG submission 184489) | Arctic peat soil microbial communities from Barrow, Alaska - NGEE Surface sample F53-3 shallow (SPAdes) | ecosystem: Environmental > Terrestrial > Soil > Wetlands > Peat ... | reverse complement strand
TCGCGGACTCCAAGCTGCTGACCCCCGCCGCGCGTGAACGGGTGTATGCGCAGGTCGTCGCGAGAGCGCTGGCCTGGACTGCGGTGGTGATTCCCGCGCCTGACGTCGATCGCATCGGACTGCACAAGGCGAACATCGAGGGAATGCGGCGCGCGGTGGCCGCCCTCGGCGTCCGCCCGGCTTATGTCCTGACAGACGGGTTCGCCGTCGCCGGCTTCGGAGCCCGCGGCCTGGGTGTCTGGAAGGGCGACCGGGTCGCCGCGTGCATCGCGGCGGCTTCGGTGATTGCCAAGGTGACTCGAGATCGGTTGATGGTCGCCATGCATGACGTCTTTCCGGCTTACGGCTTCGCCGACCACAAGGGCTACATCACGCCAGAGCACCAGGAGGCGCTCGCCGAGCACGGACCGTGTGCGGAGCACCGGCGGTCATTCATTAACGTCAGACGGTTGGACGCCGATTGTGGCCGTGGGGCGCCGCGACTAGTCGATCTGGGCGACAATGATGAAGTGGAACTAGCTGCGGAGCTCCGATGAGTGCGGAAGATCTCGAGAACTACGAAACCGATATGGAGCTCCAGCTCTATCGGGAGTACCGCGACGTCGTCGGATTGTTCAAATATGTCATCGAGACCGAGCGTCGGTTCTACCTCACCAACGAGTACGTGCTCGACGTTCGTAACGCTGGCGGTGAAGTGTTCTTCGAGGTGAGCATGTCCGACGCGTGGGTGTGGGACATGTACCGACCGGCGCGGTTCGTGAAGAACGTCAAGGTCGTTACGTTCAAGGACGTCAACGTCGAAGAGCTCGCGAAGAGTGATCTGCAGGTTCCCGAGTCCTAGGACCTGCGTGCTGACGCGTTTGTGCGTCATCCACAACACCCCTCCATTGCTTGCGTGATACACAGCCGCCGTGCAGCGGCGTAGTCGGCATGCGTTCGCCACCAGAGTTCGCACTGGAGGTGGTCGGCGTGGTCCGCAGCTCGGACGTCGCGCGTACGAAGGCACGCGCCAGTGATCGAGGTGGCCTCGGCCGATACGGCGAGGAGGTCGCCGCCGCGCATTTGGTTGCAGATGGCCTGACGATCGTGGCTCGCAACTGGCGGTGTCGAGACGGCGAAGTCGACATCGTCGCTCTCGACGGCGACGTGTTGGTGATGTGCGAGGTCAAGACACGACGGGGCGTTGGATTCGGCACGCCGCTCGATGCGGTCACCCCAGCCAAGGCCGCCCGCTTGCGTCGACTCGCGTTGCGCTGGCTCGCCGACCAGCGCACCGGTGCGGTGACGGCGGTCGCTCCGGAGTTCGGTCGCTACACCGAGGTGCGCTTCGATGTCGTATCGGTCCTGCGGCCACTGTGTGGTGCGATGTCGATTGAGCACCTTCGCGGCGCGTTCTAATGGCCGGCGTTTTGATGGGTGCGCTCTGATGGCGCTCGCGCGGGCGTGGTCGGTTGCACTTGCTGGTGTACAAGGCACGGTCGTCGAGGTAGAGGCCGATCTAGCGCCAGGGTTGCCAGGGTTGACGATCATCGGGTTGCCCGATGCTGCTCTCTCGGAGTCTCGCGATCGGGTACGCGCTGCGGTGCTCAACTCGGGGGAGCCGTGGCCGCAACGCCGCATCACGCTCGGGTTGTCGCCCGCAACTTTGCCCAAGCACGGCAGCGGGTTCGACATCTCGATGGCGGTCGCGGTGTTGTCGGCGGCTGGCGGATTGCCGGCACAGGCGCTGGAGGGAGTGGTGTTCTTCGGCGAACTCGGCCTCGACGGGCGGGTCCGCCCGATCCGCGGGGTCTTGCCCGCCGCGATGGCCGCTGCCGCTGCTGGATTCATCCGTGTTGTGGTGCCGTTGGCGAATGCCGCCGAGGCCGCGCTGGTGCCTGGTCTCGACGTCTGGCCGGTGGCGTCGCTGCGCGAGCTCGTAGTTTCCCTGCGCAGCGGCCTGCCGCCTGAGGTATTCCTCGACGACCCGGTTTTCGACCACGGGTCGGGTGATGGGCGAGCGGTTGCTGGCGAGCACTTCGACGTCGAACTGGATCTGTCCGACGTTCTCGGTCAGCCGTCGGGACGCCGGGCGGTGGAGGTCGCAGCGGCCGGTGGCCATCACGCGCTGCTGCTTGGCGATCCGGGCACCGGCAAGACAATGCTCGCCGCTCGATTGCCGGGTCTGCTGCCCGAACTCGACCGCGCTGCGGCACTTGAGGTCACGGCAGTGCACTCGATCGCGGGCGTGCTGCCGGTCGACTGCCCGTTGGTGACGCGACCCCCGTTTCGCGATCCTCATCACACGACGTCGGTCGCCGCGCTTGTGGGAGGCGGCAGCGGGATGGCACGACCTGGTGTTGCGTCGCTGGCGCATCACGGGGTGCTGTTCTTGGACGAGGCTCCGGAGTTTGCGTCTGGCGTGCTCGACGCGTTGCGGCAGCCGCTGGAGTCGGGGCACGTGACGATCGCCCGATCTGGCGGCATCGCTCGCTACCCGGCGCGTTTCCTGCTGGTGCTCGCCGCGAATCCGTGCGGTTGCGCGACGTCGAGCGCGACGACCGGCTCATGCACGTGCTCGTCGTTGGTCCGACGGCGATATCTCAACCGGCTGTCCGGCCCGCTACTTGACCGCGTCGATCTTCAGGTACGGATGGATCCGGTCAGCCGCACCGAGTTGATGGCGGATCGCGCTTACGTCGAGCAGAGCTCGACTGTCGCGGCTCGTGTCGTGGTCGCGAGATCGAGAGCAACCGAACGTCTCGCCGGTAGCCCGTGGCGAACGAACAGCGACGTGCCCGGCCGCGAACTGCGCGACAGGTGGGCACCCGCTCGCACCGCGCTGGCTGCAGCAGAGCGGGCACTGGATGCCGGTCGACTGTCCGCGCGCGGCCTGGATCGCGTGCTGCGGGTCGCATGGACGCTCGCCGACCTCGCTGAGCGCACTCGACCGACCGCCGATGACATCGACGAGGCGCTCTACCTCCGTACAGGTGTGGCCGCATGACTGGCGACTCAAATCGGTCGTCTCGGTCGACTACTTCGGCGAACTCGGGCGACGACGAGCGGATCGCTCGGATGCTCCTCGGTCGCATCGGCGAGCCAGGTGACATCGCATTGGCGAAGGCCATCGATGACCTCGGTGCGGTCGCGACCGTGCAACGGCTGCGCGCAGGGACGCTGACGCACCACGGGCTGGTGAATCTGCGCGCCCGCCTCGGTGTTGCCCGTCCCGACCGCGATCTCGCCGCGGGTGCAGCGGTGGGCGCACGCTTTGTCATCCCCGGCGACGAAGAGTGGCCCGAGCAGGTGAATGACCTGGTGCGGCTGGGCCGTCGCGATGCAAGCGTGCCCCTAGGGCTGTGGGTTCGCGGGCCGCTTGATCTTCGAGTCGCCTGCCAGCGGTCGGTTGCGGTTGTGGGCGCTCGGGCGTCGACCGCGTACGGCGATTACGTGGCGAGCGAGTTCGGCATCGGCCTCGCCGAGCGGAACTGGACAGTGGTTTCGGGCGGTGCGTTCGGCATCGACGGCGCCGCACACCGCGGGGCGCTCGCGGGCGGCGGACCGACCGTGGCCGTACTGGCCTGCGGGGTGGATGTTGCGTATCCGCGCGGGCACGCTGCACTGATCGACCGGATCGCGCAGACGGGGCTCGTCGTCAGCGAGTGGCCACCGGGGTGCGCGCCGATGCGCTACCGATTCCTGGTCCGCAACCGCGTGATCGGCGCATTGACGCTCGGGACCGTCGTCGTCGAGGCAGCGATTCGCAGCGGCGCTCTGAGCACCGCGAACAGAGCTCGCGAACTCGACCGGCACATCATGGCGGTGCCCGGGCCGATCACTTCGACGATGTCGAAGGGCACGAACCAGCTGTTGCGTGAGCCCGATGTCATGTGCGTCACGAGCGTCGCCGACGTGATCGACCTTGTGGGTTTGATGGGCTCAGATCTTGCTCCGCAGCTGATGATGCCGCTCGACCCGCGCGACGACCTCGACGACGTGTCGAGGCGGGTGCTCGAGTCGGTGCCCGTCCGCAGGGCCGTCGGACCGGCGAGCATTGCGGTGACCGCAGGGATCGCGCCTCAACAGGTTCTGCGATGCCTAGGCGGTCTGGCCGCGCGGGGATTCGTCGAACGGGTCGACGCCGGGTGGCGCCTGCGGCGTGACGGTTAACCCGTCATCTTCGGCGCGTCCGGCTCTTGGTACTTGACCGCGCGGCTGTGGCCAGCGACGGTGCAGACATGGGTGCGCCGGTGGAGGTCGACGAACACGCAGCGCTCGCCGAGGGCCTCAAGCCACCTGACGCGCCGGATGTTCTCGCTGCCTTTGTGCAGCACCTGCGGCTCGAGCGCGGGCTGTCCGAACACACGATCCGGGCATATACCGCCGACATCGCGAGTTTGCTAGACCATGCGGACCGAATGGGCAGATCACGCGTGGCGGATCTCGACATCGGCGTCTTGCGCAGCTGGCTGGCCAAGCTGACCACCACCGGTAAGGCGAGAACGACGATCGCCCGGCACGCGGCGTCCGCCCGAGTGTTCACCGCTTTTTGCGCTCGGCGCACGTGGCTGACGCCCGATCCCGGTTTGATTCTGGCCACTCCCAAGGCTCAGCGGCGGCTGCCGGGTGTCCTTTCCCAAGCCCAAGCGGTCGCTTTGCTCGAACCCCCTCCCGACGTACCGCTCGGCGAGGTCAGCCCTGAGCAACTGCGCGACGACGCGGTTCTGGAGCTGCTTTACGCCACCGGCATTCGGGTCGGTGAGCTGGTCGGCCTCGACGTCGACGACATTGACCAGGCGCGCCATGTCGTCCGGGTGCTCGGCAAGGGCAACAAGCAGCGGACCGTTCCCGTCGGCGTCCCGGCTGTGAGGGCCGTTGAACGGTGGCAGGTAGCTGGCCGACCGACACTGGCGACCGCCGACAGCGGGCCAGCCCTGTTCCTTGGCGCCCGCGGCGGTCGCCTCGATCAGCGCGCCGTTCGTCGAATGGTTCATGCCCGGATCGCGCTGGTGCCGGACGCCCCAGACATCGGTCCGCACGGCCTTCGGCACAGCGCGGCAACGCATCTTCTTGAGGGTGGCGCTGACCTAAGAACCGTTCAAGAGATACTTGGTCACGCTACGCTCGCAACAACACAGGTCTATACACACGTTTCCGTCGAGCGACTGAGGGCTACTTATGATCGCGCGCACCCCAGAGCCTGAGCGCTCGGGCGTGCTAGCCGCGGCACCCGAAGAAGACCCCGCAGCCGCCAAGCTGAACGCCGAGGCGGCGCTGCGCGAACTGTGGGTCGAGTTCAAGGCGAGCGGTGAGAGCCGGCTTCGCGAGCGGCTGATCCTGCACTACTCACCACTGGTCAAGTACGTCGCTGGCCGGGTCGGCGTGGGGTTGCCGCCGAACATCGAACAGGCCGACCTCGTCTCTTATGGCATCTTCGGGCTCATCGACGCGATCGAGAAGTTCGACCTCGAGCGCGCCATCAAGTTCGAGACCTACGCGATCAGCCGGATCAAGGGCGCGATCATCGACGAGTTGCGCGCGATCGACTGGATCCCGCGGTCGGTGCGTTACAAGGCCCGCGAAGTCGAGAAGGCCTACGCCGCGCTCGAAGCCAAGCTGCACCGCACCCCAACCGAATCTGAGGTCGCCGGCGAGCTCGGCATCAGCCTCGACGAGCTGCACACCATCTTCAGCCAGGTCTCGTTCGTCAACGTGATTGCGCTCGACGAGTTGTTGAACGTGGGCGGCGAGCGCGGGGACAAACTCTCACTCGTCGACACCCTCGAAGACACCCGGGCCGAAGACCCAGTCGAGGTCTTCGAGACCGAGGAGACGAAGTACCTGCTGTCGCGCGCGATCAACACGCTGCCCGAGCGCGAAAAGATCGTCGTGACGTTGTACTACTACGAGGGCCTCACGCTCGCCGAGATCGGCCAGGTGCTGGGCGTCACGGAGAGTCGCATCTGTCAGATGCACACGAAGGCGGTTCTCCAGCTGCGTGCCAAGCTCGCTGAACAATCCGCCTAGCTTGACTGCCTAGCCGCTCCAGATCGGCAGCAGCCTGACCCTCGGCGCGCGGAGTAGACGCATCGGATCGATGTATTGGTCGGCTTGCAGCGCACCCCAGTGCAAGCAGCTGCCCGGAGGTCCGCACGCGTCTGCGGCGGGGGACACGTACCCGATGAGTTGTCCAGCCGCGACGCTGTCGCCAGCATGGACGACCGGATCGACCGGCTCGTAGGTGGTGCGCAGGCTGCCGTCGCGGATCGAAATCACCCCGCGGCCGGCGAGCAACCCGGCGTAGATCACAACCCCGGACGTAGCGGCGGACACCCGCTCACCGACGTGTGCGGCTAGGTCGACGCCGCGGTTGCCAGCGGCCCAGGCGCGCAGCGGCGGGGCGAACGAACGAAGGACGGCTAACGGCGCCGGCAGCGGGGGACGAAGCGCAGCGTCGGCTCCGGCCGTTTGGGCGGCTGCTGTCACGCCAGAACCGACGCCTAGGAGCGAGCTACCCAGAGCGACAAGCCAGGAAACGATCCGTAGTCTCATGCCCCGACCTTGCGCGAGGGCGACCGCCGTCGGGGGCTTCCGCGACAGATAGTGCATACCGACGGGCCTGTGGACAGCCGTGATTGGTCACGCTCCGCGACGCTCGCGTAGACTCACCATCGAGGTCAGGCTCGCCTGACTTACATCGCACGTCCTAACCACCGGCCCGGCTCCGTTCCAGGGGCGCAGGGTCGCACCGCCACTCGGTGCCTTCGACCACGGGGTCGAGGTGTCACGGCGACCAGGGCGTCAGGCGTGGCCGCCGACCGGCGTCCGCGAAGAACCGAGGATCGGCGCCCGGCGACATCGCGCATCAGCGCGATGTGGGGTGCCAGAAGGAGCGCGCGGCCATGGCCGTCGTCACCATGAAAGAGCTGCTTGCAAGCGGCGTCCATTTCGGGCATCAGACCCGGCGCTGGAACCCGAAGATGAAGCGATTCATCTTCACCGAGCGCAACGGCATCTACATCATTGATCTTCAGCAGTCGCTGACCTACATCGACCGCGCGTACGAGTTCGTCAAGGACACCGTGGCGCACGGCGGCTCGGTGTTGTTCGTCGGCACCAAGAAGCAGGCGCAAGAGGCGGTGGCTGAGCAGGCCACCCGCGTGGGCATGCCCTACGTCAACCAGCGCTGGCTCGGCGGCATGCTGACCAACTTCCAGACCGTCTTCAAGCGACTTCAGCGGCTCAAGGAACTTGAGATTCTGGAGCAAGGCGGCGCGAGCTATGGGCAGCGCACCAAGAAGGAGGCGCTGGTCTTGCAGCGCGAGAAGGACAAGCTGCTCAAGACGCTTGGCGGCATCCGCGAAATGTCGCGCGTTCCGAGCGCGGTGTGGATCGTCGACACCAAGAAGGAGCACATCGCTGTCGGTGAGGCCCGCAAGCTCGGCATCCCGGTGGTCGCGATCCTCGACACCAACTGTGACCCCGACGAGGTTGATTACAAGATCCCTGGCAACGACGACGCGATTCGCTCGGTCGCGCTGCTGACCAGGGTGGTTGCCGACGCGGTCGCCGAGGGCTTGATGGCTCGGGTTGCGGCTCGAGTGGGCGACGCCAAGCCGGACGTCGACGCTGGCAGCGAACTGGGTGGTGGCGAACCGCTCGCTGACTGGGAGCGCGAGTTGCTGGTTCGCAATACCGCAGCTGCAGACGCTGCTGCAGAAGCGGCAGCCGGGGCAGCGGCTCCGGCAGCAGCGGCACCCGAAGCTGCGACTGAAGCCGTTGGCGCCGATGAAGCGGCACCTGCGGCCGACGCCTGAGACTGAACCACCACTGGCGATCCACCGACCTGAAGGACGTTAAAGCGATCATGGCGAACTACACCACGGCCGACGTCAAGCGGCTTCGTGAGCTCACCGCCGCCGGCATGATGGACTGCAAGAAGGCTCTCGACGAAACCGACGGCGACTTCGACAAGGCTGTCGAGCTGCTGCGCATCAAGGGCGCGAAGGATGTCGGCAAGCGGGCCGAGCGCACCACCCAGAACGGCCTCATCGCGGCGCAGGCGAGCGGCGACTCGGGCGTCCTGATCGAGCTCAAGTGCGAGACGGACTTCGTCGCGAAGGGTGACCGGTTCCAGGAGCTCGGCGCCGCTTTGGTGAAGGCGTTCGTCGACTCCGACGCCACCGACCCGGCGAGCCTGCTCGCCGTGGTCGTCGACGGCCGCAAGGTCAGCGAGCTTATCGATGAGAACAGCGCAGCGCTGGGCGAGAAGATCGAGCTCGGGCGGGTGGCGAAGTTCACCGGCGGCGGCCACGTCGTGAGCTACCTGCACAAGACGAGTCCCGACCTGCCGCCGCAACTCGGTGTCCTGATTGAGCTCGATAGTGAGCACCCAGAGGTTGGCAAGGACGTCGCTCAGCACATCGCGGCCTTCTCGCCGTCGTACCTGAACCGTGACGAGATCCCAGCGGACGTCGTCGAGAACGAGCGCCGCATCGCTGAGGCGACCGCCCGCGAAGAGGGCAAGCCAGAGGCTGCGCTGCCCAAGATCGTCGAGGGTCGGGTGAGCGGCTTCTACAAGGACGCCGTGCTGATCGAGCAGGCGTTTGCCAAGGACAGCAAGAAGTCGGTCAAGCAGGTACTCGACGAGGCAGGCGTTCAGGCAGTCCGGTTCGTGAGGTTTCGCGTCGGGCAATCCTGAGGCAGACTGCCCAGCAGTACGCAGGACGGACGTCGACCGAATGCAGGCCATCGATGGCGGCCAACACCTCCATCGGCGCCCGCTGACTGCAGATGAGGGGCTCTGAGTTGACCAATCCTGACGAGGTCGAGTTCGGCGGAGTAGTGGCGCGCGGAGATGGCATCGCGCCGTATCAGGGTTATCAACGGGTCGTGCTGAAGTTGTCCGGAGAGGCGTTTGCGGGCGATGGCACGCTCGGCGTCGATCCCGACGTCGTGCTTTCGATTGCACAGCAGATCGGTGTCGTCGTGGCCGAAGGCGTTCAGGTTGCCGTGGTCATCGGCGGGGGCAACTTCTTCCGCGGCGCCGAGTTGTCCGTGCGGGGTATGGACCGCGCTCGCTCCGACTACATGGGCATGCTTGGAACCGTCATGAACTGCCTCGCGCTGCAGGATTTCCTCGAGAAGCAGCACGTCGAGACGCGCGTGCAGACTGCTATCACGATGGGGCAGGTCGCCGAGCCCTACATTCCGCGTCGGGCGATCCGGCACCTGCAGAAGGGCCGCGTCGTCATCTTCGGAGCGGGCCTTGGTGCGCCGTTTTTCTCGACTGACACAACGGCGGCGCAACGCGCACTCGAGATCGGCGCCCAGGTGGTGCTGATGGCCAAGAGCGTCGACGGCGTCTACGACAGCGACCCCAAGACCAACCCGGACGCCGTTCGGTTCGACACGTTGGACTACGACGAGGTGCTGGCTCGCGACCTGAAATTCGCTGACGCGACGGCGATCAGCCTCTGCCGCGACAACGCGATGCCGATCCTGGTCTTCAACCTGCTGGAGGACGGCAACATCCGCAGGGCCGTACACGGTGAGAAGATCGGGACGATGGTCAGTGCTGGCGCCCGCTGATCGGCGTCCGGCATAGTCTTTGCGCATTTTGAACAGATTGTGCCCTTGTAGCAAGGAGCTCCAGTGATCGACGACACCCTCTTCGAGGCCGAAGAGAAGATGGAAAAGGCTGTGAGCGTCGCGAAGGACAGCTTCGCGGCGATCCGGACCGGCCGCGCACACCCGGGAATGTTCGCGCGCGTCGTCGTCGAGTACTACGGGACGATCACGCCGCTGAACCAGCTCGCCGGGTTCACGGTCGCCGACGCCCGAATGATCGTCATCAGCCCGTATGACAAGAGCGCATTGCGCGCGATCGAGAAAGCGATCCGCGACTCCGACCTCGGTGTGAATCCAACCGATGACGGCAACGTGATCCGGGTCAGCGTCCCACAGCTCACCGAAGAACGTCGGCGCGACTACATCAAGCTGGCGCGTACCGAAGCGGAGGACGCGAGGATCTCGATACGCAATATTCGCCGCCACGCGAAAGAGGCACTCGACAAGCTCGAGAAGGGTGGCGAGGCTGGCGAGGACGACGTCCATCGCGCGGAGAAGGAACTCGACGACCTGACGCATCGCTACGTCGCCCAGATCGACGAGGTGCTGCGGCACAAGGAAGTCGAACTTCTCGAGGTCTGATGTGAACCCCGCGCTGGTCGACGATCCGCCCGCTGTCCCGGGCCCGAAGGCTGGCCGCAATCTGCGCGCGGCGATCACGATCGGTGTTCTGCTTGGCGGCGCGGTGGCTGCGTCGTTGTTCATCGTGAAGTGGCTATTCGTCGCCTTCACGATCGTCATCATGATGGCTGCGGTATTCGAACTGAGCAGGGCGTTGCGTGGCCGTGCCGTAGCAGTGCCGGCTATCCCGCTCGCGGTCGGCGCAGCCGCAGTGTTGGTGGCGACTTACAAGGGCGGCACCGAAAAGCTTGTCGTGGCCAGCCTGTTGCTCGTCGTTGCTGCGGTCGCTTGGGGTGTGGTGACTGACGGCATCGACAAGCTTGCCGGCATCGCAGCGAGCGTGTTCGTCGCGTGCTATGTCGCGTTACTCGGCGGCTTCGCGGTGTTGATGGTGGTGCCCGGTGATGGCCCGCGCCGCGTCGCTGCGTTTGTCGCGACCGTCGTTTGCAGTGACACCGGCGGGTACGCGGTCGGAGTGTTCCTCGGCAAGCATCCGATGGCGCCGAGCGTGAGCCCGAAGAAATCGTGGGAAGGATTCGGCGGATCTGTTGTCGCGTGCGCGCTGTGCGGCGGATTGCTGTTCCCGCTGACGCTGCACGCGACCTGGTGGCAAGGCGTGGTGTTCGGCCTCGCCATCGTCGCGACCGCAACCGTCGGCGATCTCAGCGAGTCGCTCATCAAGCGCGATCTCGGAATCAAGGACATGGGTAATCTGCTTCCGGGTCACGGCGGCGCGATGGACCGCTTCGACTCGCTGCTACTCGCTGCGCCAGTCGCGTGGGCATTGCTCACGATCTTCGTGCCCTGGCCCACTTGACTTGCTAACGCAGTTGGCTAGCCGGCGATCACTGCGCCGATGAAGCTCCCGGGGTGGGTCGCGCCAGTCTGGCAGTCGTCGACGCTGCCACCGGGCCACGGGATCTGTACCGACGTCGTGTCATCGGGCGGCGTGACGGTAAGCGTCGACGGTATCCACGCGCCGCTGGCGTCGCAGGCTGAGTCCGGGCCAGCCAGAAAAGTCAGGACGGCGTGTGCCCGGCCTCCGGGAACGAGGTTGACGCGAGCGGGCTTCGCAGGGGTGCGGACCAAGTCCACCGGAAGGGCACCTGCTGCGCCGAACTCGGTGCCGGGGAAACCGAGCAACGAACACGGTTGCGACGACGCGTTCGTGAAGACGATTGGCACCTGGTACTGAGTGTTGACGGTCTGTTGAATAGCTCCGAGCGCTACGTCGAGCGACGTTGTCTCACAACGCGGCGCGCTCGCTGAAGTGGTCGGTGAGCCACCACCGATGACGACTGCGGCGGCTGGCGCGGGCGCTGCCAGGCGAGTACCGACGCTGCTGAGCTGCGCCCGCAACGCTGTCCATGGGATTGGGAGATCGACCGTTCCGCACGCTTCCGCCGCGACCTGTCCCTGCGAAAGACCAATCAGCAGCCCTGATCGTCCGATCGCGGTACCGGCATAGTTGTCGGCCGTTGGTGCAACGCCGTCACTGAACTCATCACTGCAGCCGATCGCATCGAGTTTCGCCGTCGTCGCGGTTGCTGTTGCGGCTGCAAGCGCCGTGAGGGATGAACCGATGAACAACCGGGACGGCGCGATGCTGGCGCCGTTCGTCGCGTCAACGATCACCGCAGTGAGTTGCGTCGTCGGATGCGCTCCACCGGGGAAGAAGGTCGAAATCGTCCAGGTGCCCGACACGACCACCGAGTCGGCACGACTCGTCGTGAAGTCAGCCTGGAAGTCGCCACTCCCGCACGCAGGCCCCGTACACGGCTGCTGCGACGCCACGTTTTTCACGTAGTCGGTCAGCGCGGCCGTGACGGGAGCTTGCAGCGCGGCCGCGATGGCTGCGCCGTTCGACAGGCCAACAACCGAGAGCTGATCCGTGTCGAGCGTGCCCACGTCGCCCGTACCGGTTCGGTGTGAGCGGGCGAGCTCAACAACGACACGTGCCGGCGGAGCCGGCGCCGTGCTCGATGCAGCACTCGATGAGGGAGCTGGCGGAGCACTCGAGATTGCTGGTGACGCAGCGGGAGTCGACGCTGGCGCGGCATTGCTCGACGTCCCGGCGGTTGGTGTGCTTGTGGGTGAGACAACCGGTGTCGACGTCGATGTGCTCGCGTGCTTGGAGCTCGAGTTGCACGCTGTCGCCAACGCGACGAGTGCGACGAGCGCTGCAGTTCGCAGGTAGTTGCGGGATGACGTCAGCACCGGTCTCCTCTAATGCGGTCGCCTATGAGACGCCCGCCAAGCGCAACTGGTTGTGCCTGTCCGGCGAAGCGTTGAAATCCACCGCTCGTTCTTGCGTGCGTTGGACTTCAACGCCTGGCGGAAACGGAATGCGCGCTAGACAGGAAGCCCGGGCGCGGGGAAGTCGGTGGTCAACTCGCGCACGTGCGCTTCGACGCGATCGGTCGTGGCGTTCAGGGTGTCCTCGTCATTTTTCGCCACCGCGGCGACCACCTCGTCGAACCACGCGCCGATCTGACGCATCTCGCTGACCCCCATGCCGCGACTGGTCACTGCTGGCGTCCCGATGCGAATGCCTGACGGGTCGAAAGGCTTGCGGGGGTCGTAGGGGACGGTGTTGTAGTTGACGACGAGTCCGGCACGATCGAGAGCCTTGGCGACCGGCTTTCCCGCGACGCCCTGGGGTGTCAGGTCGATCAGGATGAGGTGGTTGTCGGTGCCTCCCGACACTAGGTCGTAGCCCCGCGACGACAGCTCGTCGGCCAGAGCGTGCGCGTTGGTGACGATCGCCGCGGCGTAGTCACGAAAGTTCGGTTGCTGCGCCTCATGCAACGCAACTGCGATCGCGGCTGTCGTGTGGTTGTGCGGACCGCCTTGCAGGCCAGGGAAAACGGCTTTGTCGATGGCCTTGGCGTACTGCTCGTCGCACATCAGCATCGCGCCTCGAGGGCCGCGCAGCGTTTTGTGCGTCGTCGTCGAGATGACACCTGCGTACCCAACAGGAGACGGGTGCGCGCCACCGGCGATGAGTCCGGCGATATGTGCGATGTCGGCGACCAGGACCGCGTCGACTTCGCGAGCAATGTCGGCGAACGCCGGAAAGTCAATGGTGCGTGGGATCGCCGTGCCTCCGCAGAAGATGATCTTCGGCCGCTCGCGAAGCGCGATCTCGCGAACCTCGTCCATGTCGACGCGTCCGCTTTCGCGACCGACGCCGTACTGCACGGCGTGAAACCAGATGCCGGTCGCGGAGACCGACCAGCCGTGAGTGAGGTGCCCGCCCATCGGCAGTGCCATACCCATGACGGTGTCGCCGGCGTTGGCGAGGGCGAGATAGACCGCGAGGTTTGCAGGGGAGCCCGAATACGGCTGCACATTGGCGTGGTCAACGCCGAACACGGCCTTTGCGCGGTTGATCGCGAGCGTCTCGACCTGATCGATGACCTGCTGGCCCTCGTAGTACCTCTTGGTCGGGTAACCCTCGGAGTACTTGTTGGTCAGCACGGAGCCAGTGGCTTCGAGTACCGCCTGTGAGACGTAGTTCTCCGACGCGATCAGCCGGACCTTCTCGGACTGAAGCGTCTCTTCGGCGCGTACGAGTGCAGCGACCTCAGGGTCGGTCGCGGTCAGCGCAGCAAGGTGATCGGGCACGGTGTCTCCTCGGTGGACACCCAGGCGCACGGCGTCCGCGTCGATCGCTCCCCGGTGGTTGATCCACCATCTATGCGCCAGTCGCGACGCACCGATCCTAGCCGGAACGCTGCCTCAGCCCATGCACTCGATGTGCTCGACCTGGAACTGAACAGTGGCATCGACGAGCAGGGTGTGGCAGTAGGCGCAGTGGGTCTCACCCGTTGCCGGGGCGCCGCACGACGGGCATGTCGCGGGCAGTGGGGGACTCGTCAGGCCGGCCGGTCGGGTCAGGCGCCAGGTCTCGAACCAGGGGCGCTCGGGCATCGCCGCGAGCTGGCTCGCCGGAGGGGCGCTGGCGCCCAGCGCGACCAGACCCATCCGCCCAACGACGTCGTACCTGACCAAGCACACGATGTTGCCGGCGCTGTCGGCCTCGACACCGCGCAGTGTCGCCGTCACCTGGTCGATCGAGCTCATTGTGAGCTGATGGCCGGAGTTCAACGCGTACTGCAACTGGTTGCCGAACATCGAGGTCAGCTCGGGTGAGAGGCGGCCCGCGACCGGGTCGATCGTTCCCGCGCTCAGGGCTGCGCGGACGTCGGTGAACAGCGACGTCGCGCCGGCAAGGAAGAACTTCGGATCAAAGGTCGCGTCGACTCGCTGAATGGCCGCGACGTCGACGTCACCGGCGACTCCGATGGCGCTAGCGGCACCCGTCGCGGCTGGGTCCAGCACGAACGACTGCAGGCGTGCTGCGTCGTTGACGCGCGACTTGAACAAGCTCACGTGACGCTCACTCCTCCAACGTCACTGCTTCCGATATCACTGAGCGGCGGGGACGGCGGTGCCGCAAGCCGAGCAGAACAGGGCGCCCGCAGCGAGCGAATGTCCGCAGTGGGAGCAGAAGGCCGGCGCGACGACGGGTGCGGCGGTGGCCGTGGCAGCAGGTGCGGTCGGTGCAGAGGCCGCGGGCGCCGCAACGCGGGCGGGTACGGGCGCGGCCGGTTGCTGAGCACCCGCAAACGCGCCGAGAACGCCAGCGCCGAGGCCGAGCGAGGCGATGCCGAGAGCTTCGTTGCCGCCACCCTGGCCGTTGGCCATCCCTTTGCCGGCCCCGAGGAGTGCCTCACCCTGGGCGTAGGCGCCGAACGAGCCAGTCAATGCGGTGTAGGCGGTGTCACGGGCCAGCGTGCGCAGCTGCTCGGCGTCCTCGTCGGACACGCTCACGGTCACGTTGCCGAGTCTGTTCACCCGGATGCCATAGGTGACAAGCGCCTGGTTTGCGGCCAGAACGGTGCCGGCCTCGATGTCGGGAGTGCGGCTGGCCAGGCCAAGAACCGGCCATTCGTCGTTGACGACGTGTCCGACGACGACCGTGCGAACGGCCTTGAGCACCTGGTCGGAGGCCCATGCGACGACCGCCGAGGGATCGGCGAGATCGACGCTGCCCGTCAGTTTCGTGATAAGCGCGGCCGGGTCGACGACCTGAAGGGAAAAGTCGCCGTACGCCCGCAGCTGCACGACAAGTCGCGTCTCCGGGTCGCGCACCGAATCGACCGGCCCCCCGAATGTGAGATCGGGGAATTCATGCGTGCTAACGAAGAAAAGCTCGGAATCGTACGCATTTCCGCCGCTCAGCTTGTCCGCGACATCGCCGAGGAAGGGCAACTCGGTCGCGTCGATCTGGTGTCGCCCAGGTTGTAGCAGTCCGATGACGCGACCTTGCGAGATAAAGATCGCCAGCTCATCGACGTCCACGATTGCGCTTGTGAAACGACGGATCTGGTGGTCGGGCCACTTGAAGAGCAGCTGCCCCTTGGCGCCGTCTGGCACTGCGATGAACTCGCGACTGATGTCGTGGCGCAGACCCATCAACACTCCTGTGGTCGGGGTGGGCGGACAGGCGCCGCCCTCCTCCCTTGTCGGAGTGCGCGCACCGGTCCTTGAGGGGCTGGGCCTTGAGGTAGGGGAGACTGGACGGACCATGCCTGCCCCCGGAGAGCTGCTTTTCGTCGCGCCGCGCCGTGCCAAGCCGCCGCGTCACCTGGCCGATCTGTCGCCTGCCGATCGACGGGCGGCCGTCGGCGAGCTCGGGCAACCGCCGTTTCGGGCCTCGCAGCTTTCGAATCATTACTTCAGCCGGCTGGTCGACGACCCCGAGGCGATGACCGACGTCCCGGCCGCGTCCCGTGAGGCTCTGGTCGGCGCGCTGCTGCCGACCCTCCTCACGCCGGTGCGTGAGATCACCTGCGACGACGGCGCCACCCGCAAGACCGTGTGGCGGCTCTTCGACGGGACGCTCGTCGAGTCGGTGCTGATGCGCTACTTCGGGCCTGCGGGCCCAGCCCTGGCCGAGCTCGGTGATGAGTCGGACGACGAGGTGTTGCCGTCTGAATCGCCGGCTCGCCCCGCGCCAACGACGCGTGGCCGCGACCGGGTCACCATCTGCGTCTCGAGCCAGGCAGGCTGTGGGATGAACTGCCCGTTCTGTGCGACCGGCCAGGCCGGCCTCACCCGCAACCTCTCGACGGGCGAGATCGTCGAGCAGGTCGTCGCCGGTGCGCGGGCGATGGCACGGGGAGAGATTCCCGGTGGTGTAGGCCGAATTTCCAACGTGGTCTTCATGGGCATGGGCGAGCCGCTGGCTAACTACAACGCCGTGCTCGGCGCCGTCCGGCGGCTGACTGATCCGGCGCCTGAGGGCCTGGGTATCTCGCAACGCGGGATCACCGTGTCGACCGTCGGCTTGGTGCCCGCCATCGACAAGCTCACGGCCGAGGGCCTCAACGTCACGCTGGCCGTGTCGTTGCACGCACCGGACGACGAGTTGCGCGACACGTTGGTCCCGATCAACACGCGTTGGAAAGTCGCTGAGGTGCTCGACGCGGCGGCCCGCTACGTCGAGGCGACAAAGCGGCGGGTGTCGATCGAGTACGCATTGATCCGCGACATCAACGATCAGGCATGGCGGGCCGACATGCTCGGTCAGTTGCTGCGAGAACGACTCGGCCACCTCGTGCACGTCAATCTGATTCCGCTCAATCCCACGCCAGGCTCAATATGGACGGCGTCGCGCAGCAAGGACGAGAAGGCTTTCGTTCGCGGGTTGGAGAATCAGGGCGTGACGGTGACGGTCCGCGATACTCGAGGCCGCGAAATCGAAGGTGCCTGTGGTCAGCTGGCGACCGACACCCAGCCGACCGCGTCGTCGTCCGCTGAAAGCGGATAGCGCTCGCCCTCAGCCGCCAAGCAGTCGCTCGAACGCCTTAGCCCGCAACGATGTCTTGCCGGTGCGGCTCGCTACCCCGTCGGCGGAGCTCATCACCCGCACACCCGCGTTGACTCCGACCCACCGCAATGGTTCGGGTTCCCACTGGCGGCTGTGATGGTTGACCCACGGCAGTGCCGTCAGCTCGCTGTCGTGTTCGGTAATCAGGTCGGTCAGCGTGCGACCCGCCAGGTTCGACGTCGCGACGCCATCGCCGACGTAGCCGCCGGCCCATCCGAGCCCGGTCGTGCGGTCAAGACCGACAGACGCAAACCAATCACGCGGGACGCCGAGTGGTCCGCCCCATGTGTGAGTGACCGTCACGTCGGCCAGCGCAGGGAACAACTCGACGACGATGCGGCGTAGCGCGTCGAACACTGCGGGCTCGCGGTCATAGGAGGGTTCGACGCGCGAGCCGAAGTGATACGGCGCTCCACGCCCGCCGAACGCAAGCCGATCGTCGGCCGTGCGCTGGCCGTAGATGATGAGATGCCGCAGATCGTTGAACGTCTCACGATGACGTAAGCCGACGTCGTCCCAGAAAGCGTTTGGCAACGGCTCGGTGGCCATCATCAACGAATAGACCGGCGCCAACGCGCGACGGTATCCACGGATCGTCGGCGTGTAGCCCTCGGTAGCCCGGACGACGACATCGGCGCGCACGACGCCGTGCCGAGTGTCGACGCGATGGGCTGAGATTGAGGTGACCGTCGTGCCCTCGTGGATCGTGGCACCGCGTCGCTCCACGAGCTCCGCGAGCGCGCGCACAAGTTTCGCCGGATGTATTGCGGCGCAGTGCTGAGTGAACAACGCACCAATAACTTCGGTGGCGTTCAAGCGCGCCCGTGCCTCGGCAGCATCGAGCAGCGAGATGTCGTCGCTGTCTTCGCCCCATGAGCGCGCGTGCTCGAGTTTCTCGCGCGCCCGCTCGATCTGCGCACGGCTGCGGATGAGGGATACCGTGCCGCCCTTGGCGTATCCGCAGTCGACCCCGTTGGCGCTTGTTACTGCCCCGATCTCGTCGACGCTGTCGCGCATCGCGTCGCGAAGTGCAATCGCGGCAGTGCGCGACGACTGCGCTGCGATCTTCTCCATCGAGGCAGGAAACAGTGCGCTGCACCAACCGCCGTTGCGGCCCGATGCGCCGAAGCCGGCAATTTCCTTCTCCAACAGCACAACCCGAAGGGTGGGGTCGCGCTCGAGGAGGTAGTACGCGGTCCACAAGCCGGTAAATCCGGCTCCGACGATTGCGACATCGACATTGCGCGCGCCGGGCAACGCGGGCCGCTGACTTAGGTTGCCACCCGAAGAGGCGAGGTCGTCGAGCCAAAAGCTGCGTGACCGGTAGTCTGTGTCGTCTTTCACGGCGTCCAAGTCACGGTGTCCAGCGCGCGAGGTAGGGCGGCGGTTCGTAAGGCTCTTGCAGATCAGGCGTCGGCACCGGTGTGCCGAACGCCGACTGGATCGGCAGCACACCGGCCCACACCGGCTCGTGCAAGTCCTCCACCGGATCGTCTGGCCAGCCGCCGCTTACTTTCACCGACCATTCGCGCAGCGGCATCCGGAGCAGCGTCGTCGCGGCGAGTTCCTTTGCGGTCGGTGAACGCAGTTCTGTCCAGCGACCGGGCATCAGATGTTCCGTCAGCACCTCCAGGCATCGCCCGGTCTGTTCCGCCGGCACGGTTTCGCAGGTTCCGAACATCATGGCGCTGCGGTAATGCATGGATGATTCGAACGCCGAGCGCGCGAGCACCATGCCGTCGAGAATCGTGACGGTCACGCAGGTTGGCGACACCCCAGCAAGGCCGCGAAAGAGCCTGCTGCCAGTTGATCCGTGGATCAGCAAGTGATCGCCATCGCGCGCAAACGCGACAGGCAAGACATAGGTCTGGCCATCGGCATCGGCTACGCCGACGTGCGCAACGCGAGCCGCGTCGAGAATCGCATACAACGCTGAACGGTCGGTCACTTGTTTCTCGGGCAGTCGTCGCACTTTGGTCCGCTCAAAGCCGTCGCCTCGCGGGACTGTCACAGGATCGACCAGGCCTCCGTCAGTACAGATCGCAACGTCTGCTCGATGAAATCGAACTCAGGCTGGTCGATGATCAGTGGCGGCGCGAGTTGGATGACCGGGTCACCGCGATCGTCGGCGCGGCAGATCAGGCCGGCCTCGAAAAGCGCCCCTGAGAGGAAGCCGCGAAGCAGTCGCTCGGACTCTGCATCGTCGAAGGTTTCTCTCGTGACTTTGTCCTTCACGAGTTCGATGCCGTAGAAGTAGCCGTCGCCACGGACCTCGCCCACGATCGGCAGATCGTTGAGCTTGCTCAGGGTGGCGCGGAACTTGTCTTCGGTCGAGAGCACGTGGCCCAGCAGGTCTTCCTTTTCGAAGACATCGAGATTTGCGAGCGCGACTGCGCAGCTGACTGGGTGGCCGCCGAAGGTGATGCCGTGCAAGAACGTCGACGTGTCCTTGAGGAACGGCTCCATGATCCGGTCGGATGCGATCATCGCGCCGATCGGTGCGTATCCCGACGTCATGCCCTTTGCGACGGTGATGATGTCGGGTTGGTACCCATACCGATCCGCAGCGAAGTAGTAGCCAAGACGGCCGAACGCGCAGATGGTCTCGTCAGAGACAAGGAGCACGCCGTGTCGGTCGCAAATCTCTCGCACGCGTTGGAAATAGCCAGGCGGGGGAGGGAAACAGCCGCCAGAGTTCTGCACGGGCTCCAGGTAGACCGCTGCGACTGATTCGGGACCCTCACGAAGGATGGCGCGCTCGATTTCGTCAGCTGCCCAGCGGCCGAAGGCCTCGAGATCATCGCCGTGCTCAGGGGCGCGATAGAAGTTGGTGTTCGGAACGCGAACCGATCCGGGGACCAGCGGTTCGAATACATTCTTGATTGCGGGCAGGCCGGTGATGGAGAGCGCGCCCATCGTGGCGCCGTGGTAGGCGATGTCTCGGCTGATGACCTTGTACCGACTCGGCTGGCCGATAGCGCGAAAGTACTGGCGAGCCAGCTTCCATGCGGATTCGACGGCCTCGGAACCACCGGTGGTGAAGAAGACGCGGTTCAGATCGCCCGGCGCAAGGTTGGCCAGCCGCTCGGCCAGTTCGATCGCGCGCGGGTGGGCGTAGCTCCACAACGGGAAGTACGCGAGCTCCTTCGACTGGCGCGCGGCCGCCTCAGCGATCTCGTCGCGACCATGACCAACCATGCTGACGAAGAGCCCAGCTAGTCCGTCGAGGTAACGACGGCCTTTGCTGTCGTACACATATGCACCCTCGCCGCGGACGATGATCGGCACGTCGTTGTTTGCATACGACGACATGCGAGTGAAGTGCATCCAGAGGTGGCGGCGGGCAGCCTCCTGCAGGGCGGCGGCGTTGGCGATGTCGGCGCTGTGGACGTCTTGTGGCGTGGTCATCTGGTCCCCCAGGTGTATGTCTGCTTACGAAGCTTGAGATAGACGAAGGTCTCGGTGCTGCGGACGGCTGGGATGGCCCGAATCCGACCGTTCAAAAGCTCGAGCAGGTGGTCGTCGTCCTCGCAGACGGTTTCGACCAACAGGTCGAACGAGCCCGCGGTAACCACGACGTAGTCGACCTCGGGAAACTTCTCCAGCTCGTCGGCCACCGCTTCGATGTCGCCCTCGACGCGCAAACCGATCATTGCCTGGCGCGGGAACCCCAGTTGGAGCGGGTCGGTGACGGCCACGATCTGGATCACACCGCTCTTGAGCAACCGTTGAACGCGTTGTCGCACCGCCGCTTCGGACAGACCCACGGCTTGCGCAATCGTCGCGTAGGACCGTCGTCCGTCTTGCTGCAGTTGTTCGATAATGGCCTTTGAGACCTCATCGAGGACGCCGGCCGCGGGCACCGGTCGTTCGCGTGGGGTCATTTGGCAATCATGGCCCCGACCCTGACGGGGTGCAAGCGATTCCGTAGTCGGGGGCCCGTGCACCCACGGAATCAATGGTCGATCCTCCATATCACTGCTGTTCTCGTCTCCCGCAAGCGCTCTCGCCCAGCTACGCTGTCGGCACCCTCGCCGTAAGGAGACTTAAGATGGCCGCCGGACCCCAAGCGCTGCGCAATTTCGTCGATGGCGGGTACGTCGACACCGAGGCGGGCGTATCTAGTGGCATCGTCGACCCGAGCACCGGGGAGGTTTATGCGACCGCGCCAGTGTCGGAGGCGGCCGATGTCGATCTCGCGATGCGCGCGGCGGAGCGGGGCTTCGAGGTCTGGCGCGATGCCACGCCGTCCGCCAGGCAACGTGCACTGCTGCGCATAGCGGATGCCATCGAGGCGCGGGCCGATGAGATCGTCGCCGCTGAGTCGCAGAACACCGGGAAGCCGCTTGCACTGACGCTGTCGGAAGAACTGCCGCCGATGGTCGACCAGATCCGCTTCTTCGCAGGCGCGGCGCGAGTGCTGGAAGGTAAGGCCGCGGGGGAGTACATGGCCGGATTCACCTCCTTCGTGAGGCGTGAACCGGTCGGTGTGTGCGCGCAGGTGACGCCCTGGAACTACCCGATGATGATGGCCGTCTGGAAGTGGGCGCCGGCGATTGCCGCAGGCAACGCTGTAGTGCTCAAGCCGTCCGACACGACGCCGGTGACGGCACTGCTGATGGCCGAAATCGCAGCGGAGTTCCTGCCGCCGGGCGTGCTGAATGTGGTGTGCGGCGAACGTGACACAGGCCGTCTGCTCGTCGAACATCGCACGCCGAGCATGGTCTCGATCACCGGCAGCGTGCGGGCGGGTATGGAAGTCGCAGGTGCGGCAGCTCGCGATCTCAAGCGCGTGCACCTCGAGCTCGGGGGAAAGGCCCCGGTGGTTGTCTTCGATGACGCGGACCTCGACAACACCGCGGAGGGCATTGCGATGGCCGGCTACTTCAACGCTGGCCAGGACTGCACAGCTGCAACCCGGGTGCTCGCGGCACCGGGTATCTATAGCGACTTCGTCGCTGCACTGACTGAGCGGGCCCGCGGCACGGTCGTCGGTCCGCCGTCCAATACCGACGCAGCGTACGGACCGGTCAACAACGCGAACCAGCTCGCCCGGGTCAGCGGATTCGTTGACAGGTTGCCCGACCACGCACAGCTGGTCGCAGGCGGCCACCGTCTCGGTGACCGTGGCTATTTCTATGAGCCGACGGTGGTTGCCGGCTTGCAGCAGGGCGACGAGATCGTGACCGACGAAGTATTCGGGCCGGTCATCACAGTCCAGAAATTCAGTGACGAAGACGAAGCGGTGCGCTGGGCCAACAGCGTTGAGTACGGCCTTTCGTCATCGGTCTGGACCCGCGATCACGGCCGGGCGATGCGTTTGGCCAAGCGTCTCGACTTCGGCTGCGTGTGGATCAACACGCACATCCCGCTCGTGGCAGAGATGCCGCACGGCGGCTTCAAGCACAGCGGCTACGGCAAGGACCTGTCGATGTACGGCTTCGAGGACTACACGCGCATCAAGCACGTGATGACCAACCTCGACGCCTAGCGCTGGCGGAGTTGGCGAGGAACGGCCTAGGGTTTTCGCCGACTAAAGGAATTACGCGCGAAAATTCGCCAGAAGGACGCTGAATTCCTTCGCTCGGCGACGCCAAAGACGAACCCCTGGTGGTTCGGCGAGAGCCGCCCGCTCCCGCCGAACCACCCGCTCGTTTAGTCGTTCTTCAGGTGCTCCGCCAGTTCAGGCTCGGGAGACATGACCTGCCCCCGGAAGTACGGCCGGAAGATGGGGATCGAAATCGCCATCAGTACCAGGCCGACGATGAATGAGAGCACGCCGATGATGAAGACGCCGCCGATATCCCAGTGCGGTGAGAACTGCATGGACCAACTCGTATAGCTCTGAACTGGATTCCAGTCGAGCCAAATGTCGTAGATCAGGAACGCGAACAGGAGAACTGCGCCAATGAGCGGGATGATGCCCTTCACCCACAGGTCGCGGGCGCTGTTTCGTAGATCCCTGCGGTAGTACCACGCACATTCAAACCCGGTGAGGCCGTAGTAGAACGCGATCATCCAGCCAAGTGCCGTGACCGAGTCGGGAATGATGTTGCCCGCCGCGAGGAAGTTGAACACGACGTAGAGCACGATCGAGATGCCGCCCATCGCCAGTGTCGACACGCTCGGCGTCAGGTAGCGCGGGTGGATCTTGGCGAAGGCCCTCGGGATCGCCTTGTACGCCGCCATCGCCAGCGATGTGCGTGCCGTTGGCAGGATCGTCGTCTGCGTCGACGCAGCCGCCGAGGTGAGGACCATCAGTACGAGCAGCTTGGAGAAGAACAGGCCTACACCATGCCCGCCGAACGCCGCGCTGCCCAGGATGCTGATGACGTCGCTGGAGTTGTCGGGGTTGGTAAGCCCGTTGCCCGTCGCACCCACGCCCGCGAATCCGACGACCGCGATCGCCACGACCGTGTAGATCGCGACCAGCAGGATCGTCGAGATGACGGCGGCGCGACCGGGCGTCTTCTCCTTGTCGGCGGTCTCCTCGTTCACGGAGACGGCGCTGTCCCAGCCCCAATAGATGAACAGCATCAGCAAGATCGCCTGAACGAAGTGGCTCACGCTCATGTGCGCGGGGTTGAACCACGAGGCGCTGATGTGACTCGAGCCGGCAGGGGCATTGTTGCCGTACGTCTTCACGATGGCCGTGATTGAGAACACGGCCAGCATGACGACCTCGATCGCCAGCAGCACCTTCTGGATGTTGGCCGAGATCTCGATGCCGACGTAGCAGATCCAGGTCATCAAGACGATCCAGATCACGCCGACGATCAAGACCCAGCCGCTTGTCGCGTCGCCGCCAATACCGTGGGCCCCGACGAGCAGAAAGAAGTATTGCCCGGCAACCTGAGCGAGGCTGGCCATGACGAGGATGTCGGCGGCGATGATGCCCCAGCCACCCATCCAGCCGGTCTTCGGCCCGAAGGCCTTGGTACCCCAGGTGAACGTGGTGCCGCAATCCGGTTCGCGCCGGTTCAGTTCCTTGTAACCGAACGAGATCAGGAAGATCGGGACGAACGCCAGGATGACGACGATGACCGTCTGAGTGCCGGCCAGGACCGCCACAAAGCCCAGCGTCGCCGCGAGGCTGTAGGCCGGCGCGGTGGACGCGACGCCGATAACGATGCTCGATACGAGGTTGAGCGCACCGCCCTTAAGTCCCTTGTCGAGCACTTCTCCGTTGTCGTAGTGGACCTGTGTGGCGTCGGCGACCATGAGCACCTCTGGGAGCGATGTGGGCGGATGGATTGGCACCAGCGGTTTTTGAACCCTCCGGTTATCGCACTGATTTCGTCGGATGACAAGGGATTCCGTGGTCTCGTTCTGATCGGGCGACCGTTTCGGTGGTAGCGTCCCGCCA
>Ga0208717_1000198_pt1 | contig 24697 bp, 18 predicted proteins | sample NGESurF53shallow_FD_184489 | JGI IMG/M metagenome (GOLD analysis project Ga0208717, IMG submission 184489) | Arctic peat soil microbial communities from Barrow, Alaska - NGEE Surface sample F53-3 shallow (SPAdes) | ecosystem: Environmental > Terrestrial > Soil > Wetlands > Peat ... | reverse complement strand
AACGCCGCCGGGATCACCGTCTGGGAGGACAGCCTTGAGGGCACCAAGGCCTCCTGGTCGAAGGTGATCGAGGTGAACCTGACCGGGACGTACCTGGCCTGCCAAGCCTTCGGGCGCGCCTGCCGGGACGCCGGTCACGGCGGCGCGATCGTGAACGTCTCGTCGATGTCCTCGACGGTGGTCAACATCCCGCAGCACCAGGTCAGCTATCACGCCTCCAAGGCTGGCGTGGACATGGTGACGAAAGCGCTGGCCGTGGAGTGGGCGCCGCTCGGGATCCGGGTGAACGCAGTGGCGCCCGGCTACATCCTCTCGGACATGACCCGGCAGTTCACCGCGGCGAACCCGGAACTTGCCGAGCAGTGGCGCGGGCTGATCCCGGCCGGCCGGATGGGTGTGCCTGCGGATCTCGACGGCCTGGTCACCCTGCTCTGCTCGTCGGCCTCCAGTTACCTGACGGGACAGTCGGTCGTGATCGACGGTGGCTACAGCGCGATCTAAGGGCGGCAATGCCCGCCCGTCGGCCGGTCACACCAGCAGAACGCGGTCCCGGTAAGGGTCCAGCCGCACGTCGGCGGGGTCGAGTTCGGTCACCACGGTCTGGATCTGATCGAGGCTCAGCGCGCGGACCGCCGAGCGCTGGCCCAGCTTCGTGGAGTCCACCGCCAGCACCACGGACTGCGAGGCGCGGGCCAGTGCCTGCTTCATCTCGACCTCCTCGACGGTCGGCTCCATCGTGCCCAGCTCCGGGTCGAGCGCGGTCGCGGACAGGAAACAGCAGGAGAGGGAAAAGCCTGCGAGGGTCCGCTGGGCCACCGGCCCGACCAGGCTGCCGGTCCGCCGGTCGACCTCGCCGCCTGACAGGAAGGCGCGGACGTCGGCGCGCGACTGCAGGGTCTGGAACGCCGGGATGCCGTAGGTGACGACCACCAGATGATCGACGGCGGGCAAACCCTCGGCGAACTGGAACAGTGTCGTAGAGGCGTCGATCCCCACAGAGTCGTGCTCGAGCGCGAGCGGCCCGAGTTTCCCGGCGATCCGCCGCTTGGCGCTCAGCGCCCTGGACTGGCGGATCTCGAATTCCTCGGTACCCACGAAGATCGCGCCGCCCCGCACCAGGCGGGCGCTGCCCTCGCGTTCCAGGCCCTTGAGGTCGCGCCGGATGGTCATGTGGTGAACCCCGAGCTGACCGGCGGCGCCGGTGATGTCCACCCGTCCGGATTCACGAAGCAGATCCAGCAGGACCCGCCGCCGTTCCTCGGCTGCGAGCGATCCGCCCAGGCTCATCGGTCCCCGATCCTCCACCAGGTCGGCGGCACGTTATCTGGCCCTCAATGTACCGGGACCCAGAGGTAGGCCGAGCTATTGTGTCGGCTGTCACGCTGAGCTAAGTTAACAATATATAACAGATGCTCGTCTCGGTGAGGTGCCGACGCTATGGCCGATTCCCGCACGGTGAGCGACCTGATCGGTCGTGGCACCCGCCTGGGCTTAGACCCGCGGAACTCCGGAGTCCGACATGGCATCTGAACTACGCATCCTGGTGGAGTTGTCGCGCACCCTGGGTGAACCGGGCCGGGATCTGGTCATCCTGGCCGAGGGCAACACCTCGATCCGTACCGACCCGGACCGGATGCTGGTGAAAGCCAGCGGTTCTCAGCTGGGCGCCGCTGCCGACGAGGACTTCGTCGAGGTGGACACCCGGATCATGCTCGACCTGGTCAACGACGAGACGGCCGGGGAGGACGACGCACAGCGGGTGTTCGGTGAACTTGGCCGCGGGGGTAAGCGGCCTTCCGTTGAGGCCATGTTGCACGCGATCTGCCTGAGTGTCGGCGGTGCCAGTGTCGTCGGACACACCCATCCGGTCCCGGTGAACATCGTCCTCTGCTCCCCGCACGCCGAACGGATGTCGTCCGACGTGCTGTTCCCGGAGCAGGTCGTGATCCTCGGCCGGAAACCGGTCTTCGTGCCCTATATGGATCCGGGCCTGACCCTGGCCCGGGCCGTGCAGCAGGAAATGCTGCGGCAGATCGAACGCGACGGGACCCCGCCGAAGGTGGTCTACCTCGGCAACCATGGCATCTTCGCCCTCGGCGGGTCCGCCGCGGAGGTGCTGCAGATCACGGCCATGGCGGTGAAGGTGAGCCGGATTCTCGGCGGGGCCCTCACCATCGGCGGGGTGCGCGCCCTTTCGGAGCACGACGTCGCCCGGATCGACGGGCGACCGGACGAGATTTACCGGCGCCAGGTGCTGGCCGATACCGGGCAGAACGCCGGCTGCCAGGCGGGTGGCTCCCATGTCTAAGTCCCTGCAGGACCAGGTCGCTGTGATCACCGGCGCCTCGAGCGGGATCGGCCTGGCCATCGCCCAGGCCCTGGCCGCGGAGGGCGCGCAGCTGGTGCTCGGCGCCCGCTCGCAGTCGAAGCTCGACCAAGCGGCCGCCACCCTCGGCGAGGCGGCCATTGCTGTTCGCACCGACGTGACCAGCGCCGCGGACGTCGAGGCCCTGATGGGGACGGCGATCGGGCGGCACGGCCGGATCGACATCCTGATCGCCAATGCCGGCGTCTACACGGGCGGCGACTTCGCGGACGCCGACCAGGGCGAACTGCTCGGCCTGATCGATACCAACGTGGGCGGCATCGTCCGAACGGTGCACGCCGCACTCACGCACATGATCCCGGCCGGGAGCGGAAACATCGTGATCACCAGTTCGGTGGCCGGGCACCAGGTGACCTACTGGGAGCCGGTGTATTCGGCGTCGAAGCACGCCGTTCATGCGCTGACTCACGGTATCCGGCGCCAGTTGATCGGGACGGGAGTGCGAATCGGATCCGTCGCACCCGGTGTCGTCCTGAACGACCTGTGGAAGGTGACGGACGCGGCCGCGGTGGCGGCCGGCGTCGCGGCGGGAACCGGGCTGCAGTCCGAGGACGTGGCCGACGCCGTGCTGTACATGCTGACCCGGCCCAGTCACGTCAACATCCGAGACCTCGTCGTCCTGCCGGTCAACCAGGAGATCTGAGCAGCAGGTAACGATGACGCCGTAGCCCGAAGCGCAGGCCAGCCGCCATCCGTAACTGCCCGCCAGTGGGTCTAGCGGGGCTCGTCTGGCCTGAGCCCGTGCTCCGGCCCGTGGTCCGGCCGGTGTGGCCGACGCCGGCCCCGCGGCGGCGGGGGTGGCGGAGGGCCGTCCGGGGCGGCCCCGGGCCAGACCAGCAGGACCGGGCAGGCCGCGTGGTCCACCACGAAGCGGGCCGCCTTGCCCAGGCTCCTGGGCCCCGCCTGGGCTCCCTGGCGGCCCAGGATGAGCAGGTCCGTGCCGCGGGCCGCCTGCACCACCTCCTGCTCGGGACGGCCGCGGCGGCGCAGCTGGCGGGCCGGGCGGCCCAGCCGGGCGGCCGCGGCCTCCAGCACCTCGGTGGCGGCGGCCTCGGCCATGGCTTCTAGCTGCGCACCCGGCCCGGTCCCGGCCCGGCCCAGCAGCGCGGTGAACGCGCCCTGAGCCGCGTCCACCGCCCCGGTGTCGGTGACGTGCAGCAAGGTCACGTCATCGCCGGGCGCCCGGGTCAGCGCCGCGTCCACACACGCCATCCAGCTTTCCTCGGTCACCCACACGAGCACGGTCATGGGTCCAGTTTCCCGCCGGATATAGAGTTGCGCGACGCAACCGGGAACGGACACGCTGGCCTGATGGAAACGATCGGCGTCCAGGTCCGGCGGGCGCATCCGGACGAGTGGGCCACGGTCCGCCGTGTGCGGCTGGCGGCCCTGGCCGACGCCCCGGACGCGTTCGCCTCGACCCTGAGCCGCGAGCTGGGCCGGGGTGAGCCGCAGTGGCGGTCGCGGATCGGGGCGTGGCCCTGGTTCCTGGCCTGGCGCTCCGGGGTGCCGGACGGGCTGGTTGCCTCCGTCCCCGATCAGCCCGCCAGCGGGCCGGCCCGCGCGGGCCGGCGCGGCTGGCATCTCGTCTCGATGTGGGTCAGCCCGCAGGCCCGGGGAATGGGCGCGGGAGACCTGCTGGTCGGGGCGGTCATGGATCATGCTGAGCTGGCCGGCGCGCCCCGGGTGACCTTGTGGGTGGCCCTGGGCAACGCCCGCGCCCGTGCGTTCTACCAGCGGATGGGCTTCACCCCCACGGGCCGTCGGCAGGTCTACCCCCGGGACGGGGCCACCGCGCTGGAGGAGGAGGAACTCGCCCGGCCGGTCAGATCTGCAGCACCGCCCACAGTGCCACGGTGATCAGGACCAGCCCCGCGGGCACGGTGAGGAGCCCGAGCCGGGTGAACTCACCCAGGTCCGTAGGGTGGTCACGGTCCGCCAGTAGGCGCCGCCACAGCAGCGTGGCCAGCGAGCCGGCGTAGCTCAGGTTCGGGCCGACGTCCACCCCGATCAGCACGGCGAGCACCGGTCCCGGGCCGCCCAGCAGTCCCCGCCCCGCCAGCACGGACAGCAGCACCAGCACGGCGGGCAGGTTGTTCACCACGTTCGCGAGCAGGGCGGCCAGCCCGGCCAGGGCCAGCAAGGAGGGCAGCGACGATCCGGCCGGGATGAGCCGGGCCAGCGCGGCGCCCAGCCCGTTCTGCACCACCGCCTCGACCACGACCCCCAGGCCCAGGACGAACAGCAGGAACGGGATGCTCACCGCGCGCGCCAGCTCCGCCGGGCCGGCCTCCCCCCGGATCAGGCTCTTAGCGGCCAGGACCACCGCTCCCGCCGCGGCCGCCCAGGCCGGGTTCACGCCGGCCAGCGAGGTGAGCACGAACCCGGCCAGCGTGGCCACCACCGTGACCAGCGCGAAACGCGGGATCCGGGGGAGAGGTGCCTCCGCCGCGCGCGCTGCGCCCGGCGCGCCTGCGGCCAGGTCCCGGGCGAAGAACAACCGGAAGGCCGCATACTCCACGGCGATCGCCACCAGCCACGGCACCGCCATCAGCGCGCCGAAGTGAATCAGGGTCAGGCCGGCCACCGAGAACGCCAGCAGGTTGGTCAGGTTGGACACCGGCAGCAGCAGCGACGCCGAGTTGGCCAGGTGGGTGCACGCGTACACATGGGGCTTGGGCCGGACCCGCAGCCGGGTCGCGGTGTCGTGCACCACGGGTGTCAGCAGCACCACCGTGGTGTCCAGGCTAAGGGCCGCGGTGGTGACGGAGGCCAGGCCGAACACGCCGCCCAGCAGCCGGACCGGCGAGCCGCGGCTGGCCCGGGCCAGCCGCGCGCCGGCCGCCGCGAACAGTCCCTCCTGCTGGCAGACATGCCCTATGACCAGGATCGCGCCGAGGAAGGCCAGCACCGGCAGCAAGCGGGTGGCCTCGGTACGCGCCTGATGCCAGGGCAGCGCCCCGGTCACGATCACCACCGCGGCGGCCGGCACCGCGGCCGCCGCCTCCGGCAGCCATTTCGGCCGGGTGATCGCGGTGGCCAGCAGCACCACGAGCAGCACAGCCGAGAGCGCCTCGGCGCCCGGCCCATGCACAAGCCCGGTGGCATCTGTTGCGGACAGGGCCTGGTCCCTTCACTGCGGCGGGCCGACTCGCTGCGGGTCGCTCAACGATAGCGGCCGGGCCTGGCAGGATAGCCGGGGTGGGATCGCTGATGCTGCTGGATACCGCCTCGCTGTACTACCGCGCCTTCTACGGCGTCCCGGACACGCTGACCGCCCCCGACGGGACTCCCGTCAACGCGATCCGCGGGCTGCTGGACATGATCGCCCGGCTGGTCCGGGGCCGGTCGCCGGGGGCCGTGATCGCCTGCATGGACGCGGACTGGCGGCCGGCCTTCCGGGTGGACGCGGTGCCGTCGTACAAGGCCCACCGGGCCCGGGCAGACGGGACCGAGGAAGCACCGTCCGCGCTGACCGCGCAGATCCCGGTGATCGAGCAGGTGCTGAGCGCCCTGGGCCTGGCCATGGCGGCCGCTCCCGGCTACGAGGCGGATGACGTGATCGGCACGCTGACGGCGCGGGCCGGCGGCCCCGTCGAGATCGTCACCGGGGACCGCGACCTGTTCCAGCTGGTGGACGACGGGCGGCCAGTCCGGGTCATCTACACGGTCCGCGGCCTGTCCAAGCTGGATGTGGTGGACGAGGCCGCAGTGACCGAGCGCTACGGGATCCCCGGCCGCGCCTACGCCGACTTCGCCGTGCTGCGCGGCGACCCGAGCGACGGCCTGCCCGGCGTGCCGGGCGTGGGCGACAAGACCGCCGCCGCGCTGGTGCGGGCCTTCGGCGGGATCGGGGCCATCCTCGACGCGCTGGACCGGGGGCACGGCGGCTTCCCCAAGGGAAGCCGTCCCAAGCTCGCCGCGGCCCGCGACTACCTCACGGCGGCTATCCCCGTCGTCCGCGTGGCGACCGACGCCCCGGTCCCTGAGGTCACGGGCCGGCTGCCGGTCAGTGACGCCGATCCGGGGCGGCTGGCTGCGCTGGACGACCGCTGGGGCCTGGGCTCCTCGCTGCGCCGGGCGGCCACCGCAGTCGAAGGCTAGCTCCCCGGATAGCTAGAGGACGCGCAGCGCAACCACGCAGGTGTCGTCCTCGGAGTGGGTTGAGCCGAGGGCCTCCAGCACTGATGTGATCAGCTGCTCCGGGTCACCGATGCCCGCGGCGGCCCGGGCCAGCGCGGCGAGCCCCTCGTCCAGGGGCCGGTCCCGGCGCTCCACCAGGCCGTCGCTGTAAAGCAGCAGGACATCGCCGGCCTCAAGGGTCACCGTCATCGCGTCGTACCCGCCACGCCCGGCACCGAGCAGGATCCCGGCCGGCTGCCCTACGGGCCGGGCGGTCGCCCCGCGGACCAGCAGCGGCGGCGGGTGGCCGGCCTGGGCCCAGGTGAACCGGCGGGTGGGGGGATCGAAGTAGCCAGCTACCACCGACGCGGTGTGCTCGGGCGCGACGTGGTGCACCAGGTCATTCAGCCAGCCCACCAGCCGTTCCGGCGGCGCGCCGGTGATGGCCAGCCCGGCCAGCGCACCGCGGAGCCGGGCCATGCCGGCTGCTGCCTCCAGGCCATGGCCGGCCACATCCCCGATGGCGAGCAGGACATCACCCGGCGGCATCTCGGCGGTGATGTACCAGTCGCCGCCGACCCGGCTGTCCGCGGACGCGGGCAGGTAGCGGACTACCGCGCGCAGACCGGGCAGGTCGAACGGGGCCTCGTGCAAGGGCAGGATGGCGCGCTGCAGCTCCAGCGTGACGTGGCGTTCCTGCAGTAATGCCGCCGCCAGCGCGGTGGGGTCACCGGGGGCCCGGTCGCTGTTGCGCGGGCGCAGCGTGAACGGGCCGGAAGCGGCCGCGAACGCCGACCGGGCCGCAGCGCGGTCGAGTCGGGCCGGGGCCCCCGGCTCGAGCGGAGCCGGGGAACCAACGATCTCAGGAGTCATCGCCGTTCATATCGTGAGCCGAAGTACACCAAGAGTGAGGCATGGGGGGCACTCCTGTCTAGATGGTGACAGGCTGCCGCGCGGACCGGGCGGCGGAGCACCATGAACAGCACAGATCACCCCGTGGTTAGATGTCCCCCATGCAGAGCTGGCATGCACTTTCCCCGGCTGGACCAGGCGGATCCCATGGGTAGCGGGCACGCCGCCGCCACCATGGCAGAACTATATCCAGCGCAGCGGCTCCGGCTGGCGGCGGACGCCACCGGGGCGGCGGGACTGGGCGCACTGCTGCTCACCCCGGGTCCCGATCTGCGCTACGTGACCGGCTATGACGCGCAGCAGCTGGAGCGGCTCACCTGCCTCGCCGTGCCCACGGCGGGGGATCCCTTCCTGGTGGTGCCGCGGCTCGAGCTGCCGGCCGCGCAGGCCTCGCCCGCCGGGGGATCCGGCCTGGAGATGGTGGCCTGGGACGAGACGGACGACCCGTACGCGCTGGTCACCCGGCGGCTCGGCCCGGTCTCTTCAGTGGGCCTGGCCGATCGCATGTGGGCGATGATGGTGCTCCGCTTCCGCGCCGCGCTGCCCGCGGCCCAGCTGGGCCTGGCCAGCACGGCCCTGCGCGGCCTGCGGTCGCGCAAGAGCCCCGCCGAGGTGGCGGCGCTCCGTGAGGCGGGGGCGGCCATCGACCGGGTGCACACCGCCGTGCCTGGCTGGCTGCGGCCCGGACGGACCGAGCTGGAGGTGGCCGTGGACGTCGCCGCCGCGATCAGCAGCGAAGGCCATGTCCGGGCGGACTTCGTGATCATCGCATCCGGGCCCAACGCGGCGAGCCCCCATCACGAGCCGTCCAGCCGGGTCCTGCAGCCCGGGGACGCGGTCGTGGTGGACATCGGCGGGACGATGCCCAGCGGGTACTGCTCTGACTGCACCCGCGTGTACGCCATCGGCGCACCGCCCGCCGAGTTCACCGCCTATTACGAGGTGCTGCGCGGCGCCCAGGAGGCGGCTTGCGAGGTGGTACGGCCGGGGGTCACCGCCGAAGCGGTCGACGCAGCCGCCCGGGTGCCGATCACGGAGGCCGGTTACGGTGCCGAGTTTGTGCACCGGACCGGGCACGGGATCGGGCTGGAGACCCACGAGGACCCGTACATCGTGGCGGGCAACGCCGAGCCGCTGGCGCCGGGCATGGCCTTCTCTGTCGAGCCGGGGATCTACCCCGGCCCGCACGGGGCCAGGATCGAGGACATCGTGGTCTGCACCGAGCAGGGATACGAACGGCTGAACCACGTGACCCGCGAGCTGGTCGTGGTCGGCGGCTGAACGCCTGCCCGGGCGTCCAGCCGCCATCCCCGCCTGGGCCTGGTCCCAGCCCTAGGCGTTCGCCGTCTCGCCGGCGGCGACCACCTCGTTGGCCGCTGGGTGCCCGATGGACAGGGCGCTCACCGGGTCGAAGAACTGCAGGTTCGAGGTGTCCACGGCCAGCTCGACCGGCTGCCCGGGGCGGACGTGGCTGCGGGCCGCGACCCGGGCGGTCCACAGCGACTTGCCTTCGGCGATGACAACCGCGGCCTCTTCATCGTCTCCGTCGCCCGCGATATCGCTGATCGTGTCGTGCTTCACCGGGGCGGCGTCGAGGGAGAAGATCACGTGGATCTCGCTGCCCAGTTCCTCTGTCACGCCGGCCTTGACCGACATGCGCGCCCAGCTGCCGTCGGCGAGCTGGGCATCCTCAAAGTCCGAGGGCCGGACGCCGAGGATCACCTCGCGGCCGAAGTAGGAGTCAAGGCCCGGCTTGGCGTCCATGAGGGAGGCGGGGAGCGGCAGCTTGTGGCCTGCGAAGGTGGCCGCCGGCCCGTCATCGCGGACGAGGCTCGCGGTGACCATGTTCATCGCCGGGGAGCCGATGAAGCCCGCCACGAACAGGTTCACCGGGGAATCGAACAGGGTCTGCGGCGTGTCGACCTGCTGGAGCCGCCCCTCCCGCATCACGCACACCCGGTGCCCGAGCGTCATGGCCTCGACCTGGTCATGGGTGACGTACACGGTGGTGACGCCGAGGCGCTCGTGCAGCTGGGTCAGGGAGGCCCGCATGGTTACCCGGAGCTTGGCGTCCAGGTTGGACAGCGGCTCGTCCATCAGGAACGCCTGCGGCTCCCGGACGATGGCGCGGCCCATGGCGACCCGCTGGCGCTGCCCGCCGGATAGTGCGGCGGGCTTGCGCTTGAGGTACTGGTCCAGGCCAAGCATCTTGGCCACCTCGGTCACCCGGCGCTTGATCTCGTCCTTGGGGGTCTTGCGCTGCTGCAGCCCGAAGGCCAGGTTCTGCTCCACCGTCATGTGCGGGTACAGCGCGTAGTTCTGGAAGACCATCGCGATGTCGCGGTCCTTGGGCGGCAGGTCGTTCACCACCCGGCCGCCGATGGTGATGGTCCCCGAGCTGATCTCCTCCAGGCCGGCGATCGACCGCAGCGCGGTGGTCTTCCCGCAGCCGGACGGGCCGACCAGGACCATGAACTCCCCGTCCTTGATCTCCAGGTTCAGGTTGTCCACCCCCTTGACCCCGCCTGGGTAGACCTTGTTCACCTGGTCAAGGAGGATTTCGGCCATCGGCGCGCTCCGTTGCTTTCCGGGGTACCGCTGCGCTGCGGTGCCACATGAGGGGCTCGCAGGGCTTCAGTGTCCGCGGGGGCGCTTCCGCCTGTCGCCTGTTTCCCCTTCTGGCGCGCAGCGTATCCGGCTTATCCCGGCCGTGTTAAGACGGGCTGTCGTCCTGTTACCTGAGCGTGAAGCCCGTTATCAGGCCGTTACGATCAAAGAGGCGCAGGCGGCTGGGAGCGGAATACCGTTACGGGGTGGAAGACATCGACCTCAAGATCGTCTCGCTGCTCTGCCTCGACGGCCGGATCAGCTTCACCGAGCTGTCCCGGCAGACCGGGCTCTCGGTATCAGCAACGCACCAGCGGGTCCGCCGGCTGGAGCGGCGCGGGGTGATCAAGGGCTATGCCGCCATGATCGACCCGGCTGCGGCGGGCCTGCCGCTGACCGCGTTCATCTCCATCAAGCCGTTCGACCCGGCGGCTCCGGATGACGCCCCGGAGCGGCTCGCGCACCTGCCCGCCATCGAGGCCTGCCACAGCGTGGCGGGCGACGAGAACTACATCCTGAAGGTCCGGGTGGCCTCGCCGTCCGCCCTGGAGGACCTGCTGCAGCAGATCCGGGCCTCTGCGGGGGTGTCGACCCGGACCACCATCGTGCTCAGCACGCCCTATGAGAACCGCCCCCCGGACCTGGAGCACTCGGGGGAGGAGAGCAGCGGGGCGGACGCTGGTGACGCCGATGGCCCCGACTCTGACGGGGCGCACCCAGACGGGTCCCCCGCGGGGGCCCACCCGGACGGCACTCACCCCGGCGGCGCGGGCGCGCGCTGATTACCCGGCGGCCGGCGCGGGCCCGCGGCGCAGCCCGTCGAGCATCACGGTGAGCAGCCGCTGGGCCTGATCGGAGTGGGCGGACGGGTACTCGCAGGCGACCGAGATCGCGTGTGACATCTTCAGCAGGTCCGCCACGTCCACGTCGGGCCGTATCTCACCCGCCTGCTGCGCGCGGGCCAGCAGCGGGACCACGGCCTCGCGGACCATGGCGCTGCACGAGCTGACCACCTCGGCATTCTTGCCGCCCAGGGACGACATCATCGAGATGGTCAGGTTCCGCTTGGTGGAGGCGAAGGAGACCAGCGCCTCCAGCCAGCGGGCCAGCGCGTCACTGGCCGAGCCCTCCCCGCCCGGGGTCATGTACTCCCGCGCCCGGGCGCACAGCGCCTCGACCTGGCTGCGGTAGACGGCCTCGACCAGCGCCTGGCGGGTCGGGAAGTGCCGGTACAGAGTGCCGATCCCGACCCCGGCCCGGCGGGCTATCTCGTCGAGGGACGCGTCGTCGGCCCCGTGCTCGGCGAACGCCGCCAGGGCGGCGTCGATCAGCCGCTGCCGGTTGCGGCGCGCGTCGGCCCGCATCGCTCCCTCAGGAGGGCTGGTCGCGCTCATCGGAACCTCTCTGCCTCACACGGCCCCTGCTCCGGACGGCCCGGCCGCCGGCTGCCTGGCGGCCACCTGCCTGTCCGCACCTGGGCCTTCCGCCACACGTAAACCTGCCGCCCACCGTAAATCAGCTTGCTAACCGGAGACTGCCTCCGTATAGTAATCGGAGTCGGTCTCCGAATAATCCGCAGACTACCTCGCATCGTCCCAGGACTCCACTTTCAGGAGACAACTGTGCCTTCTTCGTCTTCCGCGTCGCCCGCGGTCGCGCTGCGCCGCCCGGGCACGTCCCGGACCCGCGGCCATCCCCGCATCGCCCTGATCGTCATGCTGTCCGCGCAGCTCATGATCATCCTCGACATGACCGTGGTGAACATCGCGCTCCCGCACATCCAGTCCGGCCTGCACTTCTCCGCGGCCGGCCTGTCCTGGGTGCTGAACGCCTACACGCTCACGTTCGGCGGGCTGCTGCTGCTTGGCGGCCGGGCCGGCGACATTCTCGGGCGCCGCCGGATGTTCATGGCCGGGATCGCCCTGTTCACCGTGTCGTCGCTGGCTGGCGGCCTGGCCACAGCGGCCTGGTGGCTGCTCGCGGCCCGCGCCCTGCAGGGAGTCGGCGGCGCGCTCGCCTCGCCCGCCGTGCTGGCTCTCGTCGTGGGGAGCTTCCCGGAGGGCCGTGAGCGGACCCGGGCGCTCGGCATCTACTCGGCCGTGGCCATGGGCGGCGCCTCGCTGGGCCTGGTCCTGGGCGGCATCATCACCGAGTGGGCGTCCTGGCGCTGGGTGCTGTTCATCAACGTGCCGGTCGGGATCGCGGTGCTGGCGGTAACCCCGCTGTTCATCCCCGAGTCGCCGCGCCAGCCCGGGCGGTTCGACCTGGCCGGGGCGATCACCTCGATCGCCGGGATGACCGCGCTCGTCTACGCGTTCATCCGGGCCGCGTCAGACGGCTGGACCGACCGCCTCACTGTGGCCGCCTTCGCGGTGGCCGCGGTGATGCTCGGCGCCTTCCTGCTCACCGAATCCCGGGCCCGGCAGCCGATCACGCCGCTGCGGCTGTTCACCAGCCCCACCAGGGGCGGCTCCTACCTGGCCCGGCTGCTGCTGGTCGCGGGGATGTTCGGGATGTTCTTCTTCCTGACCCAGTTCGTCCAGGACATCCTGGGGTTCAGCCCGCTCGCCGCCGGGTTCGCGTTCCTGCCCATGACCCTCACCGTGTTCGGCGTGTCCCGGGCGGCGCCCCGGCTACTGCCCCGGTTCGGCCCCACCCGGCTGATGGTGGCGGGCATGCTGCCGGTGATCGGCGGGATGGCCTGGCTGGCCCAGGTCTCCGGGCAGAGCACCTACCAGGGAGGCGTCCTGGGGCCCATGCTGCTTATCGGCACCGGGATGGGCATCGTGTTCGTCCCGCTCACTGTGGTGTCGCTGGCCGGGGTCGCGCCCGCCGACTCCGGTGCTGCCTCCAGCATGGTGAACGTCACGCAGCAGGTCGGCGGCTCACTCGGGCTGGCCATCCTGGTCACCGTGTTCGGCACCGCCTACCGGGACGCGGCGCGGAACCTGGCCCCCGGCGTCAGCCACGCCAGCGCCGTCCACCAGCAGCTCATTCACGGGATGTCCGCCGCCTTCACCGTGGCCGCCATCTTCGACGTGTGCGTGCTGCTGGTGATCATGGCGACCAGCCGGGCCAGGCCTGCGTCAGCGGCGGCTGAGCGCCCGGCTGCTGTGGCCAGCCCGGTCAGCACGCCACGGTGACTGGCCGCAGCGGCAGCCCGGCCGGCATGGCGGTACCCGCGGGGACGATGGCGGCGGTGCCACCGTGCCGCCGGGCCGCGTCGGGCAGGGTGCCCGCCTGCGCGGCCACCACCGTCGCCCCCTGCAGCAGGGCCAGGTCAAGGAGCACCGTGTATTCGCGGAGGCAGCCGTCCGGTGGCGCGGCCAGCACCACGTCGCCGCTGGTCACCGGCGCGGGCTCGGACAGCCGGCCGATCTCGGCGGCCAGCTGGGCGTGGGTCACCGGAGCCGCCTGCAGCCCGCGGCCCGGATGTGGCACGTACGGCACCAGGCCCAGCTCCGCCGGGCCAGCGCAGACCGGCGGCTGCACGCCCCGGGACAGCAGTGACCAGAACGGCACGGTGCCCGGCGCCTCGTCGAACGAGATCACCTGGCGCACCCACGAGCCGTCCGCTGCGCTCAGCGCGACGGGCACCAGCGGTTCCGCGGTGATGAGCAGCCGGGCGCCGCAGTCCGTGAGCTGGTCGGCCATCGCGGCTATCGTGCTGGCCGCGCGGATCGGAGACGGCACCCCACCGGCCGCCCTGATCGCGTGCACGGCCAGCACGTAGCTCACCGCGTCGGGCACGTACACGCCGACCACGTCCTGGGTACGCAGCCCGCGCCAGGCCAGGCCGGCCGCCGCGGTCTGCAGGACGACCGCCAGGCCCGCGTGGCTGAGTGTCTCGCCCGGCCACGCCGCTGGCCCGCCCACCAGGGCGGGATGCTCACCCCGCGCCGCCGACTGGCCCACCAGCCGCTGGGTCACGGTGGCGTGAGGAGCTGGCATATCCGTCACCGTCATACGTGCCCTTCCCCCCAGGCTCCTCCGGCCATCCCCCTCCTGACGGCCGGAGGAGCCTTGGCTCTGCGTCCGGCAGTCCCGACCGAGCCTTGTGCGGGCCCCCCCTCAACCGCACGGGACTGACCGGAACTCTGCGGATGACCTTACGTATGTACGGGTCGGGTCCACATGCGCCGAACTATGCAGTGCCGTGTGTATTTCGGATCTGCTGGCCGGGCGGATTGGTATGTAGGCCGGACTCTTCAGGCATCCGGCCCGGGCTGGCGCGCTACCCAGGCCGCGATCTGCGCCCGGGAGCTGAAGCCCAGCTTGGTCAGCATGTTGGCCACGTGCCGGGCCACCGTGGCCTGGCTGATCACCAGCTCGTCGGCGATGGCCCGGTTGCTCAGGCCCCGGGCGATCAGCGCGGCGATCTCGCGCTCCCGCGGGGTCAGCGTGGACGGCAGGGCCGGGCTGCTGGGCGGGCCCGCGGCGGAGCCCGTGCTGGCCGGCGGGCCGGGGTGACCGTTGCCCGCCGACTGCTGAGGGGGCAGCCAGCCGAGCCCGGCTGCGGCACCGTCGGCGGCCGGGCTCGGCCTCGGCGGAGGGCCGCCCATCGCATACCGGACCGCCTCGTCCGCGCCCATCGCACGGCCCTCCTCCAGCAGGCTGGCCGCGCGCAGTTCCCCCAGGGACCGGCGGGCCGGGCCGAGCGCATCCTCCAGCCGCGCACCGGCCCCCGCCGACGGCGGGTGGCCAGCCGCGGAGCGCAGCTCCAGGGCGGCCCCGGCCAGCTTCGCGGCCCGTACCGCGTCTCCGGCCCGGGCCTCCAGGGCCGCGAAGGCCTCGAGCCCGCGGGCCACCGGGAGGCGCTGGCCGGTGGCCAGGCTCAGGGCCAGGCTCTCGGTCAGACTGGACCGGCACAGGGCGAAGTCTCCCTGGATCAGTGCGACCGAGGCGACTCCGGCCAGGCACCGGGCGATCTCGGGCCGGGCGTCGATCTCCTGATACAGGCTCAGTGCCCCCTGGTAGTGGCTGATCGCCGCCTGGTAGTCGCCGCGGGCCCGGGCCACCCCGCCCAGGCCGACGCGGACCTGGGCCACCCCCCACCCGTTGTTGTCCCGCAGCACCTCCAGGGCCGCCTCGTAGAGGCGCTGGGCCTCGCGCAGGCTGCCCAGCCGGGCGGTGCCGGCCGCCTTGATGCTCAGCGCCAGCCCTTCCTCCCAGTCGTTGCCGAGCTTGTGGGCGGTGTCCGCCGCGTCGTCGATCCGGGACACCGCCTCGGCCACGTTGCCGGCCCGCAGGCTGGCCACCGCCAGCAGCCGGAGCGCACCCGCCTCGTGCGGGTCCCCCGCCTCGCGGCACAGGTCCAGGCCCTCCCGGGCGCAGCGTTCCACGGTGGGATAGTCCTGCTGCTCGAAGGCCAGGTCGCCGCGGAACACCAGGGCCGGCCCGCGTACTCCCGGGGGCACGTGCGCCGCGCTGACCAGGAACCGGTCGAACCACTCGGCGCCCTCGGTCACGTCGCCGTGAGTGACCCACGGGTTGCGCATCGCGCCGCACATGCGCAGTCCCTCGGCGATGTCGCCCCGGCGCAGCGAAGTGCTCAGCGCGAGCCGGTAATTGGGCAGGTCCACGGTGATCGCCCGGTACAGGGCCACCCGCTCCGGCCAGGACGGCGCGCCCCGGACGAACGCCTGGGACACGACGTACTCGCCGTAGTGGAGCAGGTAGTCCCGGTGCCGTAGCTGGAGCGCGTCCTCCTCGCCCGAGGCGGCGAGCCTGCTGGCGGCGTACTCCTTGATGGTGTCCAGCAGCCGGTAGCGGGACTCCCCGCGCAGCTCGTGGTCGACGGTGACCAGCGACTTGTCGATGAGCGCGGCCATCAGGTCGAGCACGGTGGCGGGCGGGATCTGCTCGTCCGCGCAGACCTGCTCGGCCATGTCGAGATTCCAGCCCGCGAACACCGACAGGCGGCGCAGCAGGATCTGCTCCGGCTCGCTCAGCAGCTCGTAACTCCAGTCCACCGCGGCCCGCAGGGTCTGCTGCCGGGGCGGGGCCGTCCGGTCGCCGGAGGCCAGCAGCCGGAAGCGGTCATCGAGCCGGCTGGCGATCTGCTCCACCGACAGCGCGCGGACCCGCGCCGCGGCCAGCTCGATCGCCAGCGGCATGCCGTCCAGGGTCAGGCACAGCCGGGCCACCGCCTGCGCGTTCTCGCTGCCCAGCGCGAAACCGGAACGGGCTGCCGAGGCCCGCTCGGCGAACAGCTGCAGTGCCTCGTGCCGGATCAGGTCAGCCAGGGACCCCGGACCGAGCCCGGTCGGCACGGACAGCGGCGGAACCCGCCAGACGGTCTCCCCGCGCACCCGCAGCGGCTCCCGGCTGGTGGCGATCACCCTCAGCGACGGGCAGCTCGCCAGCAGTTGCTGTACCAGTTCCGCGCATCCGTCCACGATGTGCTCGCAGGTGTCCAGGATGAGCAGCAGCCGGCGGGCCCGCAGCGCCTCCGCCAGGGTCGACAGCAGGGGCCGGTCCTGCTCCTCGCGGATCCCGAGGATGGCCGCGACCCGCCGCGGGATGAGGTCCGTGTCGGCCGTGTCGGCCAGCTCCACCAGCCAGGCGCCGTCGGGGAATTCCGGGACGAGATCGCAGGCCAGGCGGACGGCCAGGCGTGTCTTGCCGATGCCGCCGGGGCCGCACAGGGTCAGGGCGCGCACGTCACTGACCAAGAGCGCGAGCTCGCTGAGATCGCGCTCCCTGCCTATGAAGCTGTTCGGCTCCGCAGGAAGGTTGCCCGGGGCAGGGGGAGCTGCGGAAGTCATGGCATCGAGGACCGTCTGGTTGATGGCGGGGGCCAGCGCCCTACGGAGTGGGTTCTTTCATTCACAGATGAGTACCGGAACGCTGCTGGAGTAGCGAAGTCGACCGAAATACATCAGTTTGACCATTGTCCACCACTGCGTGCCGCGCCGGGTAGTAATCGGTACCCGCACATGATAACGGAGAGTTACTTCCTTTCCGGGCGAGATGGCAAAACCTCGTGTCCACGGATAGAGCGCCGCCCAGCTGCCATACGGCGAGATCAGCTGCGCCTCGCCCCGGACCGTCGAGGCGGCCCGGTTGGCCAGCCGCACTGCCAGTTCCCCGGCGGTGCCGGGCCGGATCTGGACGGCCGGCGTGAGCACGGTGACCTCCACCTCAGCCGCGATGGCCTGCTGATCGGCGTGCAGCGCGGGCAGCAGGACGTCGGGGGGCAGGTCGAGCTGGGGGAGCGGCGGCCCGCCGACCATCACGGCGGTGGCGTCCTCCAGGACCTGGCCGAGCTGGTCGCGGATCCGGGCGGTGAGGAAATAATGCCCGGGGGCCGCGCCCGCCGTGCCGCAGACGGCCAGGTCCCAGTGCGCGTGGCCGAGCGCGGGCAAGTCGTAGCGCAGCGGGCCGCCCGGTGAGACCGCCAGCCCGGGCGGGATGTCGAGGTCCACTTCTCCGCTGGCGGGCTGTGGCCCGCACGCCACGCTGAGGTGCAGCGCCGCCGCGGTCGCGGGAGCCGGATCCGGGCCGGGCACCAGGGGGAGCGCGACCCGGCCGGGGGACAGGTGCACCGCGACCGGCATATTGCCGGCCGGGGCCGGCCCCTTGCCGTGCAGCCAGTAGCGCGTGTAGACGGGCTGCGCGGGCTCGGGCGGGGCAGCGGGAGCCGGCGGGGCGGCCGTCCCGGCGAGGCCCACGGCCGGGACGGCCAGGCCCAGGGTGAGGGTCCCGGCGGGCGGCACCGTCACCTCGGCCTGGCCGTCCCGCACCGGAACCGCCGGCCTGGCCATGTCCGGCGCCGGCCGCGTGTCACCGGGGGCGCCGTCCCGGCCGTCCTCGACCAGGCTGATGCGCCGGGCCGCGGTGATCCCGGTGAACAGGCCCAGCCCGGTCCCGGTCGCGGACCGGCCGCCGAGGTCGCGCAGCCGGACCGTGACTCCGTCCTCCCGCCGGGGCCGCCCGGCCCGGCCCGCGGCCAGCGGGTTCCCCTGCGGCTTCAGGGCAGACACCATCACCGGCAGCCCGGCGGCGCAGAGGCTGATCGCCGCCGGGTGCGGGCCCGGGTGCAGGCCCGTCTCGCAGGCCAGCAGGTCATGGTTGTAGTCCTGGCCGGCCGGGCCGAAGCCCGCGTCGCGCCAGTCCCCGGCGCCGGCGGCCAGCGCGTACTCGAACGTGTGGCTCCAGTGCTGCCAGGCGAAGCTGCTCCCGTCCGGCGCGGTCCGCTTATCGCCGTCGATCCACACCCCGGAGGGCCACGCGCTGCACGAGCGCATCAGCGCGATGTGCAGGGTGCCGTCGGGCGAGACCAGGCTGCCCGGCGTGCCACGGTTCAGCAGCGCCACCGAGCGCGGCGCCAGCGCCGGGTCGCCCCCGCCGCTGGGCACACCGCCGCCGCCCGGCAGCGGGCTGACCTCGATCACCGAGTCGGCCAGGTCGGCGGTGACCGCTGCCGCCGCCGCGGCCAGGTCCGGGCCGTCCACGATGAGCACCGGCAGGTCACGCAGCCCGCGGACGTCGGCCCCGGGAGCGAAGGCCGCCGCGCGGGACCGCGCGGCCGGGATCCACAGCCGGGCTGTACCGCCGGCGGCCAGCAGGCGGCTGAGCTCGCGGGCCGCGCCCGGGCCGGCCGCGCCGAGGACCTGGGCGGTCCACGGGTTCTGCTCCGGGCCGCCCAGCGCGATCCGCACGTCCGGCAGGTTGGAGTCCAGGTCGATAGAGCCGTAGCGCGGGCCGTCCGGCCACGAGCAGGTGGCCGTGACTCCCTGCCCCGCGAGGGCCGCCACCAGGTCACGGAGGGCCCCGGACAGGCCGTTGCGGAAAAAAGCGGGGTCTGGCGGGGCCGGGGAGGCCGGCAGGATGACCTCAGCCACTCCCAGCGCGGCCTCCTGCCGGGCCCCGCCCGGCTCACGCCAGCCGGCCCGCGCCGTGGAGCCCAGCCCGAACCATTCGTGCGCCGGGTTGTCCAGCGTGAACGGGTACTCGCCGACGTCCGCCACGGCGCTGCCGAACGACCGGCCCACCACCGCGGTCGCGCCCTGGTAGAGCGGCAGCCCGCCGGGCACGTCCGCGGGGAAGCGCACCCGCAGCAGCCGGTCCTGGCCGATCGAGCCGTCCACGTGCGTGCGGAACTCGATCCGCTCCGCCCCCTCCCACAGCAGCGTCTCCTGGGTCACCCGCAGGTCGCCCAGGGTCAGCTCGGCCAGCAGCCGGGCGCCCAGCGGGCAGCGCTGGGCGGTGACCTTGGCAGGGGCGGTGCCCGAGCCGGTGCCGGGCCCCTTCGGGGACAGCAGCCACGGGCCCTCGCCCCAGCGCGGGTGGGCGGCGTATTCCTCCTGGAGCAGCAGCTCGTTGCCGCCAGGCTGGTCCACCCCGCCGCCACGGAGCAGCCCGGACCCGGTCCGCTTGTCGACGATGCGGGTCAGCGTGCCGCCGCGGGCCGGGTCGGCCTCGACCAGGAAGGTCTCGTTCTCGATCACCGTGCCGGGCAGCGGCTCCCACCCCTCAGCAGCAGGGCCGCCCGGGGCCCGGGCGGCCCCGGGCGCTGGGGTGACCCAGAAGGTCCGGTAGCCCAGCGCAGGCACGTCCGCCGCGCGGAAGGTGAGCGCGACCCCGGCGACCGTGCCGTCCGGGTGCAGCTGGACCCCCTCGGTAAGGGACGGCACCTCCCCGCCCGAGTGATCATGCAGGGTGATCGAGAGGGGTCCGGGGGCGGCGAACTCCAGATCAGCACGGACCAGGCCGGACCGGGCCCAGGACAGCGTGTTGAACACGGTCAGGGCCCGTGGGCCGGCCAGGCTGGCCTGCTCCGCAGCGGGCCGGGCTTCGGCCGGCTGGGCTCCGGGCAGCCGGGTGTCGGCCAGGCCGGCCAGGTAGGCCACTGCGTCGCGGCGGGCCTCGTCGCCGCGCTGCCACGCTTCCCGCCAGCCGCCGAGCAGGTCCAGGTAGACCTGGTCGGACTCGGTCCCGGTGATCGCGTCGTGATGCGCGCCGAAGACGAGCTGGCGCCAGGCCTTGTCCAGCGATTCCGCCGGGTAGGGCGCCCCGGCGAGCCAGGCCAGGGTGGCCAGCCGCTCCGCCTCGCCGACCGCGATCTCCGCCGCCCGCTGGCCCTGCTTGGTGTCGATGTAGGACACGTCCTTGCCGGGGTAGACCGGGTTCATGTCCCGGGTCTGCGGGACCAGCCACAGCCCTCGTGCGGTGGCGTCCTCGCGCACCGCGGCGAAGAACTCGCGCGGCAGCGCAGTCACGAACCGCGGCCACACGTACCTGGCGTTCCAGTCCCGGTGGATCGCGGTCACCCAGCGGCTCGGGATGACGTGGTCGGCCCCGACCGGCAGCAGGACGTTCCGGGTCGCGGCGACCGGGGCAAGGCTGCGGAACTGGCCCAGCGCGTCCTCCTCGGCCGCGGCGAGGTCGGCCGCCCGGTGGGTGCCCCAGCCCGCCCCGTAATGGTTGGGCATGTAGCTGGTGAGCAGGCCCTGCCCGTCGGGGGAGACCCACTCGAACTCGCTGCGCATCTGCATCCGGGTGTTGTCCCCCACCGTGCGCTGCGGGCCCCACTGGTGGTAGGGCCCGCGGGCCCAGGACGACTCGGCCAGGCCGGCCGCGGCCATCAGCCCGGGGTAACCCGGGTCATGACCGAACACGTCCAGCATCCAGGCGGTCCGCGGGTCGCCGCCGGCCACGTCCCGCTGGTAGGCCAGGCCGTAGACCGCGTTCCGGATCGTGGACTCGGCTCCGGTCAGGTTGGTGTTGGGCTCGTTGTAGTTGCCGCCCACGATCTCGACCCGGCCCTCGGCCAGGAACTGGCGCAGGTCGGCGCGGTCCTCCGGATGGGTATCCAGGTAGGGCTTGAGGTAGTCGATCTCGGCGAGGACGAACTTGTAGTCCGGGTCCCGGCGCGCCTCGTCCAGGTGCAGCGCCACCAGCTCGAACGCGGTGCGCACCTCGGGCAGGCTGCCGTCCTCGCCGGGCAGCAGCAGCCGGGCCTCGGTGAAGTCGCCCTGGGTGTCCCACCAGACCGGGTCGTAGTGGAAATGGCTGACCATCCACATGGTCCAGCCGGTCTCGGCCACCCGGATCCCGGCCGCCTGCTCGGCCCGGCCGCCCGGGCCGGCGGCCGGGCCGCGGGAGTCTGGCCGGGCCTCGGCGATGGCCGTCACCTGGCGCGGGCTGCCGGCGGCACGGGGCGCGGCGATGTCCACGCCCACCTCGGCCACCTGCTCCGCCCCCGGCTGCGCGAGATCGAGCCGCACCGGGACCGGCGTGCTCACCCCGGGCCCCTCGACCCGGACCGTGACCGGGAGGCGGGCCGGCGCGGCGTGCGGCGGGCGGTCATCGAGTACCGTGACCCGGACGATCTGCAGCGGGCGCTCTGCGGTTCCGCCGAATAGGTCCGTGCCCGCCACGCTGGTGATACGCATGGCTCCATCGTGACACGCGTCGGCCACCTGGCAGCGGCCCGCAGGCGGGCGGGGTGCGGTAGCGCGGCGGTAACCCCGGCGCCGCAGGGGCAGGCAATCGTCTGCATTGGTGGATACCATTCAGGTCTGACGGTCTCTGGCCGGCCGGTACCCGGGTGTGCCCGGGCCAGCCGGGTCAGCCGGGCCGGCTCAGGCGCAGGATCGACGGGGCACGCCCGGAGGCGCGCGGACAGCGGAAGCGGGGTGGCTGCCAGTGGCTGATCCGCCGGTGACCTTGAAGGATGTCGCCGCACTGGCGCGTGTGCACCCCGCCACCGCGTCCCGGGCGCTGAACCCGGAGACGAGGCTGCTGGTCCGGGAGGACACCGCGCAGCGCGTGCTCGAGGCCGCGGCCGAGCTCGGGTACCGCCCGAACACCGTCGCGCGCAGCCTGCGTACCCGCCGTTCGCACAGCGTCGGCGTGCTCATCCCGGACCTGAACAACCCGCTGTTTCCGCCGATCGTGCGCGGCATCGAGGACCGTCTCGCGGCCGCGGGCTACGTGGCACTGATCGGGAACACCGACGGCGACGCCGAACGGGAGCGGATGCTCTTCGAGCAGATGCGCGCCCGCCACGTGGACGGCCTGGTGCTGGCCACCGTGCACCTCGGCGACCCGCTGCTCGCCGAGTCGGCCCGCGCGGACCTCCCGGTGGTGCTGATGAACCGGCTGGCCCACGACTACAGCCTGCCCTCGGTCTCGGTGGACAACGAGCGCGGCGTCCGGATGGCCGTGTCCCACCTGGCCGGGCTCGGGCACACCCGCATCGCGCACATCGCCGGCCCGCAGGAGGTCTCCACCGGCCTCGCCCGGTACCGGGGCTTCATCTCCGCGATGGAGGCGCACGGCCTGACCCCCGATCCCGAGCTGATCGTGACCGCGAAGTCGTTCTCCATCGACGAGGGCATGCGGTGCTCCCAGTTGCTGCTGCAGCGCGACGCAGGCTGCACCGCGGTGGCGGCGGGCAACGACATGCTGGCCATCGGCTGCTACGCGGCCCTGGACGAAGCGGGCCTGGCCTGCCCGGCGGACGTGTCGGTCATCGGGTTCAACGACATGCCGTTCATTGACCGGCTGCGCCCGCCGCTGAGCACGATCCGCTTCCCGCACTACCAGGTGGGCACCGAGGCGGCCCAGCTGCTGCTGGAACGCATCGCCGGGCACACTGGCCCGGTCAAGGTTCTGTTCCTGGCCCCGGAACTCGTGGTGCGCGGGTCAACCGGGCCGCCTCGGGGCGCCGCGGGCTCCCCGCCGCCCGGCGGGCCCGGGCAGGCGGCCCAGCCGTCCGGGCCAGACCGCTGACCACCGCCCTCGCGTCCCGGGCGCGGGGGAAATCCCCAGTCCCCGGAAATTTGCTGGTATCGAACTGATCATGCCTGTTGACAGGGGCCCGGCCTCTGCGCCAGGCTTCGTGCAAACGATTGTTAGCGCAGGGGGTGACCGGATGGCTGGGCAGGGTAACGAGCTCCGGCTGGGATGGCTGGGTACCGGGCGGATGGGTTTCTCGCTGGTCCGGCGTCTGCTTGAGGCCGGCTGTGACGTTGCCGTCTACAACCGGACCCGGGCCAAGGCGGAGCCGCTCGCCGAGCTGGGGGCCAAGATCGTCAGCTCCCCGGCGGAGCTGAGCGGGCGGGACATCGTGTTCGCCACGGTGGGCACGCCCCAGGACCTGATCGACGCGGTCCTGGGCGAGGACGGCCTGGCCACGGGGGAGTCGGTGCCCGGCATCCTGGTGGATTGCTCGACCATCTCGGCGGAGGTGTCGATGCAGATCCGCGAGCAGCTCGCGGCGCGCGGCACCGAACTGCTGGCCGCGCCGGTGATGGGCAATCCGAAGGTGGCCAGCGTGGGGAAGCTCACGCTCGCGGTGTCCGGGCCGCAGGGCGCTTTCGATGCCGCCCGGCCATACCTGGACTTGCTTGGCGCCGGCGCCACATATGTCGGCGAGGGTGAACTCGCGCGGACCGTAAAGCTTTGCCATAACTTGTTCCTGGGCGTCGTCAGCCAGTCTCTCGCGGAAGTGACGATCCTGGCCCAGAAGAGTGGCGTCAGCCGGACTGCGTTCCTGACGTGCCTTAATAAAAGCGTGATGGGTTCGCAGTTCACTCGTTACAAATCACCGGCCTACGTGAACCTGGACTTTCATCCGACGTTTACGGCCAGCCTCCTGCGCAAGGACTTTGACCTGGGCCTGGCCGCGGCCAGGGAACACGAAGTACCGATGCCGGTCGCCTCGCTCGTGCACCAGATCGTGCAGACTCTAATCGGGCATGGTTACGGCGAGCAGGATTTCGCGGCCCTTGTCGAACTGGAAGCACAGTCGGCCGGACTTGAGCTGGAGAGCGAAAACTCTGACATCTCGGACGGACTGGACCAAGCCGACGCGAACGGGGGCAATGCAGTACCGTGAGCCACTGTCCCCGGCCAGCTTCCAATGCAGTCATCCGAGCCCCCCGCGGACGCGCCCATAGCGCGGGCTGTAGCTGGCTTTATCCACAGAGATTCCTGACTGGAAGGAGGACCGGATGAAACCTCACCGCACCCGGTTCTTGTCTCTCACAGCTGTCGCAGCGGCGACAGCGATGGTTCTTGCTGCGTGCAGTAGCAGCAGCAGCGGAAGCGGTTCATCCAGCAATGGCAGCAAGTCGCCGATCGTGGTCGGCACGTCGCTGTCGCTGACCGGTGACTTCTCCGCGGACGGCCTGGCTTTCCAGCGCGGCTACCAGCTCTGGGAAAGCTACGTGAACAGCCACGGCGGCCTGCTCGGCGGCCGCAAGGTCAAGATGGTGTTCCTGAATGACTCGAGCGACCCGACCACGGTGGCGACGAACTACACCAAGCTGATCGCCCAGCAGCACGTGAACCTGGTTTTCGGGCCATTCTCGACGCTGCTGACCGTACCCGCCGCGAAGGTGGCGGCCCGGTACGACTACGCCTTCCCGGAGGGTGCGGGCGGCGGGCCGTCCGTCTACCAGCTGAACCTGCCGAACATCTTCAACCCCAGCCCGCCCATCGCGGACCAGCTGGTGCCGTTCGCCGACTGGGTGGCTGCGCTGCCCGCCAGTGAGCGCCCGAAGACGGCCGCGTACCCCCAGGTGAACGACCCGTTCGCGGACCCGATGACGGAGGCCGCGCAGGCCATCCTGCAGAAGGCCGGCATCAAGACGGTCTACTCGAAGGTCTTCCCGGCCGAGAACCCGGATTACAAGGCAGGGGCTGACTCGGTCGCCG